>Ga0131853_10002728_pt1 | contig 31649 bp, 29 predicted proteins | sample TergutLab28metaG_FD_92764 | JGI IMG/M metagenome (GOLD analysis project Ga0131853, IMG submission 92764) | Labiotermes labralis P1 segment gut microbial communities from Petit-Saut dam, French Guiana - Lab288 P1 (version 2) (version 2) | ecosystem: Host-associated > Arthropoda: Insects >... | reverse complement strand
GTGTTGTCTAAGATTTTTTAATCATTTTTTCATTATTGGAGACAATAGGAAAACAAAGAGGTGAAAAAATGGGAAAAGATCGTCAAGAAAAAAAGTTGAAGAAAAGTAAACGTGTGGAATCCGATCGAGATCAAGCGATTAGCTATCCAGGAGCAACGAAGTTAGAACATCGTCCTCCTGAACAGAAATAGATTGTGAAGGTAAATAAAGAAGCTGTCTTGCTAAGAGAAAAACAAGATGGCTTCATGAAATCAAGAGAAAACTTGAGTTGTGATAGTATTTGGACTAAATTATCGTAAATACACTGAGAAAAAGCCTTTTACGATAAAATACTATCGTAAAATCGATAAAAAATCGTAATTTAGGATAATTTGGCTTCAAATTATCGTAAATAGATAGAAAAAAAGCCCTTTTACGATAAAATACTATCGTAAAGTCGATAAAAAATCGTGATTTACGATAATATTGCATCAAACTACCATCAATCTGCTAGAAAATTAACTTTTTTAGGGCTATCTTGCTTTTTTCTTAGCAAGGCAGCCTCTTCTGTTGCATTTACACATACAGCTAAAATTTCCCACCGCGGCCACCATGTGTACGGCCACTGCTACCAATCCGTGTAGTGCTCCTGCTGCTAAATGATTTGCCTCCACCGCCGCCGCGGCCACCGCTATTGTTATCAGTTTTGATCTCTGTAACAGTTGTATGGCTGCGAAGGAAGATATCATTCTTACCAATTAATTTGAAATCTGTAGCGTATTTTGTTGCATCTTTCTTTCGACTAACGTGATTCATCATATACACTGAAATATTGATAATTATAAGTGCGATCGTTAGGGCGATGGGTAACATCATCAACACAATCTTCAAGCCACTAGCACGAATATCCAAATGATGATTATATCTCTCCCAGTATTCCCGACCGCTATTTTCAAGACAGTAGGCAACATCGTCAATAAATATCGAAAAAGCACTATCGTAACGTTCATCCTTCAAATACGAAAGCATACGTGTACCCATCAGATCTAAAGTATCATCCGAAAACCGGCTAATTGCACGTCCAGATGTTGAAATATACCAATCTCGCTCCTCTAAATCCAACAACAACAAAATGCCATCTTCGCTATAGCCATTCTGATCATAATAATCAGCAGCAAAATCTTCTGGACTTTGATCAATGCCATTTCGCGTCACAATTACCAAGTTATCGATCGCGAAAGTATCTTTTAGTACTTTCTCAATTTTTGCAGTTAACTCGCTAATCTCACTAGATGAAAGCACATTTGCGCCATCATCAATGAAAGGCGATTCCGATTCCGCAAAGGCCACCATACTATTCATCATAACTAGCATGGCAATCAGTACAAAGCATCTCCTCATCACTTTTTACCACTCTCCTTTGCGGGCTGCTTACTCTTGCGATATTGACCAAAAAGTCCAAAGCCACCAATTAGTGAACCTATCATACCTGATATCCAGAATGGAGCCGTTCCATCAGCTGATGGCGCATTGTAAAAGCCTATCCCAGCCAAAACCATTGCAGCTGCTGCAAAAATTCCACTTCCCATCAACATCGCTTTCTTCCAATCAATCGGTACTTCTCCGACAACCTTCCCTGTCTGCCCATTCATGACAAATGTGTAATTTTTCTGCTGCCACTTTGTATTCAAAATCCAAAGCGGAAACAAAGCATATTGAATTTCACTATTTGTATATTGTACCTGCAAGCTTTGTTGTGAAACGGTAGCATACCCAGTTGTCGTAGAACGCAAGCTTCTATCAATACTGGCTTGAATCCGCTTCCGCACTCGTGGCTTCAATTCCAATGCGTCAATATCATATTTATCTGCGAGAAACCCCGATAAATATGCCATAGAAAAAGGCTGCAAATCCTGATAACGAAATGGCTCGATTGCTTCGATTGTCGCTTCTCCATCAAATTTACGCGATGCATTAGCAGGAACTTTCTCAAACTTCATATCACCAGTACGCGTCAACTTATAATAATCTGTTTTGGTGTATCTCTTATTCCCTTGTGTCCATGATTTCACTTTGGTTGCGTTATAAATACCAGTCGAATTTGTATCACTATCATACAACCAAAAAGGCGTATACAATCCGATCATATCTTCAAAGTGCTTGTTTTCCTTAAATACCTTAGGTACAAGAAATTTATTTTTATAAAAATCCTGTAAAGCCTTTTTTGCACCGTTCTTATCTAGTTTGAAGGGAATGACAAAATTAGGGTGCAATGCATTTTTCAATCGAGTAGCAACAATGGCTGTGTTCCCGCAATACGGACATTCTGTTGCCACTGTATTGGCATCTGTCACGATCTCTCCCCCACAAGATTCGCAAACGTATGCAGAAGCCTCTTCCTCCGTCAACTCAGTTTTCTCATAATAATCAAAAACTGATTCGCTATTCGTATTATTTTCACTGGCCTTTAATGCCTCATCATAAGCTTTAAATGCCTCCATGTCCATGTCAGTGCCACATGAATCACATTTCATCTTCTGCTCTTTAGAATTGAATACCATTCGTGCCGCACAATTTGGACATTTATAATCTTGAATCTCTGTCATATGCGATTACTCCTTCTTTTTGCCACACTCGTTACAGAAGTTTCCTTTATTCATCGTACCGCATTCACATTTCCATTCTTCCAGTCGTGCTTTCCCACATTCACTGCAAAACTTACCTTTATTTTTTGCTCCGCATTCACACTGCCAAGTTGTATCAACCGGTTGTGGCTTGCCACATTCTGAGCAGAACTTACCTTTGTTAACAGCACCACATTCACATTTCCAGCCACCAGCATTTTGTGCCTGTTTTGCTTCTTGCCCCGCCATATCAAAAAATGATCCGGTATTTGGTGCAGCATTCATAGCAGCATTCATGCCCATAAAGCCCATCATCGCTCCATTTGGGTTTTCAGCTGCTGATTTCATAGCATCAGATTGCGCTGCCACAAGACTTGCGCCCGCCATACCAGGGTTACGCATTACTGCTGTACGTTGCAATTCCTTAATCATCTTCTCATCTTCAGGAGGAATCGTTACACTACTTACCCCAAAAGATACGATCGAAATTCCCCGATGCTCGGACCATTTTGCTGATAATATATCATTTAATGCATCTGCTAATTCCATTGTATGACCCGGTAATGCACTGTGGCGAATGCCCATTGCACTAAGCTTTGCAAAAGCGGGTTGCAATGCTTTTAGTAGCTCGGACTTTAGCATACCATCAATCTGATCACGCCGATATTCATGATCTACATTGCCACAAACGTTTGTATAAAAAAGCAGTGGATCAATAATTCTATAAGAATACTTTCCATGGCAACGAACGGAAATATCAATATCTAATCCAATATTATTGTCTACAACGCGGAAAGGAATCGGATTTGGTGTTCCATACTTATTCCCGATAATTTCCTTTAAATTAAAATAGTAAATCCGTTGATCGTTTGTTGCCTGCCCGCCAAATGTAAAGCGCTCAGCCATCTTAATAAACGTTTTCTTAACGCCATCCCCAAGTGCTCCTTCAAAAATACTCGGCTCTAGAGAAGAGTCAAAAATATACTCACCCGGCTCAGCACAAAATTCAACAATTTTCCCTTGTTCCACAATAATCATCGCTTGGCCATCAGCGATTGCAATTTTTGAACCACTAACAATAATATTCTCTGTACCACGCGTATTAGAAGAACGCTTATCTGTGCGCTTCTGCCCTTTCACAACCAAAATATTCACATCAATCGATTCACAATAAAAAAAATCTTTCCATTGATCCGCAAGTGTACCTTTTACTGCACCTAACCCTGCTTTAATTAATCCCATAATTAACACTCCCTATATCCGATAATTCATTTTCAAGTTAACTATAAAAATTGTAACACAAAACTGAGTGAAAAAACGCATTTTTCCACTCAAAAATCTTACCAATATTTTAAATCTATTTTCCACACAAACTACAGGGTTCATATTTGAACCCTGTACGAAGTTCCTATTGTGAAGTCAACTAGACAAAATCAATAGATTCCTATTGTTGACTTTAATTGTAATACAAAATCGAGTGGAAAACGCACTTTTCCACTCGAAAGTTTTAACAATATTTTAATTTATTTTACACACAAGCTACATGGTGTATCATGTCCTGATTCGTTTGCTTCAGCCAAAGTTCCTGATAGAACATTTTTGCTCTTACTTAAGCGACTGCACTCTGCCTTAACATGATAAGTTTTACCAGTTGGTGTATAAAAAACAATGTCTTCACTTGCTTCTGCTTGAACTTCTTTTTTCACTTCTTTAGTTTCAACAGTTGTTTCTTTTTTTGCTTTTTTCGGTGCTTCTTCTTTTGTTGCTAGTTGCAAACCTTTGAATTTGTCAGCAAAAAGTTCACCAATTGAGAAACCTGTTGATTCCTTTGGTAAGTCATAATCAGTAATTTCTGCTTCTGGGTTTTCAAGCAGTTGTTTAATGCTAAGTGATAATTTCTGAGCATCAGCATCTAGCTTAAGCACTTTCACTTTCACTGCTTCCCCTTCACGAATAACTTCATGAGGTGTTTTAATATGTTGATGAGAAATTTCAGAAATATGCACTAAACCTTCAATACCAGGAAATACTTCAACAAAAGCACCAAAGTCAGTTAATCTTCTTACCTTTCCTTCAAACACTGCACCAGCTGATACATCAGCAAGATGCTGTTCCCAAGGCGTTGGCATTGTTTCTTTAATCGAAAGCGAAACTTTCTTATTATCTGGGTCAACCTTTAAAATTTTCACCTGAACTTCTTGCCCTTCTGAAAGCGCATCAGCAGGATTTTTCAAATGCTCATGACTGATTTGTGAAACGTGAACCAAACCTTCAACTGCACCAATATTTACAAATGCGCCAAAGCTTGCCAAACGCACAACCGTTCCTGGAACAATTGCACCTACTTCTAAAGCTGCAATTGCTTGTGCTTGTGCCAGTTGCTTTTCCGCGCGTACTACTTCGCGATGCGATAAGATAACACGAGCTTTTTCTTTTTCCATCTCAACAATTTTAAAAGTTAATACTTGATCTTGATAAGGTGACAAATCTTCTACGAATTTATCATCTACCATTGAAGCCGGAACAAATCCTCTTAATCCAATATTAACAACAAGTCCACCTTTAACCACTTCAGTAACAGCAGTTTCAATAATTTCACCGCTATTAAATTTAGCTTCTAATTCTGCCCAAACCTTCTCAAAATCAACTTTTTTCTTCGATAGAATCGTTGTATCTTGATCCAATTTTGTCACAACTAATGTTAAATTGTCACCAACTGAGACAGCATCAGATACTTTTTCAATATGAGTTAGTGCAAGCTCACTAATTGGAACAATACAGTTACAGTTATCATTCAAGCATTCTTCAACTTCAACTACAACATGCTTTTCCTCCAATTTAGTAACAGTTCCTTGAACCGTTTGCCCTACTTCAAGTGGTGGAATTTCAAGCGTAGTCGCTGCTACTTCTTCCATCGATTGCACTTCTTCTTTCTCGTTTGTTTGTTCCATCACTTCTGATTCATTCTTTTCCTCTGTCATCAGTGTGCCTCCTCTAAAATTGGGCAAAAACGAGCAAAAAACTCCGCTCTTCACATCTTACACACAAGAAATTTAACTTCCCTTGTGCATAAGATGTGAGACGCTGCATTTCTTAATACTCAATCTTGCACCTCAATAAATTATTATGCCTTCTTTATAATCCTCATAAACCGTGAGATTGTCAAGCCCTAATCGCAATTTTTTTCAACTATTTGGATAATATTTTGTACTACTTCATCAATCGACATACTTGTTGTGTCAATTTCTAGTGCATCAGTAGCTTTTTTAAGTGGTGCAAACGCTCTCGTTGCATCTAAATGATCACGCTTCGCAATTTCTTCAGTTAATGTTAAAAGGTCAGATGGAATGCCTTTCTTTAAATTTTCTTCATGGCGACGTTTTGCCCTTTCTGCTACCGTTGCATTTAAAAAGATTTTCACCTTTGCAAATGGCATCACATAAGTACCAATATCACGCCCATCCATGATCACATCACCATGCTTTGCTAGTAGTTGCTGCTGTCGTACCATTTCTTCCCTAACGTGCTGATAAGCAGCTACTTTTGAAACATTCGCATTAACTTCTCTGCTGCGAATTTTATTCGTCACATCTTCATGATCTAAGTAAACTGCTTGTTCCCTATCACTCATTTTCAACTCAATCGTTGTATTGGTTAAAATTTGATGAACTGCTGCTTCGTTATTCATGTCAATTTGATCTCTTAAAATTTTATAAGTCAACGCACGGTACATAGCACCTGTATCAATATACAGCAAACCAAAGTGTGCTGCCACCATTTTAGCTACTGTGCTTTTTCCTGCACCGGCAGGTCCATCAATTGCAACTGCAAGTTTGTTCATCATTAAACACCTCTCGTTTGAGCTTTTTTAACAATCACCATACTAATAAAGTATAGGGATAATAAAATCAGGTTTAGATAAGATAGCTTTCCTTCATGATAAAGAAATCCGTAGTCGTATAGAATATGTAACGACATTGAGAGTAAGAGAGCTAATCCAGCTAACAATATTCTTTTAACTTTAGTGGCAAATTTTGCTTTCCCCATAAAATAGCCCATCAAAATACCTAGTAACACATAGCTAAAAGTCGTGAAAATTGCTTTAGATAGTACTAATTTTCCACTGTAAATTAAAAGGTATATAATATTTTCCACAACTGCAAACCCTAACGAGACTGCGATAGCATAAGTAATTCCATCGATTGGTTTATTAAATGCTTGGTGGCGAAAAAAGACTACTAAAAATAGACCCCATTTAATTAATTCTTCTGGAATGCTTGAGAAGAAAACGGAGTGTGGTAAACTTACAGTAGCAATTTGTTCTGATACTAAAATAAATTTAAACAACAAAACCGGAGCGACGCAAATCATTCCATGCCAAAAGGCTTGTATCATTAAGTGTAATGTTTTATGATGTTGATTTTTTAAATAAAAATAATGGATCAGGGCTACAATAGGTGCAAACCCTAGAAAAATAATCTTAGACATATAACGCTCGCTTGTTTCACATTTTTATAGTAAATTGGTACAATGACCATTTTCTTTTAAGATTATAAATGATCTATGCAATCTATTCAACCTTAGGTGAATGTGCTGCATAGAAATACTGCCTAAAGCTAGTATAACCCCCGAGTAAAAAAATATAGAGGTGATTTTCATGGCACAAACAATCTTAATTATACACACTGGCGGTACAATTGCAATGGCCGAAAATAAAAAAACCGGAACAGTAACACAGTCTAGCGCCAATCCATTGCGCGATACAACTGAGCAATTTGGTGATCTTAACTTTATTATTTTAGAGCCATTTCAACTTCCTTCTCCTCATATAACACTAACAGAAATGTTAACTTTAAAGCAATTAATTGAAACAGAACTTACTAAAAAATCAATTCATGGGATTGTGATTACGCACGGCACTGATACATTGGAGGAAACTGCCTATTTCCTTGATTTAACTGTTGATACAGAAATTCCAATTATTATCACTGGCGCAATGCGTTCTAGTAATGAACTTGGTGCAGATGGACCTGTTAACTTTATTAATGCGATTCGTGTTGCCGCTGATCCAAGTTCAAGTGGCAAAGGGGTTTTAGTTGTTATGAATGATGAAATTCATGCAGCTAAAAATGTAACGAAGACGCATACTAGCAACGTATCGACTTTTCAAAGCCCACAGTATGGTGCAATTGGCACGATTACAAAACGTGTTATTCATTTTCATCACCAACCGATTGAACAGGAAAAATTTAAAATTACTCATGTAGATAAAAATGTTATGCTACTAAAAGCTTATGCAGGCATGGATTCAGCACTATTTCTATCGCTTGCTGAGATGAAAATAGATGGATTAGTGATTGAAACACTTGGTCAGGGTAATCTTCCGCCTGATACTTTAACTGGTATTACTAAGTTGTTAAATGATGAGGTACCAATTGTGATTGTTTCACGCTGCTTTAATGGGATCGTTGAAGATATTTATAGCTACGAAGGCGGCGGTTATGATTTAAAAAATCGTGGATTGATTTTCTCTAATGGATTAAATGGCCAAAAAGCCCGCATTAAGTTATTAGTTGCCTTGGTGCATGGCGAAAATAAAGCATATTTGCAGAGTGTATTTATGAGATAGAAAAACAGAACCTGTTTACATGGAAAAACATGTAAACAGGTTCTTAAAATACTATCTTTTCTTAGGTTGCTCATAACTATCAGCAATTTCTTCCCAAAGCTCCGCATTTTTAAGGCCAATTCTACTTGGACGGAAAATAGGATCCTTACCTGCTTTTCGTTGCTTTTCGTAATCATTATATACTTTAATTACTTTAGGTATTAAGAACACCATAGCTAATAAGTTAACTAAAACCATTAACCCAACAGCAGTATCTTCTATATCCCAAACGAAATCAACAGTCATTAATGTGCCTAAGACAATGAAAATAGCAGCAACACCATAGCCGATTTTTTGAAATAATTTAATCTTCTCATGTTGTCCAAAGAAGTAAGAAATTGCTGTGTCTGAGTAAAATCCTAAGGCAATAATTGTTGTAAATGCAAACATAAATACAGCAATAGGCAAAAAGACAGAGCCAAGTCCGACCATCATATTATCAGCTGCAGCTTGGACAAAACCCGAACCATAGCCGATGTCAGGTACATTGTTTACAACTGTCCCATCCCCACCATCTGAAACATTGTAAGTTCCACTAACGAGAATCATTAAAGCAGTAGCACTAGCAATAATGGTTGTTATATAGACAGAAAGTGCTTGCACAAGACCTTGTTTTACAGGATGTGATGTCTCAGCTGCTGCTGCAGCAATCGCTCCAGTACCCATACCTGCTTCTGTTGCATATACAGAACGACGTACACCATATAAGATAGCAGAAATAAATATACCGGAAAAAGCAGCTTCCATATTAAATGCAGTAAGGAAAATCAATTTAAAAGTTGCAGGAATTTCTGCAAAATTATAACCTAGAATAGCAACTGCTAACAGTATGTAGCCAACTGTAAAGATTGGTGTTGTAATCTGTGCAAATTTTCCGATTCGCTTCAAGCCACCAAATACAACTAAAGAAAATAAAATAGCTACAGCAACACCTACTACCCAATGTGGAAGATCAAAAGAAACAGCATTATCTATTGTATCTGCAATGTTAAAGCTTTGTAACGCAACCCCGGTTATAGCCGTTGAGATAAAACAGAAGATGGCATAAACCCCACCGATCCATCTTTGATCAGTTCCCTTTCCTAAATACTGTGACGGTCCACCGCGATATTCTCCAGCCACTTTATCTTTGTAAGTTTGAGCCAATGTCGATTCAGCAAAAACAGTCGCTGCTCCAACAAAAGACATGACCCAAATCCAAAATAATGCGCCTGGTCCGCCAAAATAAATCGCACTCGCTACTCCTGCAATCGTACCAAGCCCAACGCGTCCACCTATTGCCATTGAAAAAGCTTGAAACGGTGATACACCTTTTGATGAATCTCCACCTTTAAATGTTTCAACAAACATTTCTTTAATTAAACGCACTTGAGAAAACTTAGTTGCAAAAGTAAATGCAAGACCTAGACCTAGACATAGAAAGATCAATATATAGTCCCAGAGAAGATCTAGCATAAGGTAAAACAAATCCATAAAAAATTCCCCCTCGTTTTTTTGCTAATTTGTTAAACTAATGTAAAAATTTTTTAAAGCAAGCCCTTATGTTATTTATATATCTTTGCTACGTAGTTACCTGTTGCTGTTACTAGCATACCGCCATAACCTACTGTAAATTGAATGATATCTCCAACTTCGTAATCACATCTCGATTCTGTCACATCTAAAATGAGATGATCTGAACTTGCTCCCATAATCCTAATTTTATTATCCAGTGGTTCAATACTACCTACATCTGTATCTTGCCGACCAATTGCAACAATCGCTCGCTTCATCACCCCTTTATCTTCATAGTGCGGTCTCTGACCAAAAGCATCAACACCAATTTCACCAACAGGCAGTGATGGCTTCTCTTTTAACTCAATAATCTGTGCTTCGACAATTAATGCATCTCTTACAGTCCCTTTCACTTGTGTACTAAAAGCTGTATCATTCCCAAGGAGAAATGCCTCACCAAGTCGCAAATTATTTATTCTTGATGGTAGTTCACCTTTTTCAATCAAGTACAGAGAGCTGGAGTTCCCACCAGAAATCATGTCTAACTTGATATCAAATTTACTTTCAATGCGCTCTGCCCACTGACATAATAGTGATAAATTGTCATACTTAGGAATAATGGCACCATAACAAGTTAAATTAACACCAATGCCATAAAGCTGTAGGTGAGACATGTTTAAAATCTCACTAACTATCTGCTCAATTTCTTCTGTTTCTTCAAAAAATATCCCTTCACGAAGATCACCTAAGTCAATCATCAATACAACTTTATGTAACTTATTTTGACGCCCCGCTTCTTCATTTAACAAGCGGAGTGTAGCAATTTCCGAATTAAAACTAATATCAGCTACTTTGATTACTTCTGCTATTTCATTTTTCATCGGTAAACGTAAAAGCACTGTTTCTTTTCCAGCAGATCTCGCTTCATCTACATAAGTGGCTAAATTTTTTACACGTGAGTCCGCTAAAAAATCTACCTGAGGATGAGCGATAAGTAATTTAACCATTTCTGGATCAGCACATAAGCCTTTTGTCACAATCATCAGACTACAGTTACCTTCTTCTTTTGTGATCTTTGCAACTGCATCTAAATTACTTTTTAGCTTGTTTAAATCAATTGTCAATCTCGGGTACATTTTCTTCTCCTTGCTTAGGTGCATAAATGAGCGTTTAAAAGCGTAGCAATAAGATGGAATTTTTTGCGAATCCTGATTCGCAAAATAATTTTAGCTTATTGCGTAGCTTTTGCTCATTTATGCCCGATTGGAAATTTAAATTGAAGGCTTTTCTCCAAAAGCTTTTTGGCTGCCTCTTTGTATCGTTTTGATAAGACACCAAGTGAAGCCATGATATAGTCATTATCGACTAGTATTTTTGCTCGCTCACTTGGCAACAACATCATACCGGTCTTATTCTGTTTAATAACTTCTCTCATTAATTCTATTCGATGGGGTAGTCTAGTCAATGCACCACCAGTGCCAATAATATAGCCTACTTGTGTTAAATCTTTGCCTTCAGCAATTGTCTCTCGACCAGCAGGGCCGTAAATATGACGAAGCCTTCCAGCATGACGTTCAACTGCTTTTATAATGGCCTCTTTTGTCAAACGTTCAACAAAACGAATTTCTTCTGATGTTCTAGGAATGGCTTGATAGTTTTCCATAACTGTATCAATATCGAGATCAGTAAGTTCCTGACGCAGATTTTCTAGACCAATCGATTCAATCACTTTCAATTGATTTACATAAACACCTAAATCACCTTCGACAGTACGTTTAGCCTTTGGCTCTGGTGCGGTGAGGATTCGATCTACTTGATCCGAATTTTCGGTTACTGAATGCAAATCAGTTGTTGCACCACCTACATCTAGCACCATGACATTGCCAATACACTCATTAAGCAACTTCGTACATTCCATTACTGCTCCCGGTGTCGGAATAATCGGGCCATTTATCATATCCCGTACGTGCTCCATTCCTGGAGCATGTATGATATGATCTTCAAAAGCAGCTTGAATCACTTTTTTACACGGATCTATATTGAGCATATCAATTTTTGGATATACATTTGCTACATTATATAGCTTTTGTCCGCTTTCTTCATCGAAAATCAACTTCATCTCTTCTTGATTTTCACAATTTCCCGCATAGATCACCGGTATGTTGAGTCCCATTGAACGAATCATTTCAGCATTGTTTCTCGCTGTTTCTCGCTCACCGAAATCAACACCTCCGGCAATAAGAATCAAATTAGGTTTGATCTCACGAATTTTTTCTATATCCGTACGTCGGAGCTTCCCGGCAGTAACAAAATGAATGACACCACCAGCACCGAGTGCTGCTTCTTTAGCTGCTTTAGCAGTCATATCATAGACCAAACCATGAACGGTCATTTTCAAACCACCAGCTGCCGAAGAAGTAGCGAGCATTTCATCGTATTTAAGCTCGGCAACCTTCAATTTGTCACATAAATCTTTGATCGCACCTTGCAAGCCAATCCGAACATCTCCAGCAAGTACAGATGTTGGCGCTTGCCCCCCACCTAAAAAGGTGGGATTGTCCGTGTGAATATTATGAAAAGCATTCACAACTGTTGTCGTGGAACCAATTTCTGCTACTAAAATGTCAACCTTCATGTCATCCCTCCAGCTCCGAAGCACAAAAAGTTTATAAATTCCAGAAAATTTAAAACTATTCTTACGAATGTTAATATTCCCCACCAGATCCGATGAATTAGTGGTAGTTTTTGAACAAGACTATCGTAAATCATCATTTTTTCTTGATTTTACGATAGTATACTATCGTAAAAGTTGCTTTTTTAATGAATTTACGGTAATTTTTGAACAAGACTATCGTAAATCATCATTTTTTCTTGATTTTACGACAGTATACTATCGTAAAAGTCGCTTTTTTAATGAATTTACGATAGTTTTTGACAAAGATATCATAATTTCATGACAGTATACTGTCATGAAATCGCTTTTTCAATGAATTACCAGCCTAAAAAGTAAACCCCTCAGCTTTTATGAGTTTCGTCTTTTCTGTCTTTCTTCAACAATGAAAGAAGCAACATCAATTCCCTTACTATTTCTGCCAAATCCTGCATCGATACCAGTTTTAACTGCTTCTTCTGGAACAACTTGCGTTCCACCTGCTGCAATGATTACGTCTTCCCTGATTCCTTTTTCTACTGCTAACTCATGGATTTTTTTCATGTTTTTATAATGAATATTATCATGAGATATAATTGTGGAAGCGAGAATGACTTCCGCTTTTAATTCAATTGCTGCATCTACTAATTTTTCAACAGGGACAGACGTGCCTAAATAATGAACTTCGATACCAAAACGCTCAATTCCACCATGTTTAATATCAATGACTTCACGCAAGCCCACTGAATGCTCATCTTCACCAATTGTTCCACAGACGACTTTTAGCGGATGAAGCGCAATATCTTCCCTAATCGCATCGTCCGATAAATTTTCTGGCTCTGGTGGAATGACCAATTTTGAAATGTCGATATCAAAGTCAACTTTACCTTTCATTTCAATTCTTGTACCTTCTGCTTCCTGCATCACTTCACGATTAATGACCTCAGGGTCAACTAAACCTAACTTTTTACCAATTTCTACTGCAACAACTTCTGCAGTTCTTCGATTCGTTGGAATAAATAGGTTTAGCATAACAGTACCATCTGCTAACCATTCCATTTCAGGCTTAACGATGTTACTATTTCTGTACTTAGCTGTTTCTGCCATTCTAACATTAACATTGTCTACATCATCTAGTTCATCAATATAGACAATTTTGCTTCTATCTTCAAAGGTACAGCCATCAATCAGTGCCGATGGATTCGCTGGATCTGCCCCATACTGCTCAACGTTGTTATCACCAAAGTGAGCAGTAACTGGTGCCATATAATCTTCGTCTCTTTCATAGACGTAACCGTAGCCAATACCACCTTCGGTTTTTCTCGCAATACCATCGCCATGTCTCTCTGGATATTCTGCTGAATCCACAAAGAAACCTGCTTCTACAGCATTAAAATACCCACCAACTTCCATAATCTCTTCCATGAACAGGCAAGCTCTCTCTTTAATTTCTCTTACCTTCTCTCTTAATGGCCCATCTTGCTTTAATTCAATCATATCCATTAAGCCATCAAGCCCAATTAATGTTTGTTTCGCCGTGTCACAAGCTTCCATGTTATAAATATGCCAAGGCACATTTCGCCCTTCGTCTGGTGTAATCGTTGATTGAATATCTGCACTTGTCAACTTAGAAATCAACATATTGAGCACATGTGTGACAGTCGCTTCTCTAGCAGAAGAGTCAATGTACTTCGTATTCATCTGCGCTCTCATTCTGTATCGATCACAAAACTCCCGCAAGGCAACAGCATACGGTAAATCCATATAAACAGCAGGTGCAGGTGTTGCCGTCGGCGGTACAGTTGATAAACAAATATTTTCTGCTTTAATTCCAATCTTTTCTGAAAATAATGAGTTAATCGCATGTTGTACAATCAGCTCAGGCATCACTTTCCAAGCTTCCCTTGCTGTTGCATTGGCATTATGTGCACCATCAATTTGCGCCATATCAGCCCAAGCCATCACTTGTTTGGATTCACATGCATCAACAAAAGAACGAACACAGTTAATATTTCGATACAATACGTTATATTGAGGGTCTTGATGTGCACCATTAATGCCTTCTTCAGCAAACATTACAGCAATATCCGGTCCTGCAACGCCAGATACATAAGAATGATAGTTAATTGGACGACCTACTTCATCTTCAATGAGGTCAATTGCTTTGCGCTGTGCTCTTACTTGCTTTCTCGTAATCGGCACACCGCCAATTCCTTGTGGCGTTCCTTCGATTAAGCCATCCATATGCGATTGTCCAGCAGTTCGAATGACCATTAGATGATCTGCTCCATGCCATGCACTCATCCTCATTCTACGAATGTCATCCTCAAACCGACCAGAAGCGATTTCTGTTGTAATGACTGGTAGCGGCTGTGGGTCAATATTGTCGAAATACTTTGCTGGAGGAAGCGGCACGCTATTTTTTAATGGTTCAGAAGCATCTTGATAAGTAAAAGGTCCCATCTTTAAGTTTTTAACCGGCTGTCTCCAAGTCCAGCCCCTTCGCCTTGGTTCATATTGATCAAGATCTTTTAAAATATTTTCAATATCAAGCTTTTCATTATGCTTCATGCTTATTTACCTCCTTTGAACAAAGCCACAACATCATCCCAGCCCTTACCACCTGCGAGCATTGTTCCTGCTTCTTTAATCGAAATGCCTTTTTCTTGTGCTAGTTTGTAGACAACATGACCAGCACCTTTTCCCATCAATCCTCTATCAATACAGCCTTCAACAATTGGTTTTGTTTCTAAAGATGAGATCCCCATTCTTAGAAGCACTGATCGTTCAATCGATGGTGTTGTATTCTTTTTTCCTAGTACTAAAAGTGGATCTACGACTTGGCTTGTAAGCTCCCAAAATCTATCATATAATTCTTTGTCGCTTAATCCTGCAATATGCTTTCTTCGTTCTGCAAAATCATCTACTCGTTTCATTTTTGATCCCTTCTTTCTAACTTATTAACTCACTAATCGCTTTTTTCACATAATCTGTATCCGTTCTTGTCTCTTCGGCTAAAAATTGAATGTCCTCGTCTGTTGGATGAGTAACACCACTTGTTTTAAGTGCTGTTTTAATTAAAGATTTTCTCATCCGATTCAAGTCAAAATCAGTTACTTTGATCAAAAACGGATGGGACGGTAAAATAATATTCGTACCTGGTATTTCGTCTTTAGGATCACCAAAACGCACATCAATTCCATTATCCTTTGCAAACGATAATTGTGGCTGAATGTGCTTTCCTGCTCCAGTGTATTCTGTTTCTTGAACAATCAAAGTTTGATCTTGATCCATCTCTTGCGCTAAATCAAATGCAGCAGCGAGCGCTGTATTACCAGCAGGCCCTTTTTCAAGCCCCTCAAGAACAGCCAAACATTCTGTGATATAAAATACGCTGCCTTGTGTGACTGTTACATAGCGATCCATATAACGAAGTGGTCTAGCGGCTGATCGTGGTACATCTGATCGATCTGGCCATGAAGAAAACGGTACGCCAAACCCCGTGTGACCAGTCGTGAATGATTTTCTATTGAAATCTTTATCAGAGGCCATGTGAAGACCGGATAAATTGACAGACGCACCGACGATCTGAGTATTTGTTGCTCCAGCTTTAATCATTCCTCGAGCAGTACCGGTTAAGTTTCCACCACCGGCATTCGTACAAACAATCACATCTGGCTCTCTATCAAACTGTTCTCTGAATTGTGTAAAAATTTCATAGCCTAAAGTCTCAACGCCAGCGATACCAAATGGTGTATAAAGCGATGCATTGAAGTATCCTGTTTCTTCTAATAAAAGTAAAAACTTATAAAATAGTTCAGGTCCAACAGAAACTTGTACCACTTCTGCACCTAAAGCCTCACACTTTCTAGCTTTTTCAACAATTTCAGGCTGTCCGATTCCTCCCGAGTCGTAGCATTCTTGAACGATAATACACTTTAAGCCAGCCATAGCGGCCTGGGATGCAACAGCTGCACCGTAATTGCCACTCGTTGCAGCAATCACCCCTTTGAAACCTAGTTTTTTGGCATGATAAACAGCATTAGCTGCTCTTCTTGCTTTGAAACTACCTGAAGGATTCGCCGCTTCATCTTTAATGAAGATTCTTGCCCCTTTACCAGCAGGTGCACAAGTCCGAGCTAATGCAGTTAAGTTTTTTAATTCTAAAATTGGCGTATTTCCTACATGGACATCGTACTGGATTTGTTGCATTTCTTCCAACGAATAGCCGGTTTTTTTCATCATTTTTTCATAATCAAAAGCGATAGAACCACTTTCAAATTCAGAATAGTCAATGCCTACGGACTTCAACATAATTTCTGCTTTTCGTCCCATGACAGAAGCATAATCATTAGGTTGTGGCATTTTCTTCACCTCCGAATAAGATTCCTTTTACCTGCTTATCAATTTGGAGCAATTCGGGTACGAATTCACCGAAGTTGTGCGTATAGTATGGATTTACTTCAATCAGTGTCCCAGTTTCTTTTCTGCCAGTTACTGTTTCGATTTCTACTTCGTCACCGAGGCTTGCGTCAGTTTGTAAAAAGCCTTTGGTCCACATTTCTAGCGGACAAGCTTTTGTATCCTCTGGTATTTGTGGTGCTCTTTCCGATGCTTTCAAAATATGCTTATGAATCCTTACCCATTCACCTTTTTTAATCAAGCTGCATTCACCTCTCTAATCGGACTAAAATGAGCAAAAACTCCGTAATAAGCCATAATTATTTTAGAGTGCAGGCACTCTAAAAAATTCTGTCTTATTACTACGTTTTTAAACGCTCATTTTAGCACCTAATCTATTTCACAATCTTCGCTTCCTCGCTAATTTGCTTTCTCATATCACCCATGATCGCTCTCGGTACCGGTAGATCAATCATTGTATGCAGTCCCGGTCTAGCATTGATAATCAAAGGAATCGTGTTAACACACATCGCTATTGTTCCTATTCCGCCTGGAACTTCCGGTACATTGGCTAAATTAATGTTTGGTGTTCCTTTGATGATTACGTAATCACCCGTTTGCACGCCGACTTGCTCTGGTTCGATTTGTTGTGGATGATCCATCTCAATTTTGACTTCACCATCAACATAGCCATAGCCTTTCATTGCACATCCGACAGTTTGTCCTACTTCCGCTGTCTGATATGGAGCCACTCGTTTGACATCTGTCACTATTGGTTCCATAGATTGTGTGATTTTTTCTACATCCCAACCAATCGCATCGCCGATCATTCGAATCGATTCATGAAAACCAACATGTCCAGCAAGCGTATTATTTTTTACACCATCGAGAAATTCTTCTTTGCTAATCCCAACACCTTGCTCTTCCATGACAGTCGGTCCAAATGGTGATAAACTATTCACTCTTCTTGCTGTAATTTGTTCAATATCTTCACAGCATCCGGTCATGACAACTACTAATAAATCCATGATAAGTCCTGGATTAATACCTGTGCCTACAACTGAAACGCCATTTGCTTTAGCAATTTCATCTAACATTTTTGCTTCTTCGGGAGATTGTGCTTGTGGGTACGCCATTTCCTCTGCAGTAGAAATAACATTGATTTTATGCTCTAAGCAAAATTTCAGTTTATCAAAAGCACTTTTAGTAAAAGAGTCAGTACAGCCAAGGACAACATCTGCACACCCTTCTTTGATTACTTCTTCAGGTGTGCCGATGATAACATCATCACAATCGCCTTTCTCTGTTTTGATATGATCATACATTGAAGTACCAAGCTTAGCACCTATATCAATGACACCGACAATATCAACACCTTTTTTCTTAAGGAGCATATCAGCCATTCCACCACCCATGGCACCAAGTCCCCAAATAATCACCTTAACATTTTTCATAAATCGCCTCTCCTTTTCGTGATTAAATATAGTTTACTCCATTGTTCAATATGAATGAAGTAATAAGTGCTGTTCTAAACTTTTATTCTTTTAAAATGATGCTTTCCCTAGCAATTCGAGTGAGCAAGCTGCTATAAAAATATATTCTTTTTAAGCTAGGGATTATGCAACTATTTTGATTAATATCTGCACTTAAGTAGATTATTCAAACTTAAGCATTCTACCGTTATCTTACACTATAACCTTCGTGATGATCAATGAATTTTTCAGAAAATTCCCAATGAAAAAAGAACTATAACAGTTCAGCTTTTAAGCTACACTGTTATAGTTCCTATCGAATAATACGTTTTAAAAATTCTTTGGTTCTCTCATGTTCAGGATTGTTAAAGATTCTATCAGGAGAACCTTCTTCCGTGATAACCCCTTTATCCATAAAGATCACACGATTAGCAACTTCCTTTGCAAAACTCATTTCGTGCGTAACCACAATCATTGTCAAGCCTTCTTTTGCTAATTGTTTCATAATATCCAGCACTTCACCTACTGTTTCCGGATCAAGTGCTGATGTCGGCTCATCAAATAATAAGATTTCAGGATCCATACACAAAGCTCGCGCTATAGCAACACGTTGTTTCTGGCCGCCTGAAAGTTGCATAGGTGATGCATGAATAAAATCTTGCATACCAACTTTTCGTAAATAAAAAAGTGCTTTTTCTTCTGCTTCTTTTTTACCGCGCTTTAATACTTTGATTTGGCTCACAGTACAATTTTTTAAAACATTCATGTTATTAAACAAGTTAAAGGATTGAAAAACCATTCCAACTTGCGCTCGATATTGATTCACATTGATATTACCACTTAAAATATCTTTTCCTTTGACAAAAATTTGTCCACTATCAGCTGTTTCTAAAAGGTTAATACAACGCAACATTGTCGATTTTCCGGACCCACTGGAACCAATGAGGCAGACAACATCACCTTTATCCGTTTGAAATTCAATATCTTTTAAAACATGAAGATTTCCAAAACTTTTTTTGAGATTCTTCACTTCAATGATCGGTGTCATAATTTTTCCTCCGCTTCTGTATCATGAGCATGTGTATGAATCGCATCAGGCACTGTTTGCGAGCTTGGATAGCTGGTTTTAGTTCGATTCATGCGCTTCTCAATGAGTAAGAGAATACGGCTTGTTGTGAAGGTCAAGGTGAAATAGATAGCTGCCGTAACCAAAAAAGTATCGGTATAACGGAAAGTACTTCCCGCAATTGATGACGACTGAAAATACAATTCTGTCATTGAAATTACGTTTAAAACAGCACTATCTTTAATATTAACAATAAACTCATTCCCAATGGCAGGAAAGGCGTTTCTAATCGCTTGCGGCACGATTACCATAAACATTGTTTGCATTGAACTCATACCTAAGCTACGGGATGCTTCGGTTTGCCCCTTATCAACAGACTGAATACCAGCACGAACAATCTCTGCCATATAAGCTCCAGTATTGATCGAAATGATCACAATACCGGCTGTAATTGGATCCCATCCTAAAGCAGGCTTTAATAAGTAATAGATAAAAACTGCCTGTACGATCATCGGAGTCCCGCGAAAGACTTCAATATAAATCGTTGTTACAACATTGGAAACAACCTTTAAAATCCGAATACCCAGTGAATCACGAGGCTCAATCTTAATCGCTCGAATACCACCAACCATAAGACCAATTGCCAAACCAATCAAAGTGCCGGTAATTGAAATTAAAAGCGTTGTTTTAATCCCCAACCAGAAAGAAGGGCTATACTTAATAAAAATCTCCCAAGCTGCTATAAAAATATTATCACTCATCGCTTTACTCGCTCGCTGGCTGACGATTTGTTGCGTCTAGCATTATTTGATCACGCTCTTCCGGTGTGATCTTGTCAAGAGCAGCCTGAACATCATTTAGAAGTTGTTTATTGCCTTGTTTGATTCCAATTGAAACACTCGTATCTGCCTTAAAGCCTTTACCTTCTTCAAAAGTAACAATTTTCAAGCTCGGATTAGCCTCAATCACACCACGTGCTACCGGCAACTCAGCAGTTAAAGCATCAACATCCTTGCTTAAAAGAGCCATTACCATTAAAGGATAATTTGCAAGTGGTGTGGCATGATCTACACCATCAATCTGCTCAATAATATCATCATAAGTTGTATTCAACTGTCCTAGTACACGCTTTCCACTAAAATCTTGAATTGAAGTTGCAGAAACTAAAGCATCATTACCACGAACGATCATTACCATATCTGACTCATAATAAGGGCTAGTGAAATCAATACTTTTAGCACGTTCAGGTGTTTCTGTCATTCCTGCAATGATTGCATCAATTTTACCCGACTGAAGCGCCGGTTCAAGACCTTCCCAAGCAATTTTCTCGATGACCAATTCAAGACCTAACTCATCCGCAATACGTTGTGCCATCACAACATCATAACCATCAGCATAATCAACAGAAGTAATCGCAACAGATGTATCGGTATCCTCCATTTTTGTCCAATTGAATGGTGCATAGTTACATTCCATTCCAACTGTGAAAGTTCCTTTTGATTCACCTGAACTCGGCTTATTTGAACCTCCACATGCACTAAGTAGTAGCGCTGCTGCCATAAGCATAATTACTAATTTTCTCATTTTCTCTTCTCCCCATATGTAAATTTTTACAAAATAAAAATCACATGCGTTATCACATGCGATTATAAGCTCATATGTAATAGCGCCCTTCAAATGATGAAGGAGTGTTATAGGTATTCCCTACAACCCCACAGAAAAACCATACCTGATTTTCCTGTTCGGCGATGATTACCTTTCCTACTTTTCACAGCCCGTCAGCTCCCAGTAGTACTCATTTGCACCGCTACCTCTATATGTGTTTTATTTTATTAAAAAAGACTATATACGTTTTAAATTCAGTTGTCAAGTGCTTTAAGTTAAAATTTTTTGCAGTGATTATACGTCAAGCCGTTTGATAAAAAGGGATAGGCGAGTAGAACAAATATTTTAAAAATTCATTCTTATTCATCTAAATCATCTTTTTCCGGATATTTAAAACTAAACAAATCTGTTTCATCACTTTCCTTTCCTAAATCTGGCAATTCAGGCATTTCTGCTAGTGATTTCAGCCCAAAGTATTCAAGAAAATCAGTTGTTGTGCCATAAAGAATAGCTCGACCAACACTTTCTGTTCTTCCTACTTCTTTCACTAAACCCCTGTTCACTAATTTCCGCAATGGACCATCAATACTCACACCGCGAACATCTTCAATTTCTAAACGAGTAATCGGTTGCCTATAAGCAATAATCGCTAATGTTTCCAATGCTGCTTGTGATAACGCTTGGATTGACGGCACTTCTACTAACTTTTGAATATAAGTAGCAAAGTCTTTCTTTGTTGTCAGTTGATAAGAGCCGGCCATTTCAATCACTTGGATACCACGATGGTCATCTTCCTTACAAGCAGTTTGAAACTCCCTTATAATGACATTGGCCTCTTCTGTGCTTACTTCTAACACAGTAGCAATTTGCTCCAATGAAAGACCCGAATCGCCTGCTGCAAATAACAGTGCTTCTACAATTGGATTCCAATTTAATAATGACAATCAAATTACCTCATCTTTCAAATAAATTGTAATATCATCTAAATTTCTTTCTTGCTCCACAAATATGCGATGTAATTTCATTAATTCTAATATCGCTAGAAAAGTAATTACAAGATGGGTGCGATCATATCGGGCAAATAACGATGTAAACAATGTCTTCCCTTTAGCACCCCGAATTTGATCAACTACTTCTGCCATTCGTTGTTCCACACTAATCGTTTGCCTTTTCAACGTGGTTTGAACAGGCTTTTGTAGCTTTTGCCGTCTTAATAACTTCCGAAATGCAGTCAACATCTCGTATATATCGCCTTCCCCACTAACGAACCCAGGAGAGGAATCCGTACTGTACTCCGATAAATCAACTGGTGCTTTTGTAAAAATCAGCGCACGTTCAGCTTCTAAAACTTGAAACTCCTCAGTAATTTCTTTATAACGTTTATATTCAACTAACTGCTGCACCAGTTCTTCTAATGGATCTTCGGCCTGAAATTCTGATTCATCTTCATCCTCCATATTCGTGTTAGGTAGCAAGCTTCTACTCTTAATTGCAATCAATGTAGCAGCCATTACTAAATATTCGCTGGCAATATCCAGCTCTAATTCCGTCATTTCTCGAATATAGAGCATATATTGTTCAGTGATCTCTGCAACAGGAATATCATATATGTCAATCTCCATTTTTTTTATTAAATGGAGTAAAAGGTCTAAAGGCCCTTCAAAAGCATCAATTTTTACACTATACTGCAATATATTCACACTCACTTCTTAGGCCAACCCCCATAGGGATACTCGCCTAATTTATTAGCTGTCCCTCTTCATTATAATGGATTACTTTTAAGCTGCCAATGATTAAAAAATCTATTTCTGGGCGGTAGCCTAAGCATAGTTGATTTTATAGACATATGATGATCTTGAAGTAAATGGTTTTTGAAAGGGGTATATACATGGGAGATTGTTGCCGTGGCAGTAATGGCTTCGCGCTAATCATTGTTTTGTTTATTTTGTTAGTGATTATTGGTGCAAGCTGGTTATGCTGCTAATCGAAATATGTAAAAAATCGGAAGCCGATTTGAGCTTCCGATTTTTTATACTTGCAGTTGGATTAGCCGAATAACACCTACTCCTCTTCAACTAAACCATTTTGTAGCAGATACATTTTATAGTAAAGTCCTTTTTGTGCTAACAATTCTTGGTGATTACCTCGCTCAACGATTTCCCCTTGATGTAACACCAAAATAAGGTTCGCATCTTGAATTGTGGAAAGGCGATGCGCAATGGCGATTGTCGTTCTGCCTTGACGCATTTTTTGCAAACTGGCTTGAATCGCTTCCTCAGTTTCCGTATCAATATTCGCTGTCGCCTCATCCATAATCAAAATTTTAGGATTAGCAGCAACTGTACGAGCAAAAGCAATTAACTGTCGCTCACCACTTGAAAAAGTTGAACCTCGTTCAACAACAGTATGGTCGTACTGGTCATCTAATTTTTCAATAAAAGTATTGGCTTGAACAAATTCTGCTGCTTCTTTAATTTGTTTATCCGTAATTTGCTCGTTGTGCAAACGAATATTATCTTTAACACTACCATAAAACAAAAATGCATCCTGCAATACAAGCCCCATCTTTTGCCGTAATTCCCGATTCGCATATTGCTTAATCGAAACACCGTCAATCAAAATTTCTCCACGTTCAAATTCATAAAAACGCATCATCATATTGATAATTGAACTTTTACCACTACCCGTTTGACCAACTAAAGCAACTGTTTCCCCTTTTTTCGCTGTAAAAGAAATATTCTTTAGCACATCTGTCTTGCCATCGTAAGAAAAACTAAGGTTACGAAACTCAATCTCCCCGTCACGAATCTTTGCATCTGTTTCCTTTTCCGGTTGCGGTGCCAATTCCTCATGATCGATTAGGGCAAACACACGTGAACTAGCAACAATTGCCTGCTGTAACATTGACAATCGTGCCATTACATCGTTAATCGGTTCAAAAAATCGACCAGTATAATTAATAAATGTATACATCAAACCAATTTCAACTACGCCACCAATCGCATCCATACCAAATACAAGCAAAATAATACCTAAAATAATTGCAGAAATTACATCAATAGCAGGTCTTGTTAAAAGCGACTCCAATATAATATTCTTTCGACCTGCACGAAAATGTTTATCATTAATGTCCTCAAATTCTTCCTGCATACGCTTTTCTTGACGAAAGATTTGAATGACTGCCATTCCTTGAATTGATTCTGCCAATTTAGCATTAATTTCACTCAAACGCTCACGTAAATCCTGGAACACTACACTGCTGTAATGGCGAAAAATTTTTACAATCACATAAATTAGCGGCACAATTGCCAAACAGAAAAATGCTAATTTCAGATCTAAAAAGAACATCGCTATAAAAATACCGACAATTAAGAATGCACTTTGAATAAAAATAGCAATTACATCTGTGAACATCTCTTTTATTGTCTCTGTATCATTCGTAATTCTTGACACAATCGAACCGGCCGGTGTCCTGTCAAAGTAACGCAACCCTAGCTTTTGTACTTTTGAAAAAACATCAACTCGCAAGTCGCGAATTGCTCTTAAAGCAATTTTCTGAAAAGCCAAATGTCGGAAATACATTAAAATCGTTTTAGTCGTCAGTATGATGAGATAAAGAATCACAAGCATCACAATACTATCTATGACAAAATTGTTCAGTGTGATGTAATCATCAAGTAATTTTTTAATAATTAATGGTGCAACAACTTCCCCAAGTGTTGTCAGCGCTAATAATGCAAATGCGCCATAAATTAATTTTTTATAGGGAAATGTATAACGGAGCAAGCGCTTCAAAACTTGCCATTCTTGTATTTTTTGCTTCTCCATTTACTCACCTCCCCTTTCAACTGCTTCTTCTAACTGCTGGTGCAAATACATTTCTTTATACCAACCATCTTCGGCCATTAACTGCTCATGTGTACCGGATTGAACGATTTCGCCTTGGTCCAACACCAAAATCTGTTGCGCATGTTTAATGGCACTCAAACGATGTGCTGTAATAATTGTCGTTTTGCCAGCACGTGTTTCTTTCAAATTTTTCAAAATGATTTCTTCTGTTTTCGCATCAACAGCAGACAAACAATCATCCAATATAAGTACTTCTGCATTTAGCAATAAGCTACGAGCAATTGCAATTCTTTGTTTTTGTCCACCAGAAAGTGATACGCCTCGTTCACCAACAACTGTCTCGTAACCCTCAGGAAGTTTGGCAATATCCTCATCAATATGAGCTAACTTTGCTGCTTGACGAACATTTGCCTCTTCTTGAGTGACATCAGCAAACGCAATATTGTTATAAATGGTTGCGGAAAATAAGAAATTATCCTGTGGTACGTAACTAACAGCTGCACGTAAATTTTTAATCTTATAATCAACAATATTGTGCGAACCAAATAAAATCTTTCCTTGATCTAAATCAAATTCACGAATTAACAATTTAAGTAATGTCGTTTTACCAGCGCCGGTTTTACCAACAACCCCTAGTGTCTCTCCTTTATTCACACTAAAGTGAATATCCTTTAAAGCTGGTACAGTCTCATTCGGATATGAAAACTGTTCAATATCATAAACCAAATTACCACTAGGCTCCTCGTCATTCGCATCATCACGATCAACAATTTCTGCTTTTTCCGCAAGCAACGTAGTGATCCGCTTATAAGAGGCACGCCCACGTTCCACAATGCTAAATAAAAAGCCGAACGCCAACATTGGCCAGATTAATAAACTTAGATAAGCACTAAGCGCAATAAGCTCTCCAATTGTCAGGCTTTCTTGAACTACAAAATAGCCACCAAAGCTAAGCAAAATAATAAAACAAAGTCCGGCGATCATACTAATTGTCGGATCGAACAAACTATCTACCTTCGCCACACGATAATTTTTCTTTAAAACTACTTCTGTCTGTTTAACAAATGCGCGGATATCTTCCTCTTCCTGCCCAAAGCTTTTAATTACTTTAATACCATTCATTGACTCTTGTGTCTTATCATTTAAGTCAGAAAACGCTTCTTGGGCAACATGAAATGATTTAAACAACATCGTTCCATAAAATTTTGTCAAAATTGCCATGATTGGCAAAGGTAACAATGTTAATAATGTTAACTTCCAATGAATCGAAAGCATCATAATCATCACAATAATCCCTTGTGATAAGGAATCAAACAAACACAAAACACCTAATCCAGCAGTTTGCTGTACTGCTGAAATATCATTTGTCGCATGCGCCATTAAATCACCAGTACGCTTCCTTTGATAAAAGGAAATAGGCATATTTGTAAAGTGCTTAAAAAGGCGTGAGCGAATCTGCTTAGCTAACTTAATGGCAGAACCAAAAATCAAAAATCGCCAAGTAAAACGCAAGCCATACATAGCTAACGCCGCAGCTAATAGCAAAGCGATCCAGCCCGCTAAACCTTTCCCAGTTAATACATTAGTAGTCATCTCATCAATCACCCAACCAATAATTTTGGGTGGAATCAATTGAATCATTCCCACTACAAATAACAACAACATTCCGATAAAATAAGCTTTTCTTTCCTGCTTAAAATACCACATTAATTCTAAAAATATCTTCATTTCGTACCTGCTCCCTTTGGCAATTTCTTACCTAAATACAGAAAAGTCACTCCAGAAATGGAATGACTTTTCAAAATGACGTATTAGCACTTATTTCATATTTTTATTCATTTGTGCCATCATTTGATTGATTTTCTTCTGTGAAGGCACTTGTCCCATCTGTGCCATCATCATTTTAATCATTTGTTCATTCATTGGTGGATTCTTCTTTAGGTAATTCTCCATATATTTACGGGCGATAAAAAACCCGGCAATTACTCCTGCTATTAAACATAAAAAACCAACTAATATGTATAACCACAACATATTCCTTTACCTCCTAATTTATTTACACAGTCTAAATAATAGTTTACACAATCATGTGAATTTTTACAATCTTTTATGACCTTTAATTTCTTTGAGTTCAAGGTATTTGAAATCTACAGACATAACTATATCATATTTTTTACTTAAAAGTTACATAAATGTTTAAAAGATATTGTCGAAAATTGTACGATACTTTAGAATATGCTAAAGTTAGCATATATCTTTTTAAATGAAAGAAGCAATAATCTTACTCATGGATAAGCTGGAAGGAGTGAATAAATAATGATTTTTGTTTTTGATTTAGATGGAACAATTTCTTTTTGTGGGAGGAAGATAGCGCCAGTTATTATTTCTGAATTGAAAAAACTTGAAGAATTAGGACATCAAATCGTCTTTGCTTCTGCAAGACCAATAAGGGATATGCTGCCACTGCTTCAAGAAAACTTCCCTCATCACTTCTTGATAGGGGGAAATGGCTCAATTGTATTCAATGCAGGGAAATTAGAAATTGTAAAGCCATTGGATACGGATATTCTTTTTTACCTTAAGAAGCTAATAAGCGATTATGACCTAGACCATTTAGTGGATTCAGATTGGGATTACGTTTTGAAAAATAGAAACGATAAGCAGGCAAACATTAATAATAAAGTAGATGCACTAGGCTTAGCGAAAAATGTGTCAATAGAATCCATTAACGCGTGTATTAAATGTAATCTATTGAATATACCTGTTAACTTATATAATGAAATAATCACTCTCCTTGAAATGCTAGATGTAACAAAAATTATACATTCGGACAATTATAGTATTGATATTGTAGCCAATGGAATCAACAAATACGAGACATTCATAAAATACTTTGGCTCTAGTGAATATGTTGCTTTTGGTAATGATAATAATGATATAGAATTACTATCATATGCTAAGTATTCAATATCTGTTGGAAGTAATCAAAAGGCGAAAGAAGCATCGGACATGAACATTGATGCAAATGACAAAAGCGTTGCTTCATTTTTGTTATCTTATATACATAGCCTAACTACGTTAAGTAAAGTTTGATCTGATAATAGAACTTACTTAGTTCCAATTAAATGGTAATAGATCTTTTAATTTAACAACCTGTTCAGGCGCAACCATGGCAAGCATTTCTATGTTTTCATCATGTATTTGATTCATAAATTCACGACATCTGCCACAAGGTGGCATGATTCCTTTCCTACCAACGGCAACTATCTTATCAATTTTACTCTCTCCAGCCGCGATCATAGCAGCAATAGCAGCTTGTTCAGCACAAAACCCCATTCCTGAAGAAACATCAATGTTCACTCCGGTATAGACATTACCTTTTGCGGACAAAAGTGCAGCTGCCACACTTCCAGCCCATGCGTTGCGTGCAATTTGTCGGTCTTCAAGAATATTTTCAGCTTGTACAATCAATTCATCAAATGTCATTTGTTAAAACCTCTCCTTCTAACTACTCCCTTTTTTCTTTTATGGCTGTGCTTAAAAAATGACAAAACTCGAACTTTTGGTCATGCATCAAAATAGGTATTTGCATATAGAATAGTACCATAAAATCAACTCTTTTAACATATTCCAGACAGTGTCTTGGCAACTGATAATCTGCAATGATTACTTGAATTTAATCTTCCAGTATTTTGATGCATGTCCAAACTTCCCTGTTGCTGACAATTCTATTTAGGACGAAACCAAAGCAAGAAGCTTTATTTTTGCATATGTTAAACCTATAGGTAGTATCCCTATGTGAGACGAACATGGAAGTTGAAGTAATGAGGAGGAAAAAGAAGATGCATGTAACAGATGTGATCATTACTTTGATTTTATTTGTTTTGCCACTGTTTATCTTGGAATTTAAGAAGCGTAAGCAAATAGGTGGATATGGCAACTTCTTAAAAAATAATAATAAATCCAAAATACATATTATGCTACATGTATTGGTTGGTAGCTATTTTGTATTTACCTATCTTGCATTTAAATATTGGCACACACCTTGGTATTTATTCAGTTATCTGCATGTGTATGCAATGATTGCCACGCTTATCATGCCATTTGCGTTAGCGTATTTAGTTAAAGGAACCAATAGAGCGAAGCAAATTGCAATTACGATGTCAGCTTTCTTATTGCTTTCACCGATTACAAGGCCATTTATTTTATATTTGGATGATGGGGTGTATCGAACAAGTCTTGTTGATTTCGAATATGCAATTCCATTTAATATTTGTAATATTTCTGCCTTAGTTTACATCATAGCGCTCTTGTTGCCTAAGCATCATGTCGTGGCTAACATGTTGAAAAACTATATGATCACCTTAGGGTTCTTCGGTGGCATCATTAACAACATTCAAGTTCATAATGGACATGTGGATTATTTTTGGTATTACTTCAATTGGGAAAGCTATATTGCGCATGCCCTTATTATGATTATTCCAATGTTTATATTGTTGACGGGACAGCTTAACGTAAGTAAAAGATTCCAAGCATATAATCTTATTTGGATTGTGCCAACTTATCTCTTAATGGGGTTTGTATTGAATCCATGGGTAGGGTTTAATTACTGGTTTACAACACCGATTGACGTTTTATCTATGTTACCTGGTCAAGAACAGTATTTGACGTTATTTTGGGGTACTGTTTATCCTATCTACATGCTGATACTTTTCTTAATTGTTTTGCTTGCATGTGCAGTACTGTATGGGGTGTTTAAATATATGGAAGAAAAAATTACACCATTTTTTATGGATGACAGAAAAGGTTTTGATGTATGGGGTTGTGTTGAAGGCGATCGTGATAATGATTTCAAAGCAGCTACGATGTAAGTAATTCTCAAGAATGAACTGCTTCATTACTTTTTAGAGAAAATGGATCTTTTTTGATCACTGTCGGTAATTGATTGATTTTAAGTAATATGTCTTTTTGTTGGTTTTTATGACGAAACAATGTCAGTAAAATCACTTTTTTAGAAAAAAACTGACAGTTTTCAAAATCACTATCAGAAATCTCAAAAAAATCTCATAAAAAACCCAGATGAATTCATTAGTGCTTATAAAGCTTGATTCACATGGGCGTTTTTTTATTTTGGGATAAAGGGGCTAAAATTGCACATTCCCCGACTCACCCCTTAGTTAAAGTAAAAAAGAACTAAAATCATCAGCAAGAAATGTATTCGGAAAAACCTCTCTCGCTTCTTGTAAAAATTGCTGCATATCAGTTCCAATAAACCTTGCGCTAATATGCGTTAAAATTAAATTTCTAATGCCTGCTTCTTTAGCAATCAGTGCCGCTTCAACATTAGTGGAATGATAAAATTCCGTTGCCAAATCTTCTTGATCTTTTCCAAAAGTAGCCTCATGCACAAACCAATCAGCACCTTGCGCCAGTTTACGACTGCTTAAACAATTTCTCGTGTCACCGGCAATCGCAATCACTTTCCCTTTAATCGGTGCAGAAACAAAATCCTTGCTATTTAAAACTGTTCCATTGGCAAGAACAATATTTTTTCCCTGCTTAATTTCTTGATAAATAGGACCAGCTGGAACGCCAAGTGCTTTCAATTTTTCAACTTGTAATGCACCCGGACGATCTGCTTCCACAATGCGATAGCCAAACGAAGTAACACCATGCTCCAATTGAAATGCTTCTACTGAAAATTGCTCATCTGCAAAAATCATGCCTGCTCCTACTTCATGAACTACTAATTGATATTTCAAATGTGTTTTACTAACACCCAAACAAGCCGCCAAATAATCTTTGATCCCCGAAGGTCCATACACTTCAATAGTAGATTCTCCACCTTGAAAAGAACGACTACTTAATAAACCAGGCAAACCAAAGATATGATCACCATGCAAATGCGAAATAAAAATTTTCTCAATTTTACTTGGTTTAATTTTCGTTTTTAAAATTTGATGCTGTGTTGCTTCTCCACAATCAAACAACCAAACCGCATTTCTTTCCTGCTGCAAGAGCAATGCTAACGCAGAAACATTCCGCTCCTTCGATGGCATTCCTGCACCGGTTCCTAAAAAAAATAGTTCCATTAACTTTGTCCTCTTCCTGAATTGAGCAATTAAGAGCATCATTTTTTTGCAAAACTGAACACTCCTGATTGCACCTTGTATTAGCGGGCTAAAATGAGCAAAAGCTACGCCATAAGCTAAAATTATTTTGCGAATCAGGATTCGCAATGCAGTAGCTTCTAGTCAAATCAGAGATTTGAAGAAGCCTTGCAGGGGTGTATCACAGATTTGGAACATCACCGCCAAAATTCCATCTTATTGCTCCGCTTTTAAACGCTCATTTTAGCACCTTATTATTTATTAGCAACTTCCTCAATAATCGCAATTGTTAATTCTGCTAACTTGTTTAGCTCAGCAATTGGCATTCTTTCATTTTTCGTATGGATTTCTTCATAACCCACACCTAAAATTGTTGTCGGCACACCATGACCATTGAAAATATTCCCGTCACTGCCACCACCAGTATGATGAACCGAAGGCTTACGACCAATTTTCTCAGTAGCACGAGCTGCAACCTGTACTAACTCAGCATTTTCATCAAACTTGAACTCCGAATACATGATTTTAACTTCAACATCTGCTCTACCACCCATCTCATTAGCTGCAGCTTCAAAAGCAGTTTTCATTGTATTCACTTGTGCTTCCATTTTTTCCTTCACTAACGAGCGTGCTTCTGCTTCCATATAAACATGTTCACATACGACATTTGTCGATGTTCCGCCTTCAATACAACCGATATTAGCAGTTGTTTCTTCATCAATACGACCCAG
>Ga0131853_10002727_pt1 | contig 31649 bp, 28 predicted proteins | sample TergutLab28metaG_FD_92764 | JGI IMG/M metagenome (GOLD analysis project Ga0131853, IMG submission 92764) | Labiotermes labralis P1 segment gut microbial communities from Petit-Saut dam, French Guiana - Lab288 P1 (version 2) (version 2) | ecosystem: Host-associated > Arthropoda: Insects >... | reverse complement strand
ATTAAATAATGTCTAGTGATGATGGCAGAGAGGTCACACCTGTTTCCATCCCGAACACAGAAGTTAAGCTCTCTTGCGCCGAAGGTAGTACGCAAGTGCAAGACTAGGTCGTCGCTAGGCAAACTTTATTTAAAGTTTAAATGCAGGTGTAGTTTAATGGTAGAACCTCAGCCTTCCAAGCTGATTGTGAGAGTTCGATTCTCTTCACCTGCTCCATTTATTTAAAAAAGACTAATAACTATGCCTCAATAGCTCAGTTGGTTAGAGCACTTGACTGTTAATCAAGGGGTCCTAGGTTCGAGTCCTAGTTGGGGCGCCACTTAGTTTAAAAGAATGGCCCGTTGGTGAAACGGTTAACACACCTGCCTTTCACGCAGGCATTCACGGGTTCGAACCCCGTACGGGTCACCATTTACTTAATTTAATATATACCTTATGAATGTGGAGGATTAGCTCAGCTGGGAGAGCATCTGCCTTACAAGCAGAGGGTCGGCGGTTCGAGCCCGTCATCCTCCACCATTTTATTTATTCATTCGAGAGAATGCCATTTTTTTGAGCCGGAATAGCGCGAGGCGTAACGAAGTTACGACGACTGAGCCAAAAGCACGGAAACACAAAGTGTTGAGTACTGTGGCGAACAGCTCTGGTTAGAATCATAACCTATATATGCCGGAATAGCTCAGCTGGTAGAGCAACTGACTTGTAATCAGTAGGTCGCGGGTTCGACTCCTGTTTCCGGCACCATTATATTTTACTTAGCTGCCATGAAGCGCAGAATCTTGTGAGTACCCTTAAGTCTTTGTGAAGCATGAGCAATATAGACTTACAAGTACCCTTGGGGTGCACTGTAATGGCAACAAGAAAAGTCAGGATGACTACCCATAAAAATCAGAATGATTTTCCCATGCGGATGTAGTTTAGTGGTAAAACATAACCTTGCCATGGTTAGGTCGAGGGTTCGATTCCCTTCATCCGCTCCAATTTATTTAAAATGTTGGCATTAAATTCATACAATTGGCATATGATGTTAAAGTGGCAATGCTAAATATGGCGCCATAGCCAAGTGGTAAGGCATGGGACTGCAACTCCCTGACCGTCGGTTCAAATCCGACTGGCGCCTCCAATTTTTAAATTAAATATTCCTAGTATGGCGGTCGTGGCGAAGTGGTTAACGCATCGGATTGTGGCTCCGACATTCGGGGGTTCGATTCCCCTCGATCGCCCCATTATTGAAATTTGACAACTGTTCTTGTAACAGTTTTTTTCTTTTGGATTTAAATCTATTTATGTTACAATAGAGCATATAAAGATTTTGATCGAGGTGATTAGAATGTCAAGCTACCCCATCTGCTTATTAAATAAAGTGATTTTCCCACTATTTGGTGATGCCTATAAGTCGATGCCAGCCTATCTACCATTTAGCGATTTTGATGAATTGCTCTATGAAGAAAGAACTTCTGGAACTCAAGAAGATCTTCAAAATGCTATCGAGGTATACCTTCTGTCGAAAAATACAACATGGGGAATTTCAGCTTATCCTGAAAAACGAGCTAGCTTGGATGGTTATTCAAGAATTCGAGGGGAAGAGTTTCAAAGACCTTACCACATAGGACTTGATATTGCGGCACCTGCTGGGACGATGCTTTATGCTCCACTTAATGGAGAGGTCGTTGTTAGTGAGTACGAGAGTGGATCAGGAAATTATGGTGGGCTACTTGGACTTAAGCACATCGTTGATGGATGTGTATTTTATAGTATTTATGGCCATATGAACGCTGATACGTTGTTACCTATAGGAACAAATGTTGCCGCTGGGGATGCGATTGGTGCTTTAGGAACCATGGAGCAAAATGGTGGCTGGTGGCACCATGTACATTTACAAGTGTTAACAGAAAGGGGATTTAATGATGGCTGGGTACATCGTGCATTGGCAACAAAAGAAGAAATTGAACGGCTTAATGATCTTTGCCCGAATCCACTATTCTTATTGCGATTTTAAGCCTTGCTCAATCACCTTTAACCGAGCTCTTATGATGTGAATTTGAGCAACCACTCTTGTGGCGGTCTTTTCTTTTTTATGGTAAAATAATCAAATAGTTTTAAAATGGAGAAGAGATCACATGAAATTCAAATCAAGTTTAAAAACATTTTTATATGGCATTTGTTTAGGTATCAGCCTGTTGCCTCCTGGGTTCAGTGCGGCAACCGTGGCAATGATCCTTGGCATTTATGAAGCATTAATTGATCTTTTAAATGACCTTTTTAGTAAAAAAATCAAGCAAACGTTAAAGCCACTCACATTACTGGGAGTAGGGGCATTAACGGCGATCTTTCTATTTAGCAGTGTGATAAGAGCAACAATGAATGGCTTTCCGCTTTTAACCATGTCTTTTTTCCTAGGATTAATCGTTGGAACGGTACCACTTTTGTATAAACAGATGGATGTAAAATCTAGCTTTGGATTCAAGCATTATCTTTTTACGTTGCTAGCTGTCGGCTTAACGTCGATTTTCATTCTTTATCAAAATTTAAATCTCGTTGATTTAGATGGTGCAATGAGTATTGGTAAGATCATGTTTTTAATGGTTGTGGGAATGCTAGTAAGCTCTTCGCTGATTTTACCTGGTTTGAGTGGTGCTTTGGTCCTAATGCTCTTAGGCGCTTATCAGTTTTTACTAGATAGTATCGGCACATTAAATCTCGTTGTGCTGGGAAGTGTCACATTAGGTGGCCTATTAGGCCTTATCATTTGTGGTAAATTAGTAAAGTATTTGATGGCCCAGCACGAGGTAGTGATGAATGCGATTAGTATGGGATTAGTCATCGGCTCTATTCCTGTTGTGTTTGTACGAGAAATTTTAAATGCCGATGTATCAGCTGGTTTATTAGAGGGGATTATCTCCGTGATTTTAGGGATAGCAGGTTTTGTTCTTGTACATGTATTAAGTCCTAGGCCGAAATCTGGTTAAGGAAGTTGAAAATAGAGATTATTTTTAAATAATTTTGTTAGCGGGGGTCAACATATAATAAGATAGGTGTTTGTTATTCCTAGTTAGGTGGTTGTGAAAAATGAGAAAAAGAAAGAATGAAAAAACAATTGAAATAGAAGGGTTAATCCCAACAGAAGATAGTGTTAGTGCTCTTAGACGGGAGATATTTAGCTGGGTTCGAATGATTGTTGGGGTTGTCGTTGTTGTGACGTTGATTCAGCGCTTTGTTTTTATGTCGGCAGAAGTTCATGGGAGATCGATGCATCCAACGCTTGAAGATGGAGAGCGTGTTATTTTATGGTCTTTGCTTTATAGCCCAAGTCATTCTGATATTATTATCATGGAGCATACAACAGGGGAGAATTATGTCAAACGTGTTATCGGGATACCTGGCGATCAAGTTGTCTTTCAGAATGGAAACCTTTATCTAAATGGTGTTTTGGTGAACGAACCATATATTCTAGATGCGTTAGCGACAGGAAACTTTACGTTAGAAGAGGTCTGCCAGTTTAGTGATTGTGATACGATACCTAATCATTATTTTCTAGTGTTAGGAGATAACAGAGGCAACAGCGAAGATAGTCGTAGTTTTGGACTGGTTCACCAGTCACAGATTCAAGGTCGTGTCATTTGGCGCTTTTGGCCGTTTGATCGTTTTGGAACTGTAGAGTAGTAAAGGGAGCAGATGTGTATGGATAATAAAGAGTTTAAATCTGGATTTGTTGCCATTGTTGGTCGACCAAATGTAGGGAAGTCGACGTTTTTAAATCGTGTATTGGGACAAAAGGTAGCCATTATGAGCGATAAAGCCCAAACAACACGAAATAAAATCCAAGGGGTTATTACAAGTAACGATTCGCAAGTTATTTTTATCGACACGCCAGGCATTCATAAGCCGAAGCATGAACTGGGGAAGTTTATGACAGACTTGGCATTAGGAACATTGAATGAAGTTGATATGGTGATGTTTATGACACCTGCAGATGAGAAAATTGGACCTGGGGACCGTTTTATTATCGAGCATTTAAAGCGTGTTAAAAAGCCTGTCTTTTTAGTGATCAATAAAATTGATTTAATCAAAAAGGATGAATTGATGGATGTGATCGCTAATTTTAAGAACGAACATGAGTTTGATGGTGTGATTCCGATTTCAGCAGTTAGTGGTGAGAACATTGAAACGCTTCTTGAGGTTGTGAAAGAGCACCTTGAACCAGGGCCACAATTTTATCCCACCGATTTTGTAACCGATCATCCAGAGCGGTTTATTATTTCAGAGTTGATTCGCGAGAAGGTCTTGCATTTAACTCATGAGGAAATCCCTCATTCCGTCGCAGTAGTCATCGAAGAAATTTATCGTGAACCAAATAGAGAAGATTTAATTAATGTTTCAGCGACCGTCATTGTTGAGCGCAAATCACAAAAAGGCATTTTAATTGGCAAGCAAGGAAAGATGTTGAAGGAAATTGGAACATTAGCAAGGAAAGACATTATGAACCTGCTGGGAAGTAAAATATACCTTGAATTATGGGTGAAAATCCAGAAGGATTGGCGGAATAAAAAGGTGCATTTGACTGATTTTGGTTACAGTGAAAAAGAGTATTAAAAGTTTGCATAAAGACAAGTGCTTTAAGATAGAATAGTAACAAGTTTAAAATTGTGACTACTGGAGGTTGAAGCATGGCAGAGTTAGAATGGGAAATCTTTAAGCGAACAGGAAACATTCAGCATTATTTAATCATGAAGCAACGAGAAGTAGAATTACAGGGGAAAGAGGAAGACGTGTAAAGGAGCGGACCGCCCTTGAGTACACAACTTGAAGCCATTGTATTAAAGAGTTTCGATTATCAGGATCATCACAAGATAGTAAAAGTAATAAGCCCATCTCATGGGCTTATTAGTGTTTTTATCGGTTATGCCAGCAAGAAGAAGTCCCGTTATGGTGCCCTGTCTGAACCTTTGACCTGTGTGAATCTCACAGTAAAAACACCGAGCGATGAGCGAGGCGGACTCTATTATTTGATTCATGGTGAAATCACAGATCCTTTTTATGAATTGAAGTTGGAATATGAAAAAATTATGATGTTTTATGAGATGGCAGAGGTGATTCTTAAGGGTGACATTGATCCACATCATTTACCCCATAGTTATAGGTTATTAAAAGGTGTTTTAGAAGCAGGTATACTAAATGATATTAAGTTCAGATTGGCCGTTGTCTACTTTAAGTTTAAAATGTTAACCTTATTAGGTGTTGTCCCTGTGTTTGATGGTTGTGTCAGTTGTGGGGGAACATCCGGGATTGTGACACCTAGTATTAAAGAAGGTGGCCTTCTTTGTAAGGATTGTTACACAGGTGAAGAAATTTTGATTGCATCAGGTCTCATTCCTTTATGGCGCGTTATGTTCAAAGTCGATTTAGAACGCTTAATGGATGCGCCAGTTGCCCAACATGAGATGGAAACATTGGAAACGTGGATTGAGGTTTATTACGAGAGTTATGTAGGCATCCGATTTACGAAGAGAATTTAATCAATGGAGGGGCTTTTTGCTTGTGTTTAAGCGGATGTTGATATATAATAGAGTATCATGCAATTTTTGCGTTCCTTTACGGGAAAAATTAAAAAAGAGGGTGATTGCGCGTGAATTCTACGTCGATGGAAAAAGTGGTAAACGTCGCTAAGACAACTGGGTTTGTATTTCAAGGAAGTGAAGTTTATGGCGGTCTAGCCAATACATGGGATTATGGACCATTAGGTTCGCTTTTTAAAAATAACGTGAAGCAAGCTTGGATTCATCGTTTTGTTACATCACGCTCCGATAATGTTCTGATTGATGCTGCGATTTTAATGAATCCTAAAACGTGGGTCGCTTCAGGACACGTTGGCGGATTTAGTGATCCATTGATGGATTGTAAAGCTTGCAAAACTCGTCATCGAGCAGACAAATTGATTGAAGATCATGACGATGATATCATTGCCGATGGTTGGACCAACGAAGAAATGATGGCTTACATTAAGGAGCATAACCTTGTATGCCCTGACTGTAAAAAGCAAGATTTCACAGACATTCGTCAATTTGAACTTATGTTTAAAACTCACATGGGAGTTGTGCAAGATGATACAGCCGTGGTTTATATGAGACCAGAAACGGCACAAGGTATTTTTGTTAACTTTAAAAACGTACAGCGAAGTTCAAGGAAGAAAATTCCATTTGGAATTGGTCAAATTGGAAAAGCTTTTAGAAATGAAATCACACCAGGGAACTTTATTTTTAGAACACGAGAATTCGAGCAAATGGAGTTAGAATTTTTCTGCAAGCCTGGTGAAGATGGAAAGTGGCATGAATATTGGAAAGCGTACTGTATGAAATTTTTACTTGATTTAGGAATGAACACAGAAAATGTGAGAATGCGTGACCACACGGAAGCAGAGCTCAGCCATTACAGCAATGGAACAGCGGACATCGAGTACAAGTTTCCATTTGGATGGGGAGAACTGTGGGGGGTTGCTAATCGAACGGATTATGATTTAAAGGCACACCAGACGGCTTCAGGTGTAAGTTTTGAATACCAAGACCCAGTAACGAACGAGAAGTATGTGCCGTATTGCATTGAGCCGTCGGTTGGTCTTGACCGATTAATGTTAGCTCTTTTCATCGATGCTTTTGAGGAAGAGGCTTTAGAAGATGGAGAGACCCGTGAAGTGTTAAGATTTCATCCGACACTTGCGCCTTATAAAGTGGCAGTTCTGCCTTTAATGAAAAAGATTAATGAGGGCGCCTTAAAGTTATTTGATGATTTGGCACAGACGTTTTCAGTTGATTACGATGAAGCCGGCTCTATCGGAAAGAGGTACCGTAGACAAGATGTGATGGGAACACCGTTCTGTGTTACTTACGATTACGACTCTATGGAAGATGGAACGGTAACGGTACGCCATCGTGATTCGATGGAACAAGAACGTGTCCCAATGATTGAGCTTAAGGCCTGGATTGCTGACAGAATTAAATTATAACATTTGACTGGGAGGGTGCTAACGGATGGATAGAAAACAACTAGCTATAGACATTTCTGCTAAAGTTAGCATCGTTGACGTAGTTGGACAATATGTCCAATTAACGAGAGCGGGTCGAAATTATAAAGGGTTATGTCCTTTTCATAACGAAGCAACGCCATCGTTTTTAGTCTCTGCTGACAAAGGCATTTATAAATGCTTTGGTTGTGGAGAAGGTGGCGATGCCATTTCTTTTGTTTCTAAAATGGAGGGTATCTCTTACGGTGAGGCAACCACTCGCTTAGCAGAAGTCGCTGGTGTGGATGCGCAAACGTTGAGACGCTTAAAGCAGACCAATCAAAGTCACAACTTTGAAAAAGAGTACGACGTTTTAAAATTTGCTGCAGGATTTTATCAGTATTACTTGCTCAATACAGATGAGGGGCAGGTTGCCCTTGAGTATTTAGCGGGTCGTGGCATAGCAGCCGAGCTGATAAAACAGTTTGGGATTGGCCTTGCCCCACGAGACGGCAACCTTATGATTAAAGCATTGGAATCCAATGGCCATTCTTTTGAGGTAGCTAAGCGAGCTGGACTCCTGCAACAAGGTGAAAATGGTGATTATTATTCGCCTTTCAAGTCGCGCATTATGTTTACAGTCTTTAATGCACATAATAATGTGGTTGGCTTTAGTGGCAGAACGTATCTTAATGATGGGACAAATTATGCGAAGTACATTAATTCTCCGGAGTCTCGAGTGTTTCAAAAGTCGCAAATCATTTATAATTTGCAGGAAGCAAAAAAGGCTTCTAGGACGAGCCATCGGGTGTTAATGTTTGAAGGTTTCTTGGATGTGATCGCCTCACATAAAGCCGGCTTTTTAGAATCGGTAGCGACCATGGGAACGGCTTTAACGCCAGAACATGCCAAAGTGCTTGGTAAACATGCCAAAGAAGTTATTCTTTGTTTTGATGGCGATAAGGCGGGCCTTGAAGCGACAGCGAAGGCGATTCCGATTTTGTTTGCCCAGCAGCTCCAAGTCAAGGTCATCCGCATTCCTGGTGGCTTAGATCCAGACGATTTCGTTCGTCAGAATGGGATGGATAAGTTTTCTGAAGTGGTTACTGATGCCATTGGAGCTCTTACGTTTATGTATGAGTATGCGAAGCAGGGATTGGACTTGGCAACACCTGATGGAACGGTTGAGTTTGAACGCCGCTTAGCACAGATTGGTCAGCAATATGGCGTTGGGGCAGATTTAGTCTGGAAGTTTCGTAAAGAAGAAAAGAAGAAACAAGCTAGCGGTGGTTTTAACGTATCAAATGAATCGGGACGTGGGTTGAGTCATCGTGGTCAAGCTTCTCGTGGGGTTAGTGAGCAATTACCAACCACACCGAAAGAGGTTAAGGCTGAAAAAGAATTGATTTATTACATGCTTCTTGACAGGCAAGTATTTGAATTGGTGAATGCTCAGATTGGGACAGCATTTAATGTGAGTGGGCATCGTAAAATTGTGCAAGGAATCGAAGCGTATTATGCACAGCATCGTGCGATGAATCAAGAGGATTTTTTTGCTAGATTAGACGTCGGGGTTGTGCGCACAGCACGCGACATTGTTTACGAATTGAAGGGCCGTCCAAAAAAATGGACAAAGAGTATGATCAAAGAACTGTGTGATCGTGTACAAACTGGTGCCATGAAGTTAGAATGGGATGGGAAGAAGCAGACATTTTTAGGGGCGAGTTGTGAAAATCAGCGATTGATGATAGGGGAAGTAACATCAAGTCTGGTGGATTAATAGGAGTGATTGGATGGCTAAGAAAAAGACAGAATTGACCATTGAAAAGGTTCAAGACGAATTATTAGAAATTGGCCGTAAGCGTGGGTATTTAACTTACGATGAAATTAACGATGGCTTTAAGCCCTTTAAGTTAGACAAGGACATGATGGATTCTTTTTTCGATTTATTTGATACGGAAGACATTAACGTAGTCAAGGATAACGAGGAAAAAGTGGAAGTGGTAGAGGAAGACATCGAGGAAGATCTGGATTTAAGTGACATTGAAAAAGTGGTCCAAGAGGCAGATGCTGTGGTGATGCCAGCGGATGTATTAGAAGAATTTCCTGATATCAAAGAGGAGACAGAAAATCCAAATAGTTCAAAGCCAGCAACAGCAGCTTTTGAATTAAGCTCCTCTTTTAAAATGAACGATCCCGTTCGCATGTATTTAAAGGAAATTGGTCGTGTGGAACTGCTGACGTTTCAAGAGGAAATCGATCTTTCTAAACGAGCGGAATGTTGTGACATTGCAACAGAAATTGCCAACCATTTAAAAGAAGGCGAAGAATTACCAGAAGAGTTAATAAGCCGTGTCGAGTACTTAGCAAATGAAAAAGGGGAGTCAGCATCGGTTAATGAGCTCTTAAAGGACATTACTTCTCTGAGCTTAAAGGAGCTTGAGCCTCTCATTGTTGACGGTGAAAAGGCAAAGAAGAAGTTAGTCGAAGCTAACTTGCGTCTCGTTGTTTCCATTGCCAAAAGACACGTTGGACGTGGCATGTTGTTTCTTGATTTGATTCAGGAAGGAAACATGGGGCTCATGCGTGCCGTTGAAAAGTTTGACTATCGTAAAGGCTTCAAGTTTTCGACTTATGCCACATGGTGGATTCGTCAAGCGATCACTCGTGCCATTGCCGATCAAGCACGTACCATTAGAATCCCCGTTCACATGGTTGAAACCATTAATAAATTGATCCGAATCCATCGCCAGCTCATTCAAGAGTTAGGGCGTGAGCCGACGCCAGAAGAAATGTCTAAAGAATTGGATCTACCACCAGAAAAGATTCGCGAAATCTTAAAGGCGGCACAAGAACCTGTCTCTCTTGAAGCACCAGTCGGAGAAGAAGACGATTCTCATTTAGGCGACTTCATTCCAGATGCGGATGCCTTATCTCCAGCAACCTTTGCTTCTAATTCATTGTTAAAGTTTGAACTTGATCAAGTATTAAATACATTAACCGATCGCGAGAAGCGTGTCTTACGTATGCGTTTTGGGTTGAGTGATGGGTTGACCAAAACCTTAGAAGAGGTAGGAAAAGAATTTGGTGTCACTCGTGAGCGAATTAGGCAGATTGAAGCAAAAGCCTTACGCAAACTTCGCCATCCATCAAGAAGTCGTAAACTGAAGGACTTTATGGATGAAAACTAAAAAACTATCAAAACGGTTAAGTGCATGTTTAGATGCACTTTTTCCACTTAAAAGGATCGCTGACATTGGAACCGATCACGCCTATTTACCGTGTCATGGCATCGCCACAACAAAACTCGATTCTGCTATCGCCATTGATGTCATCGATGGCCCTTTAATGCAAGCGAGAGCTACCATTAAAGATTATGGTTTGCAAGAACAAATCGAAGTCCGCAAAGGGTCAGGTCTGGAACCGTTAGTTATTGGTGAGGTAGAAGGCGTTGTTATCGCTGGCATGGGTGGAAAACTGATCGCTCAATTGCTGCTGGACAGCCTGGAGGTAGCAAAGTCCATGAAAAAGCTCGTTCTTCAACCTCAAAGTGGTGAATCTACGTTGAGACGAACGCTTTTTGATAACAATTTCTCCATTATCGGTGAAGAACTTCTCGAGGAAGATGGTATTATCTATACGATCATCACGGCTCAACTAGGCAAACAGGATTTTGATGAACTTGACATCCGATTCGGACCGATGTTGAGAATGAATCAAACCTGTCCACATTTTATTGCTAAATGGCAGCGGGAATTGATTGCTGTTGATGACGTTCTTAATAAAATCCCGGTAGGACATTCAAAAAGAAGTGAATTTGAAGAGAAAAAGAGATTGATAAAGGGAGTGGTTGGCCATGTTTAAGAAGAAGGAGAAGACGTTTGCAGAAATCATATCTAATGAAGACGACCTCTTTTTCACTTTTCGGTCAACTCCAGATCTAAAGGAAGAAGAATACTCAACACACAACATTTACTATTTTAGTGGTGATGGCTATTTTTATTATCAATACAACATTTTAAAGAACAGCTATGAAACTTTCAAAATCCCGCTTTGGAATCTCAAGTATGCGGAGCTGACACCAAAAGAGGATACATGGGCGTTGTTTGAGCTTACTTTAACCCTTGAGGATAAACTAGAATTGTCTTTCAAGACTGTAGGCAAAATCGAAATTCGTTTTTGTGATGACGATCTTCTTTTGAACAGATCTAAGGATCAGGCTGCAGCTAAGGGTGAAGTGCTAGAAGTGTGGGAAACAGTTTCTAAAATCAAAAATCATATGGTTAACTTTGATGAGGAAAATGTACTCCCGACAGATTGGAGCTATAAAAAGCAAACCAAAAATAGCAATCCAATTAAAAGAAGCCTGCGTAAGAAATTGCATAAACACGCTCGGAAAACGTGGAATAAGGCACTCATGCGAGAAGCAGAAAGTGGACTATACAGCGATGATTCAGGAAATCAAGCTATGTCACGGACACATTGTCTAAGTTGCCATGCTAATGTTATTAATGTAACATCAGGGGTTTGTCCTTACTGCCGAAATGCTGTTTAAAGCGATGGTTTTAAAAATAAAAGGAGGTACTGGCGAATGCTGGAAATTAAAGACGTACTGGACTATTTAGAGGAATTATTTCCTAGGAAATTGGCTTATGAGTGGGATAATGTCGGATTACAGATTGGTGATCCTAATAATGTAGTGGGCAAGATTCTTCTTGCACTAGATGCTACAAAAGCGACCATTGATGAAGCAACTCATAAGGAGTTTGTTGACTTATTTATTACCCACCACCCTTTCTTTTTCTCGCCTGTGAAATCGATTGATATAACGACGCCTCAAGGGGCTAACATCGACAAAATCATTAAATCAGATCTTACGATCTATACTCTCCATACGAACTTTGATGTGGCACCAGGTGGCATGAACGATACGTTAGCTGAGACCATTGGTCTTCAAAACGTCATGCCTTTTGCCATGATTGACGAAGATCATGGTTTGGGGCGAATGGGAGAGTTAGAAAAGGAAATGAGCCTGGAAGAGGGCATCAACCATATAAAGCAAGTCTTAAACTTGGAAGACGTACGCTACGTTCAAGGCAACGTCCATCCGATCAAAAAAATAGCTATCGTTGGCGGTAGTGGAGGGAAATACATCCATGAAGTAAAAGCCTTGGGAGCCGACCTTTTTATAACAGGAGACGTGACCCATCATACAGCAGTTGATGCGCAGGAAATTGGACTAAACGTTATCGACATTGGTCACTACGCAGAAACCATCATGTTAGAAAAGTTAGCAACTTTGTTGACTGAAAAATTTGGTGAGGAAGAGCTAACGGTGATCGTTTCAAACGTATCAAAAAATCCCATTCAGTTAGGAAATTAATGAAGTAGGTGTAAATCGTGTTAGAACAACTAAAACAACTAGAAGTCGAAGTACAAGACTTGGCATCAAAAGTGACCTCCCTAGATGAACTTAATGACCTTCGTGTGAAGTACTTAGGTAAAAAAGGTCCCATCCAGGAAGTCATGAAAAACATGAAAGACTTATCACCTGATGAGAAAAAAGAAGTGGGCCAGGTAGCTAACGTCGTTAAAACTTCCATGGCAAGTATCATTGAAGCTAAAAAAGCTGAACTAGAAGAAGCGGCCATTGCAAAACAACTGGAAGAAGAAACCGTCGATGTGACCTTACCAGGAAAGAAAATCTTATCGGGAACGCTACATCCTCTTAATCAAATCGTGGATGAGGTAGAAGCGTTTTTTATCGGCATGGGCTACACCATTGCTGAAGGAAACGAAGTCGAGTCAGATCATTATAATTTCGAGCTATTAAATTTACCAAAAGATCATCCGGCACGAGACATGCAGGATTCTTTCTATGTCACTGAAGATACGTTGCTTCGCACCCATACCTCTCCCATCCAAGTACGTACTTTAGAAGCGGCGAAAGGGCAAGGCCCAGTCAAAATCCTATGTCCAGGAAAAGTGTACCGTCGCGACGACGACGATGCGACCCATTCACATCAGTTTATGCAAATTGAGGGACTAGTCGTTGACGAACACATTACCATGGGTGATTTAAAAGGAACGCTGGAAGCCTTGGCACAAAAGCTGTTTGGTCCAGAACGAACGATTCGTATGCGCCCCTCTTTCTTCCCATTTACCGAACCATCCGTTGAAGTAGACGTGAGTTGTTTCAAATGTGGCGGCTCAGGTTGTAACCTTTGTAAACAAACCGGTTGGATTGAAATTTTAGGAGCAGGAATGGTGCATCCAAATGTTCTCCAGATGTCAGGGTTTGACCCAGAGAAGTACCAGGGCTTTGCCTTTGGTATGGGGGTCGAGCGGATTGCGATGTTAAAACACGGTGTAGAAGATATCCGCCACTTTTATACGAACGATGTCAGGTTTTTAAAGCAGTTTGGAGGTACAAATTAATGCTAGTATCATTAAAATGGTTAAACGAATACGTCAAGGTAGACGATTTAGATCCGCAAGCATTGGCGGATAAGATCTCCCTTCACGGAGTAGAAGTAGATGCAGTAAACAAAGTATCCGAAGCAACGGGTGTTGTGGTTGGCTATGTGAAAGAAAAGATTCAACATCCGGATGCAGATAAGCTATCGGTTTGTCAGGTCGATTTAGGAACTGAAGTGGTGCAAATTGTATGTGGTGCACCGAACGTAGCTGCCGGTCAGAAAGTACCTGTAGCGACCAATGGAGCTGTGTTGCCAGGTGGTTTTAAAATAAAGAAAACAAAGTTACGTGGTCAAGAATCAAATGGGATGATCTGTTCGGCTACTGAGCTTGGGCTTGCTACTGGTGTGATACCAGATACGTTTGACGATGGGATTTGGGTCTTGCCGGTTGATGCACCGGTTGGCGCGGATGCCATTGGTTATCTAGGCTTAGACGATGTGGTTCTTGAATTAGGGTTGACGCCAAACCGCATGGACATGTTATCGATGTATGGGGTAGCCAACGATGTAGCGGCAGTTTTAGATCGTCATGTGAAGCCAATAGAAACATCGCCTGAGTTAATCGAAGAAGTTTCTGATTTTTCGGTAACCCTTCAAACAGAAAAGTGCAACACGTATTTAGCTAAAGTGGTAGAGAACGTCACAGTCGAACCATCTACTTGGGATTTACAACGTTCTTTAATGGCAACTGGAAATAAGCCGATTAACAACATCGTTGATTTAACCAATGAAATCATGTTGACAACGGGTTTACCTGTCCATGCTTTTGATGCAGATAAGCTGCCATCGAAAGAAATCGTGGTTCGGGAAGCAAAAGATGGTGAAACCGTCGTGACGTTAGACGATCAAAAACGTCAGTTAGTAGCAGGGGATATTGTGATTACTTCAGGAGATGCCATCGTTGCGATTGCTGGCATTATGGGTTCTGCTTCGTCGAGCGTGGACGAGAACACAAGGAACGTCTTATTTGAAGCCGCTATTTTTAACCCGTTGCAAGTCCGTCAAACAGCAGCACGCTTGAATTTGAGAACCAGTGCTTCGGCCCGATTTGAAAAAGGGATGCACGTAGAGCGACTTTTTGAAGTTAGTCATTTGATTGAGGCCGTTTACCCAAATGCAGTTAACGTTAAAGCTGGAATTTTTGAAGCCAAACCGATCGTGATTCAGGTTAGTATAGAGGCTGTCAACGGAAAATTAGGAGCCCAGTTAACAAAAGACGATTTAAGTTCGATCTTTGATCGTTTGAATGTGAGTTACGAGTGGTTGACTGAAGAGGAAGTTAGCATTAAGCCTTCCACGCGCATGCTCGATGTGACTGAAAAGCACGATGTAATTGAAGAAATTGCGCGTATTTATGGATTTAACAACCTCCCATCAACGCTACCTCGTATGAATACAGTAGGTGGCTATACAAAAGGGCAACAGCAACGTAGAGACATTCATCGTGTGATGCAAGCCAGTGGGTTGTCTAACGTGGTGACTTATTCGTTGACGAGTGAGGAGAAATTGCGGAGGTTTGCTCATGGGGATGTGGAGATGGAAGAAGTGGTTAGTTTGATGTCGCCAATGTCCAAGGAGCATGCCCATTTGAGGAAGTCGCTAACTCCTAGTTTGTTGGAGGTTTTAGCTTATAATAAGGCCCGTGGCAATGGGGATATTCAGATTTATGAAATGGGTAAAGTTTATGCCGATGCCGATGTATTAGCCACGGAGTCTCATAAGCTAAGTGGCGCCATGATGGGGCAGCTGGTGCATAATAAGTGGCAAAGCAAAGTTGAAGCAGTTGATTTTTATGTCATTAAGGGCATGGTCGACGCTTTGATCGAAAGTTTGGGTTATACGGCCGAGTATCGCCCGTTTTCTAGTACCTTCTATCGGGATTTCCACCCAGGTCAGTCAGCGCTTGTGTTAGTAGAGGGCAACCTGGTTGGGGTAGTTGGGAAGGTTCATCCACAGACGGCTAAGTCGTGGGATCTGGATGACACTTTCGTATTTGAGATCGATTTAGATGACCTGGCTCAGGTGTCAAGGCTAGGGATTGGTTACGAGCCGGTGTCGAAGTTCCCAGGGGTAGAATTCGATTTAGCAGTGGTCGCCCATGAGCATCTTTTAGCTTCGAAATTAGTGGACTGCATCTTTGATCACGGTGGAAACCTTGTGAAAACGGTGGAAGTGTTTGATGTGTATCAAGGGGTTGGCGTAGAAGAGGGGAAAAAATCAGTAGCCATCCATGTGACGGCCTCTGACCATGAAAAAACATTGAATGACGAGGACATTCAGCCTCTGAGAAAGAAGTTGTTGAAAAAATTAGAAGAGGAACATGGGGCTGTTTTGAGGGGATAAAATAACTTCAAAATTTGTCAAAAATAGGTATATAGAAGGACTTTTGTATATTCGTCCAAAATGGAACTTCTTAATGCTACTTATAGCGAAAGTAGCCGAAATGTTGAGGCGTATTTGAGCATAATAGGTATATAGAAGGGCTTTTGTATATTCGTCCAAAATGGAACTTCTTAATGCTACTTATAGCGAAAGTAGCCGAAATTTTGAGGCGTATTTGAGCATAATAGGTATAAATTTATCAAATCAGGTCATCCTAAAAGTGTAAAATACTTAAAGGAGGCCTTTTATTATGGGACGTAAGAAAGGGAAAAAGAAGATGCATCAAACCAATCCAAATCTAGATAATTATCGCGGTCAACTGGAAGAAATTGGTGAAGATTTAATGGAAGTGACGCAAGAGGCCGGTAAAGAAGTGGCCAAAGACGTTAAAAAAGGGTTGAAAAAGACCGCTAAAAAAGTAAGTAAAACATTGAAAAAGACGTCTGCTACGTTAGAAGACATGGTGGATTAGTAAAGAATCCTTCTGAAATTTGCCTGAAAGCGAATGGATGGGGGTTTTTCTATGAGAAAATCTTTCCAAATGTCTCAAAATACGCTATAATTAGTCATTAATATGTGCTTGATTTTCGAAAATGGAGTTTGGTTGAATTGAAAAAAACATTGGTACTTTGTATCGCCCTTGCTCTAGGAGCCGTCTTATTGATTCGATGTAACCGTATTGTGTTTGAGGCGGCAGCACTAACGGAGTTTGGGATTGAGTTGGAAGTAGCGTTAGATCTTCACTCAAGGGCTTTTGATATCCAAGGAAATCCCATCGAAGGCGTTTATTTGGATGACGATGAGACTAGGGCGCAATTTGAGGAACTAGAGGCCGATTTACCGACAGCCCCTCTTGAGGAATTTACCTTTGAGATCGCTCTTGTTTCTTACGAATTTGATCAACGAGGTAGAAACCGAGCTTTGCCGGAACCGCTCCATGATGTGATCGTTATAACAAACGATGGATACGTTGATGCTCCAGACATAACGTTTGAAGATCCAGGTGTTTTTGTTTATGAAGTGACGCAAATAAGCGAAAACGTCTCAGAAGACTGGATTTTAGCTGATGACAGTCAATTTCTTACCATACGGGTAAGTAGGGAACATGCGACGGCCACGTTGGTTGTAGAAGTTGAGGAAGGTGCGACCTTTACTAACGTTTTTGAATACGATGCGTCCGATGGGATCCGTGAGGCCGTTGTTTCCCGCTGGGAGTTTCATGTAGAGCAAGCTTGTGTAACGCCTGATATGGCGCCTATTTTGAATGCCATTGAGCGCTATGGTTCGAGTGTATCCATTTATTTTGAAAACTTAGCTACTGGCTGTACATTTAGACATAATGCGGAGCGAAATTTCTTTGCGGCCAGTACAACGAAAGCCCCTTTTGCTTTGTGGTTATATAACTTAGCGGATCAAGGCATGATCGATTTGGATGCGACGTTAACCTTCAGAAGAGATCATTTCATGTCAGGGGCTGGGATTATCCGTCACGAGTACGAATTTGGTCAGGAAATTCCGATTCGTCGTTTGATTGCTCTGAATCTTTATGAAAGTGACAACGTTGCGACACAGATGTTGCGACGTCAGTTTGGTTATCACGGTTATGCTAATTTTATTGCTAACTTAGGTGGCACCCGCGACTTTGCTAGAGACATTTGGAATTCGAGGATTACCGCAAACGAAGCGGGATTCTTTATGAGGGAAATTTACCGTTACATCGAAGGTGGCCATCCCCATAGTGAAGAATTTAGAGAACACTTGCTCAATAACCAACTTCCTCACATTGTGTCTGATTACCCAGTGGCATCGAAAAGTGGCCAATTCCGAGATTTCGGTGGAGCGTGGCATGATATGGCCATCGTTTATGCACCATCGCCATACATTCTTGTTATTTTAAGCTCTCGAACAGGGACGGAAGCCGATTACGAAGCCATTCACTATCTTTCTTTTGCTTTCCAAGAGTTTAATCAGCTTAACTTCATTGATCCATGGGAAGAGTAAAATGCTTTAGACATGCGATTGCTTTGGTAGAAAATATAAGAATAGCTAAAAGCAACCGGATTCTGCGATAAATAGAGACTTGCGGTGATGTGAGTTGCTTCATACAAGACAAGCTCCCGAAGGGGAGTTTTTGTTTGTCTAAAACTTTTTAAAGGCGATTTAATGATTATTTAATAATTGGGGTGCTATACTACTCATCAGAAGCAACAAGGAGTGTGTGAATCATGGTAGTCAACATTTTAAAAAAAGACTTGAAACGTAAGAAGGTGATGAATGGGATTCTGTTTTCATTCATTACCCTCTGTACGGTGTTTTTGGCCAGTAGCCTCAGTAATTTAATGATGACGACAAGGGCGCTGGATTATTTTGCGACCGAAAGTCAGATTAGCGATTATTTTATTTTTGCAACCAACGATGAATTAACAGACTGGTTGGAAGATCACGAAAACGTCACAACATTTGAAGTCAGTCAGTTGATTAGTCTAAGTAATGAACGCGTCTTTATTGAATCGGAAGGTCAACAAAGATTAATGACAGGTAGTGGAGAAGGAATTGGAGGTGACTTGACACTTACAAGGTTGCCGGAGCGGTTAATTTTACCATTAGATGTTAACAACGAGCCTCCTCAGTTGATCGGCACTGGTGAAATAGCCCTTGCCTTTAGTGAAGCGAATCACCACGACATCGTCTTGGGTGACCATGTACAAATCGAAATCGGAGATGTTATCTACACTTTTGAAGTTACTCAGATCGTGAAAGACATTATGTTTATGCCAAGGTTATTTATTAGTGATGAGGACTTCAATGAGTTATCTGAGCATTCTACGAATACTTTATATGGCTATGCGATTAATGTCGATGATTTAGAAGCCTTTACGAGCTCTTTGAACCGTGCCTCCTTCACTAGTCTGATTCGAAGAGCAGAAGCAGGTTTATTCATGAATATGTTTATGGTTGATTTAATGTCGATGATTATTCTTGTTTTGGCTGGCGGTGTCTTGATCGTTATTTCTCTCGTTGTTCTTCGCTTTGCCATTGTATTTACACTACAAGAAGATTACAAAGAAATTGGCATTATGAAAGCCATTGGACTAAAAGATAAAGACATCAAAAACGTTTATTTAGTGAAATACTTCTTTTTGGCTATTTCAGGAGCTACCCTTGGGGTTGGTTTAAGTGGTCCATTTAGCAGTTGGCTTATGGAGGAATTAAGAGAGCGAATTGCTTTTCCTGATGCTCAGGCGATGATCTGGATTCGAGTCATCAGTGGGTTATTCATCGTTGGTTTGATCTTATTGTTCTGCAACTTAAGCACAAATAAAGTAAAAAAGTTTACGGCGATGACGGCCATCAGAAGTGGAGAAACCGGTGAACGGTTCAAACGAAAGAATACAATGTATTTACACCGTAGGAAAGGTTTGCCAGCCGTAATGTACCTAGTATTCAACGATTTATTGAGCAATATGAAGAGTTATGTGATGTTACTTTTGATTTTCACATCAGGATTTATTGGTGCAGTGATGCCTCTTAATGCGAGTAATACCTTAGTTCCAGAAACATTTGCTCAATTAATTAACGTTCCCCCCTCTGACGTTTACTTGAATCACGTTTCTTTTGAAACGAGCCCCTTTGAAGGAACGGTTAATGATTTAAGCAATGAGTTAGCTGACTTAGCAGATTTTTATGACGGACGAGGGATAGAGCTTGATTGGCAAGCTAAAATTATTTTTGATGGGATTGTATACGTTAATGATGTTTACGATGGTGTATCCATCAGTGGCATTACCCAAATCATCAGCTTAGAAGATGCCAGAGATGAAAGCATTGAAGCCATGAGAGGTGTGCCTCCCGTTCTTGCCAATGAAATGGCTGCAACAGAGAATTTGTTGACAAGGTTCGGCGTAGACATTGGAGATGAGATCAATCTTTCCGTTGGTGGCGTTAGCCACAGGTTTTTAATAACGGGGACTTATGAAACACTCTTTTACTTTGGAACAGGTGTGCGACTTTCTGAGGAAGTAAGATTACACGATGAGGCAATGTTTAATGTTTATACGATTTTGGGTAACTTTGTCGATCAGAACGATGTTGCAGGGCAAATGGAACAATTGGAAGAAATAAGTGGGGAAGGTGTCTTTATTTCTGTAGATGAGTTTATTGAGCAAAACATGATGGATGTGTCCATTGTAGATACGATTAGCGGGCTCCTTTTAGTGGTAATAATCTTTGTTAATGTGTTAATTATCACGCTGATGAGCGTCTCCTTTATGTTAAAAGATCTCAAGCAAATGGCATTGTTAAAAAGCTTGGGGTTCAGCAATTGGAGCCTCAGGCTCTGGCAAGGATCAAGAATTCTGGTGGTCATGGTCATATCATTGGTATTAGCGATCTTACTTGTTCCAGGCGCCAATTTAATTGCGAGTATTCCGTTCGGTATTATGGGAACGCCTAGCTTAAGATTGAATGTTGATGCGATGAACGTTTATGTTTGGTACCCAATGATTTTTATTGGGGTGACCGTTTTAACGTTGATGGTAACAACGCTAGCGGTAAAAAAAGTGGGGTTGCGTGATCTAGGTGGGGCAGATTAGGATTTGTTTGATGTGGGTTTAATGTAGTGATGAATTTTAAAATTTAGGAATGGTGATGAGAGTGACGAAGGTATTAGAGGTTAAGGATTTATGTAAGTCGTACATTTTAAATAAGAGACAGAACAATGTGTTAAGGAATGTCAGCTTTGATGTTTCAGAAGGGGAGATGGTAGCCATCATGGGGCCATCTGGATCGGGGAAGTCGACGCTTTTGTACACAGTAAGTGGAATGGACGATGTGACGGCTGGTACAGTGTTGTTTAATGACCGTGACATCAGTAAATTGAAACCTGATGAATTATCAGAAATTAGGCTGGATGAGATGGGCTTTATTTTCCAACAGATGTACATGTTAAAGAATTTAACGATTTTTGATAACATTGTGTTGCCTGCTTTTCAATCGAAGACGGTTAAGGGGTCGTCGCAAAGGAAAGAAAAAGAGGAATACGGAAAGGAATTAATGCGCAAGATGGGGATCATTGAAGTGGCGGATAACGACATTAACGAAGTGTCTGGGGGACAGCTGCAACGGGCATGTGTGTGTCGAAGCTTGATTAATAACCCGAAGATGATTTTTGCCGATGAACCAACGGGAGCACTAAATAAGCAAGCATCTGCTGAGGTCCTCGCTGAAATTGTCCGTGCCAATCAAGAGGGAACAACGGTTCTGATGGTGACCCACGATGCGAAAGTAGCCGCGAAAAGTGATCGTGTGTTGTACATTGAAGACGGTGGAATTAAAGGGGATTATACGTTAGGAAAGTACGAAGGGGAAACCAGCTTAAAAGAGCGGGAGCGAACGCTTAACAATTGGCTGCATGACATGGGATGGTAAAGCTAAGCTTAGTGAGGAATGGGCTTAGCGATACTCCTCTTGAGGGTAAAAGCTATGTAGTGTAAGTCAAAAAATTCCACGAACTGTCGTGGAATTTTTTGCATTAAATGGATTAAAATACGGCTTTATTTAAGGATTGTTTAATAATTTGCTTGCTATAATACCCTCATAAGCAGTACGAATAAACGTGACCTAGGGTCAAAAGGAGAAGATGAAAATGGAATTTATCAGAATTCATATGGAACAAAGTTTAACGCTAGCGGAGGTTTTGGAACTACTGAGTAGCATACCGACGTGGCTAGTAGTTAGTAGTCTCTTATTAGCAGGTGCAGTACTTGCGCTTGTGATTTGCTATGGTATATGGATTTATACAGATGCTAAAGAACGAACCGATAATCCTGTTCTTTGGACACTACTTGCTCTGTGTTTCCCAATTGTAGGTCTTGTGATTTATTTGATCGTTGGAAGAGATAAAGATAAGAAGAGTACCCATCGCTACTTAAAGCCTGTTCTCGTTGCAGTCGGATCAGTTGTTGCGATATTACCGTTTGTGATTGGAGGTCTGTTTCACTTTGCAAATGTCTTAATATCAGAAGGGTTGTTAGAAGTGATTTGGTACCGAGTTTGGTAAGCTATGTTTGTTAATGTAAAAATCCTCGCATGTTTATCTAAAGATGAATGCGAGGATTTGTTTATGGATGAAATGTGCTTGAATTTGTAGTATACTTCTAAGACTAGTATAATTGAAAGAGGAGCCCAAAATAATGACAGATGTGTTACTAATCGAAGACGACATTGACATTGCAACGTTAGTGTGTGACTTTTTAAAGGAAGCAGACCTTTCTTGTTATCACGTGACGACGGGTGAAGAGGGGCTTCAATACTTAGACGGCCATCAAGTTGGCATTGTCTTACTTGATATCATGTTGCCTGGGATGGATGGTTTCGCGGTTTGTAAAGAGATTCACCAAGAACGCAACATCCCAACCATCATTTTAAGTGCGAAAAAACATAAAGAAGACAAGCTACTCGGCATGGAACTTGGAGCCGATGACTACATAGAAAAGCCTTACGACATCGACATTCTCATGGCAAAAGTCAAGGCGCTTTATCGACGTTTTTATAAAAAGACGACCTTACTCGAAGTCGGTCAGCTAACCATTAACACGGAAGCGCGGACGGTGTTACTAGCAGGTCAACCAGTTAACATGACAGCAAAGGAATACGAACTTCTGTTGCTTCTCGCATCAAACGCAGATAAAGTCCTTAAAAAAGAATACCTCTTTAATCAAGTATGGGGCATCGATTCGTTCACAGAGCTTCAAACGTTGACGGTTCACATTAAATGGTTGCGTCAAAAAATCGAGAAGGACCCAAAGAAACCGACGCTAATTGAGACGGTATGGGGCGTTGGTTATAAATTTAACAGCACATAATGAAGGTGGTGAAGATGTGTGAAAGCTTTTGATCGATTAATTGTAATAGCGTGTCTTTTTATCCTTACCGTTATGATCGTTTTAAATGTGGCCTTTCCTACTTTTCTTCGGTCAAACGATCGACTGTATGTTGTTGAAATCAACCGTTTTATGGTCACCGGTCAACTTGAAAATACAAACGTTATTTCAGATGTTACCTTCTTTAACGTTGATGAAGATACAGAGGTACTTGATGATCTGTTTGCACGCAACCCTAACCGTTACGTGATTCGTCCTGCTTTTAATATAGAAGGAGAGTTAGATGGCTTTTTCCAATTTCAACTCACACAACCTCCAACCATCGCACTATTTCCCATCCAACTCGCTATTAATGTCCTTTTTGTTTTACTCGCTGGCGTAACGTTGAGTAGTTTGTTATACATCAAGTATAAAATCATTCTCCCTTTTCATGAGATTAGTCAGTTGCCGATGGAGCTGTCAAAAGGAGAAGTGAAGAAGGGAATTCCAGAATCAAAAAGTCGTTTCTTTGGTGAATTCATCTGGGGCTTGAATATGATGCGTGAAACGTTAGCAGCGCATAAGATACGAGAACTGGAACTACTAAAAGAAAAGAAGACCCTTATCCTCTCTCTTTCCCATGACATTAGCACGCCGCTTTCTGCCATTAAATTAGGAACAAGAGCTTTGTCCTCCAACCTTTATCCTGATCCAGAAAAACAGCAAGAAGTGCTTGAACAAATGATGCAGAAGACCGTTGAAATTGACCGCTTTGTTGCTGAGATCATTAACGTATCAAAAGAAGATTTGCTCACCTTTGACGTCAAGAACAAGGAATTTTATTTAAAAGAAGTGATCGACCAAATCGAGGTCGATTACAAAGAAAGGCTAGCTTTAAATAAAACAGAATGGCTCATCGACCGTTTTACCAATCGGCTTCTATTGGGAGATCCGATCCGACTGGTAGAAGTGTTACAAAACCTCATGGAAAATGCCATCAAATACGGCGATGGCAAACAAATTCTCTTATCCTTTGATACGGAAGAGGAGTTTCAGTTAATTACAGTCACCAATGGAGGGAACTCTTTGTCAGAAGCTGAGTTGGTTCACTTATTTGATAGTTTTTGGCGAGGATCTAACGCGAAAAACAAATCAGGAAGTGGATTAGGTCTTTACATTTGCAAACAACTCACCAGACAAATGAAGGGTGATGTTTTTGCTAAGATGACTGGAGATGAAATAAGGGTTAGCGTTGTTGTACCGAAAGCTTAACATCAGATCTAGTCAGCTTAACTTCATTGATCAAGCTTGTCATCTTTTAGCATTTTTATGTGACGAAATCTTTCAAAAAGTGCGAAAATAGTGTATAATAGTAGGACTTTGAATGGCAATTCAACCTAGTCCTACTTAATGCTACTCATATTGAAACTAGGATACGTTAATATCCAAAAGTTGAGCATGATAGGTGCAATAATAGGATTTTAGGTACTAATCCAATGTAGTTCTACAAAAGGATAGAGGTGAGGCTATGAGTAGGTTGACAGAAAAGCAACGAGCAAGGATTAGAGAGATTCATCGCCAGCATGGAACTCCCGACAGAATATCTGTCTTTGAGGTTTCAGAAAAAAAGTTGCGGGTTGCGAAGAATCGTATGGCTAACGGAAAGAGCCTTAATGGTGAGGAAATTATTCTTGTTTACGATAGTACATTATTGCGAACGTTTAAAGCAGGGCTTTTAGTTACAGACCAACGTGTGTATCTCAAAGAGCCTTTGGTGTCAGTTGAGTTTACTTTAGAGGATATCGTTAAGGTTGAACCGAAAATCAACGTCCTCTTTCATTTAAAAAATGGTAACGTTCATCAATCTGCTACTTTTCAAGCAGGTGTAGCAGATATTTTAACAGAAGTGATAGACTTTTTAATGCCTAGTAATGGGAGAGGAGACGGAGCAGAAGAAGCGACACAATGCGAGGCTCGTCCACGAACCTGCCAAGGGTGTGGAGCTCCTACGATGCCGTCGAACCGGTTCTGCGAGTACTGTGGTTCTCCCGTTTAAAAGTAGAAAGGTGAGAGATGAATATGGCAATCATAAGATGTAACGGTTGTGGTGCACAGGTCGATGATCAGCAAAATTTTTGTGCCTATTGTGGTAATAAAGTTGTGCTTCCTGAACCGAAGATTCAAAACAATGAGCAAACAGTTCAGGTAAATTCATTATTTGGAGAAGGCGGTGGATTTGACACTTTATTCGGTTCCATTAATAAAATGATGGAATCGCAAGGGTTAGATACCATCGATTTTGGAAACGTAAATATGAGTCAGTCGTCTGGACAGGTTACCACCATTACGACCACGTCTGATGGTAAAACAGTGACAAAGACAGTAACGAGCAATAACAGCGACTAGGTAAGTATCCAGTGTTTGCTGAAGGATAAGGTGAGAAGATGAGTAGATTGACCACGGAACAACAACAGACCATCAGAGAAATTTTTAACCGTCATCGTCCTGGCAAAGCGTTTGTCTTAGATCGAATACCAGCCAATCGGTTGCAGAATGCGAGGGAGAGCCATCGAATTGGTGCCGATGAAGAAGTGATCTTTCTTTACGATGATACGTTTTTCAATTCTGGAAGGGATGGGATTGTCTTAACGACAGCAGGCATTTATGGGAAGAATGCGTTTGAAGAGGCGCACCATATGACCTATTCAGAATTTGATGCGGTGACAGCAGGGTTAGGGGCGATCACCTTCAAAGATAAATCGAAGTCCAATTTCAAAGTCAGCACAGTGAGTGGTACAACGAAAAAGACATTCGAGGTTGCCCAAGCTCTCATTGCGTTTTTAATACAAGAAGATGTGGCAAACTTAGTTGTTACCGGAGCAAAAGAAGGTCAGATACCGGTAAAGCAGAATTGGAATTGCACCGGATGTGGAGCGCCTACGATACCGTCAAATAAGTTTTGCGAGTACTGTGGCTCCTCCGTTTAGGAATATAGTTAAATAGAGTATGCAGGTTACAAGGAGAAAAGTGAGGTTATGAACATGGCTAGAAAAGCGTTAGTAGAGGTTGTTAAGTACGATGGTTCACCTGATGTGTTTGCTTGGAGGTTTCCTGAAACAGAATTAGGAACATGGACGCAGTTAATTGTCAACGAATCCCAGGAAGCCATTTTATTTAAAGGGGGCCAGGCTTACGACGTGTTTGGACCAGGGCGTCACACGTTATCGACGGCGAACATCCCGATTTTAAATCGATTAATTAATTTGCCATTTGGGGGCCGTTCACCATTTACAGCCGAGGTTTGGTTTATTAACAAACAACATTCGCTGGATATTAAATGGGGGACGCCGACACCGATTCAGCTGAAAGATCCAAGGTACAACATTATGATTCCAGTTCGTGCATTTGGTCAATTTGGAATTACCATTGACGATTCGAAGCCGTTTATTACCAAATTGGTCGGAACGTTACCGAACTTTGGTTCTCAGGAGATCATTAATTTCTTCCGTGGGATGTACTTAACAAAAGTTCGCACGGTTATTTCTCAGTACATTGCTAAAAAGGGGATCAGTATTTTAGAAATCAACGCCTATTTGCTTGAGTTGTCGGATGATTTAAAAGAAAGCATTAATTCCAGATTGCGAGACGAGTATGGCATTCGCTTGTTAAATTTCTTTGTTAACGACATTAGCATTCCAGAAGACGATCCAGGAGTTGCTCAACTAAAGTCTGCCCTAGCGAAACGTGCTGAAATGGACATTAAAGGTTTTGATTATACGCAAGAAAGATCTTTCGATACCTTAGAAAGTGCCGCCTCTAATCCAGGATCAATGAATGCTGGTATGATGGGTGCAGGCATGGGGATGGGCATGGGACTTGGTATGGGTGGTGCCATGGGTCAAGGCATGGCCGATCTGTCGCAGAACATTCAGACGAAGCGAACAAAAAATTGTCAAAAATGTAACCACACCATGGAAGAGGTCGTTCGTTTCTGTGGGAGCTGTGGGCACGACACCCAAGAGGTAGTAGCGGCACCAGCAACGGCTGCTGTTACATGCGAGTGTGGCCATGAATATTCTGAAGGTTATAAGTTTTGTCCAAAGTGTGGTGCAAGTGCGCCAGTACCTAATGCTTGCGTTAACTGTAAAGAAGAAATTGATGCAGGGGCAAGATTCTGTCAACATTGTGGTACAGCACAAGAAGTGCCAACTCATAAAGCGTGTCCAGGTTGCGAGGTCGAGTGTGCACCAGATGCTAAATTCTGCGTGTCTTGTGGGACGGGGTTAGAATGACGCAATGAGTTCAGACGACAGTCTAATATACGATTACGTTCCGTAACAGCTCCTTCACTCCAAGGGTGCTTGTAAGCCTATATCGCTCATACTTCGCAAAGGCTTAAAGGCGCACAATATAGGAGTGATTAGAAGCTACTACGTCTAGGGATACAAAGAGAGGAGTTAGTTAGTCATGTTTAATTCAGAAAAAATAGGATCAACAGTCATTAAAATAGTAGGGGCTCTTGCCATGTTGTTAACCTTTATCCTGTTCTTTATGATTGCATCGGAGCGCAGCGCTTCTCACTGGATGGGATTGGTATTTCTTATTGGAGCTCAGGCCATGTTTTTCTTTGGGGGACCGCTTGTTACACAGAAAAAACCTCAGTATAATGGCACATTGCTATCGTCTGGGACAGCGACTATTCTAGCTTTATATGTCGGTGTAGCTTTGGTGCTATCCCTTTTGGCGGGGTTATTTGCTAACGCCTTTATCTTTTACATGGTTCTGCAATTGACCTTCTTGTTTGTGGCCGTTATTTTGGCTCTGATTTTATATGCCTTTTCCCACAAAGTGAATAAAGACATTGAAAAGACGTTAGTTGACCGTGAAAAACGGGATTGGGAAGCTAAACGTGGAAAGTTTTAAGAGAGTTGGGTGGAAAAAATGAGTGGAATAAGACAAAGAACCCCTTGGTGGTGTTGGGTAGCAGTTTTGACGGCAGGTTTCTTTAGCTTTGTCGGATTATTGGTTGCCGGTTTTAAATTAAAAAACTATTTATGGCTAGGGCTAGGTTTTGGCCATCTGGTCCTTGTTATTTTGTTTGCCGATGCTGGAGGCTGGATCATCTGGTTGAGCATTGGTCTCATTGTTTATTTGTTTGCCGTTGTTCGAAAACAGTTTTGGGCACACCAGCTAGAGATGGATAGTAGCCGACGTGAGGCAATACTACACGAGAAATATCAGCGCCAGTTAGAAGAAGAGAAAATTCGTTTAAAATATGAAAGCCAATTAAGTGAATTAAAAGCAGAAAGTGGTGTGGCTCAGTCATGGAGTTGTACAGGTTGTGGTGCCGAAAATAATAATGCAACAGGCGTTTGTGAATACTGTGGCGTTGCTGTAAAGAGGTAGTTAACGGAATTAGAAAAGGAGTGGTATCGAAATCTGACACCACTCCTTTTGAATGTCTTTAAGCACACAAGCAAGAAAAAGCACTACATTATTCGTTGTAAAGTTTGAATAGAGCTTGTGTTCCTAAATTTTCCATCCCTTTTTCCTGCATGATTTCGTATTGTTTAAGGGTTGTTTTTAGACCTTGCAGGTCCACGTTGTTTTTGGCTGCTTCTTCTACAGCAATGCGCATGTCTTTAATGAAATGTTTGATGTAGAAACCTGGACCTGTGTCACCGGCGATGATACGTGGTCCCATGTTCGCCATGTGCCAACTTCCACCTGCTCCCGTTGAGATGGCTCCTTGTATTTTTTCTAAGTCGATGCCGGCTGCTTTTGCGTAGGCAAGGGATTCTGCGGTTCCGGCGGTTACTCCAGCAACGGCGATTTGATTGGCCATCTTTCCATGTTGTCCAGCACCAGCGCCACCTAAGTAAACGATGTTTTTACCCATGATTTCAAATAGAGGTAAAAGACGTTCATGGATGTCCACGTCTGCTCCTACAAAAATGGTTAAGGTACCATTTTTAGCGCCAAGATCACCACCACTTACAGGCGCATCCACGCAGTGAACGCCATTTTCTTGACCTACTTCGTAAATTCGCTGAGCAAGCTCTGGCTGTGAGGTGGTCATGTCTACTAAAATGCTTCCTTCTTTGGCGTGGTTGATTAAACCCTCTGTTCCCAAGTAAACGTCCTCTACGTCAGTTGGCATCCCAATAATGGAAAAAATTACATCTCCTTGTTTGGCCACCGCTTTTGGTGTGTCACACCAGATCGCACCAGCGTCTAGTAGATTTTGGGCTTTTGACTTTGTGCGGTTGTAAATGTATAATTGGTGACCTGCTTTTTGCAAATGACTAGCCATGGCATTTCCCATGACCCCTGTTCCAATGAATCCAATGTTCATAACGTCAACCTCCAGTTTATTTGATTGCTATGAGGACATACTAACAGAATACGATTATATTTTCAAATCCTTTTCTTAAATATGGCTTATACTAAGGCTAGGGTTAAATTTTTGGAGAAAATATGTTATACTAAAACAAAGATGTGGCTAATTTCACTAGCGTGTAGCGCGACTAGTTTCAATGACCTAGTGACTTATTGTTCTGAATGTAAGGAGATATTAGTATGAATCGAAGAAAACCAGTGATTAAGTTACTAAACTTATTGATAGTTGCTATTTTGTTGCTTAGTCAAGTGCATGTATCGGTATTTTCCGCGGATTTAACGAACCTATCTGCTGTTATTGATCATGAGGTAATTAATGAAGCTCCATCTGCAGAAGATCCAATTGTAGAAGATGTTTCAGTGGGGGGCATTTTCCAACCGGAAGAACGTATTGATGAACCTGAAGTCAATGGACAGACGGGCACGACAGAAACAGATGGTCAAGAAGAATCTGCTGAAATCACCAATTCTACTGAAAATAACAACAATGAGATAGAAGAAATGCCGGAAGATGAGGACGAAGGATACATCGGTATTGTGCCAATAAACGGACCGGTTATGAATCGCGATGAGTTGGTTGCGGCGATTGCGGCGGCGAGTGATGGAGATACAATTGAGCTTGGGGCTGATATCGCCGAGCCACATCCGGCGACCATTCCGATCAATGCAGATATTACGTTGACCAGTGTGATTGGCGAAAACTTTACCTTTACTGTCCTCGCTAATCGGCATTTTACTATCAATAGCGGTGGTCGACTGCGCCTTGAGAATGTAACACTGAGCGGTGGTGATCCATCCAACACGGCTATCCGTGGCGGTGTCTTAATCAATAACGGCGGATATTTGTATCTAGATGAAGGTAGTGTGATCGAAAATAACCGGGCAGCGACTGGTGGTGGTGTGCAAGTTGCTGGTGGTGGGACACTTACGATAGGGACACCTGCCATAGGGGATGAGCCGATCATAGAAGGTGGCGTTATTTCGGATAATTTTGCAACAGGTAACGGCGGCGGCGTGTTTGTCGCGGCAAATGGCACGCTTATCATGTATAGTGGTGTAATCTCAGGTAATGAGGGCACTAATGGTGGCGGTATAAATATCGAGCCAGGTGTTTTCATCATGCATGGTGGACAAATTGAGTATAATGACGCTCGAGGCCAAGGTGGCGGTATGCGAATTAGCGGTGCCCTTGTAACCTTAAACAACGGCGAGATTCAAAACAATACAGCAGTCACTACCGGTGGCGGTATACATCTTGCAACGAATGTCCTCAACAGATTATGGATATATACAGGTGCGACCATCAGTGGTAACAACGCAGGAACCCACGGCGGCGGTATAAATACGAGTGGTGGCAGAACCTATCTGCTTGGCGGCACCATCAGTGGGAACTGGACCAACGGCAACGGAAACGGCGGTGGCGTAAACCTGCTTCCTGCCGGCGGTAGTGTACCCATCTTCATAATGGAAGATGGGATGATCAACGGCAACTGGACCAGCGGTACTGGTAACGGTGGTGGTGTGAATCTTTCTCTTGCAGGCACCATTTTCCCTCAATTTACAATGAATGACGGCACAATTTACGATAACCAAGCTCAGCAAGGCGGCGGTGTAAGTGTGTCGACCGGTGTGTCAAGTGTAGTTACGATGAACGATGGCACAATCAGTGGCAATACCGCAAGAACCCAAGGCGGTGGTGTAAGCATTAACCAAGGCATCTTTGAAATGTTTGACGGCATCATTAGCGGCAACAATGCAGGCACCCAAGGTGGCGGCATCCGGATGGAAAACAATGGGATCGTGGATATTCACGATGGTGAAATTAGAAATAATACTGCAGCTACCACTGGAGGCGGCATCCACATAGGGCAAGTGAACACAGGAAGAGGTCGCTTACATCTATATGAAGATGCGCTTATTACTGGGAATACGGCTACTAACCATACTGGTGGCGGTGTGAATTTTACTGGTGGTTCATTACGACTGAACGGTACGATCACTAATAATACTAGTGGTCATGATGGTGGTGGGATAGAAATAGGTAGCAACATTGTAAGCATTCTGGACGTTGAGATCGATGGTGCCCTCTTCCGTGGCAACAGGTCAGGCGGCGCCGGTGGTGCAATCAATACGCAAAACGTGAACGTAGGTAACGATCGTATCTTTATCATCCAAAACATTGAACTTTACAACAACCACGCAGATAACCGAGGCGGCGGTATGCGACTTGGTCTTGCGGGGAACCTCACGCTGGGACTGGGCAACAACATCATTATTCATGGCAACAGTACCTCCGGCAATGGTGGCGGTATATTTGTAGCGTCGAGTTTTAATCAAACCTTGCACATCCACCATGGTGTTCACATCTTTAATAATTTAGCCAATCATGGCGGTGGGATATACCACCATGGCGGTGACGTTCATATGCATGGCTCTGAGATTCGTAACAATACAGCAAATATCAATGGTGGCGGTGTGACTCTAAATAATGCGAGTGGTCTTGCAATCGGAAGCTTTACGATGCACAGCGGT
>Ga0131853_10002726_pt1 | contig 31662 bp, 26 predicted proteins | sample TergutLab28metaG_FD_92764 | JGI IMG/M metagenome (GOLD analysis project Ga0131853, IMG submission 92764) | Labiotermes labralis P1 segment gut microbial communities from Petit-Saut dam, French Guiana - Lab288 P1 (version 2) (version 2) | ecosystem: Host-associated > Arthropoda: Insects >... | reverse complement strand
GATCAACACTTCTCATATGGGTCATAAAATCATCAGTAAAGATGTTGCGATGGAAGATGTTACCTAAATCTGGCTCAAACAAAAAGATGGTTTCTTCATCAGTGAAATGATTTGCCTCACGAACTGCCGCATTTTCTCGCATACGCTCCATTGAATCCTCATCAATGTTAAGTGCATCTTGCACAATCATAATGGGAAACTCTGCCAATGAATCTTCCTGAAAACTATCAATATGCCCTTGAAGACCATTTGACAAACTCATGATCAAGGCGATTCCGATAATCCCAATTGATGATGCAAAAGCTGTTAAAGCAGTACGCCATTTTTTGGTTGCGATGTTTTTCCCCGATAGCTTTAACGCTGTAACATAACTCATCGCCGTTCGCTTTAAGCTATAATCACCCCCTATATCACTCCCGATGTAAGGATTAGAGTCGCTAATAATCTCACCATCTTGAAATTCCACAATGCGATCAGCATATTGGCGTGCAAGTGCTGGATTATGAGTGACCATAATGACCAATTTGTCCTCAGCAATTTCTTTAATTAAATCCATAATTTGCCCACTGGTCGTTGTATCAAGTGCGCCTGTCGGCTCATCCGCTAAAATGATATCTGGATCATTGGCAAGGGCACGTGCAATGGCAACCCGCTGCATCTGACCACCTGATAATTGAGTCGGCTTTTTATGAACATGATCCTTTAATCCCACTTTCTCCAACGTGCTTAATGCCTTTGCTCTTTTCTCAGATGCAGTTACCCCTGATAAAGTCATCCCCATTTCCACATTGTCAAGAATACTTAAATGCGTAATCAAATTATAACTTTGAAAGACAAATCCCACACTATTATTTCGATAAGCATCCCAGTCCCTGTCAGAAAAATTCTTAGTTGAACGACCGTTGATAATTAAATCACCACTGTCGTACTGGTCTAACCCACCGATAATATTTAGTGATGTTGTTTTACCCGAACCTGACTGTCCTAAAATCGCGACAAATTCTTGTTCACGAAAACTCAAGTCAATACCATTAAGGGCAATTTGCATAAAATCGCCTGTTGTATAACTTTTTTTAATGCCTTTTAAATGTAACATGCTCAAATCACTCCTAGTTTACATCGGTTATGATACCCTTGTTTTATTAAGCGAATGTAAACTTTGAAATTAATTCCCAAACTTTTCCACCCAAAACAAAAAAATTATTATGCACACTCCTTACACATCCCCCTTTAAAAAGTAGTGTAGATAAAGAGAAAGAAACTCAAGCAATCACAAAAACAAATTCAAAAGAAAACTCAAACTGAGCACCGAAAGGGTTCCAAACAACCCAAAACAAAAAAAATCACCACTCAAGCATAAACTATCCACAAGGTAAAAACTACCCATAGAACAATCTGCCTAAATGATGATTTCCAATTTTTCTCCAAGAAAAATTATAGTTAAAGTTATAATACGTAAATTATAACTTTACAATGTTAGCTGCTTGAGGACCACGATCTCCTTCAACAACGTCGAAACTTACGTCTTGTCCTTCTTCTAAACTTTTGAATCCGTCACCTTCGATTGCCGAGAAGTGAGCGAACACATCTTGACCTTCTTCAGTTGTGATAAATCCAAATCCTTTTTCCGAGTTGAACCATTTTACTGTACCTTGAGCCATGTCTAGTACCTCCTAAAAATTGAATCCTTAACGCAAGCTAATTCTTAAAGAAAAATCAAATGATGCACGTGGACAACAGTTGCTAACTTTGCTGAAACATCGCAAGAACATTAAGTGTCTAAAATTTTAACACACTTCGCTTAAAGTTGCAACTGTTTTCTTGACTTTTTATGTATTTTTAGCAGAAAAAATTCATTTCTAAGCTCAAAAATCAAAAAAAGACCTGCAAATTTCGCAAGTCCCCCCCTAAATTTAGTCATGTAGACTAATCTTTTTAGTCATCTAAACTAAATTTTTCAGTCATAATTTACCAAGCGTACGCACAGCTTCCAATTACAACTAATAAAATAAAGATAACTAGGATAAACGCACCGTTATTTCCGTTAAACATAATCTAATCGCCCCTTTAATGTTAAATATATGTGGCTTCGAGATTTTTGATCCCTAGATTAGTAACCCCATCCGAAGCTCGAGTAACCGATGATTACTAAAAGAATAAATAAAACTAAGATAAATGCAAAGTTATTTCCACCGAACATGTTTCTTTCAACTCCTTCATATCAACCTTTGCTCATGCAAAAGCCTTATCAAAACTCGAGGCAGGCGTAAAACACGTTTTGCTAAAAATAAAACATATTTCGCGTAAGTGAAGCACACACTTCACTTTACTCATGACCTCTTGGTATATCATATGTCGATAAATGGCATTGTGCGATCAAAACTTATAACTTTCTTTGATTTTCCAGTGAAATCTTTTGAATTCCTTGCAAAATGAGGTTCATATGTGGTATGATATTGAGCGGTATTAATAAAAGACCTATGGCATAAACACCTGCGGTTTTTGGAAAAAAGGAAGTGACTGTAATGAAATCATTACTAAAATATGCAAGCTTACTTAGCTTTGCAACCGTGACAATGTTATTAACAGGGTGTGGTAACCCTCAACCTGATTTTGATATCGCCTTAGAAAACGGGCGTGAATTGGCTGTTGAATCCGATTCTTTTAATCTAACGAATCAAGAAGCTTTTGAATTAGTTGCCGAAGGATATTTTGGTCTTTCAATTATTTTAGACTGGGTAGATGCGATTGTTTTAGCTCATATTGAGATTGATAATGATGAACTAGATGCTGAAAGACAATTTATGGAAAATTTCTTCGATGAAGATATGTTAGAAGAAATTATCTTTTCAGAAGGCTTTGATACACTTGATGATTATTTCGCAAATATTAGATTAGAATTATTACGTGAACAAGCCATTCTAGATGCCATCAACATTACTGAGGAAGCCATTGATGAAATTTATGAGCGATATTTCACAGCAACTGATGAAGATGATGAAGAGATTGAGCTCGACCATTCTACTGAAGAAGTTCGCGAATTAATCTATGATGTTTTAAGAGACGAGTACTTAGATGACACTGCTTTTGCTCAAGAAATTCTTGCAACCTTACGAAGTGAAGCAGGCTTTACCCTTCACAGTACCTATTTTACAACCTTATATGAGAATATCCTAGAGTTTCAGATGATTGAGGAAATTGAAGTATTAACTGCTAGTGACGCTGGAATCGTTGCCTCAATTGAGGGACATTATCTGAGTGCAGATGCATTTTTTGCTGCTGCTTTAAGTCGATTCGCACTAATTGACCATACACCATTTTCCAATTATATTAATTTAAACTTGTTAGCAGCAGTTTATGATGTTGACAACAGTGTGATTCGTGGTGATGTCCAAGAAGCAAAGCTGAATTTGCTCCAATTATTCTATCCACAAATGGAAGCACAGGGTTTACACACTGAACAACAAATTTTTGACTTCTTCCATTTACGACATCTACAAAATTTGGCATTTGATGAAGCCTTTGGTGAGGTAAGCGAGGATAGTTTACAAGAATTATATAATAGCCATGTTGAAAACCTCACAGCGACTTTTGAACGTGATAGCACCCCTGAGCGTGGGGCACGCCATATTCTTGTTCGTGAAAGTGATGATATGACTGAAGATGAAGCACGAGAACTTGCTGAGGACATTATCGCCCAACTTCAAGCTGTTTCTGCAGATGAAGTCGAAGATCTATTTATGGAACTTGCCATGGAACATGGAACAGATGGAACTGCCGAACGTGGTGGCGATTTAGGTGTCTTTGGATTAGGGAGAATGGTCAGCGAATTTGAAGAAGCCACTTTTGCATTAGAAATCAATACTTTCACAACAGAGCCTGTTGAAACACAGCATGGTTTCCACGTGATTTATCTCTATTATATTGAAGACTTGGATTTAGAAGAAATTGAACCTCTTGAAATCCCAACATTTGAAGAAATGAGAGAAGATTTAGTTGCAAATGAGTTACATCGTTTGCGTAATGATGGACGCTATATCTCAAATATGATGTTCAACGTAAGAGCGGGGCAAAATATGAGATTCACAAACGAACAATTGCAACTTCGTTATGAATTTTTAGTGGAACGAAATAGAAGAATGGTTGAAGATTAATCAACAGTCGAGAATTGAGTAACACGCAACCCAGGAAATCATTTTCTTGGGTTTTATTTACTATTTTTATTTACATTGGCTCTTTGTTGTGGTAAAATATCAAAAATCTTTTCCTAATATTGGAAATTTGGAGGTCATAATTATGCTAATCGGAGTACCTAAAGAAATCAAAAACAATGAAAATCGCGTGTCTTTAACACCAGCAGGCGTCCTACAATTGACTGATGCTGGTCATAAAGTCATGATCGAAACAGGTGCAGGAATTGGCTCAGGTTTCCAAGATGAAGAATATATCACTGCGGGTGCCGTGATTGTCCCAAATGCTAAGGAAGCATGGGATGTAGAGATGGTGATGAAGGTTAAAGAACCACTCCCAATAGAATTTGATTTTTTCAAGGAAAATCTGATTCTATTTACCTATCTTCATTTAGCACCTGAGGTAGAACTAACAAAAACGCTTTGTGAGAAAAAAGTAATCGCCATCGCCTATGAAACCATCCAATTAAATGACGGTTCCTTACCTTTATTAACCCCAATGAGTGAAGTTGCTGGACGGATGGCACCACAAATCGGTGCTTACCTACTCGAAGCTCCTTTTGGTGGAAAAGGAATCCTTCTAGCTGGTGTTCCAGGTGTTGCACGTGCAAGAGTCACCATCATTGGTGGCGGTGTCGCTGGTACAAATGCAGCTAAAATCGCCAAAGGGCTTGGTGCAGATGTCACCATCTTAGACATTAGTGCCAACCGCCTACGAGAACTAGAAGACATTTTCGGTGCTAGCATTAAAACCCTCATGTCTAATACTTACAACTTAGCAGAAGCCACGAAACAAGCAGATTTAGTCATTGGCGCGGTCTTAGTCCCAGGTGCCAAAACACCGAAAATCATCACAGAGGACATGGTAAAACAAATGTCAAAAGGCTCAGTCATTGTTGATATTGCCGTGGATCAAGGTGGCTGCTTTGAAACCATCGACCGCATTACAACCCATGAAAAGCCCACATATACCAAGTACGGGGTGACCCACTACTCCGTTGCAAATATGCCTGGTGCTGTCCCATACACATCCACAGCAGCCCTAACCAACGTGACCCTCCCTTATGCCCTACAAATTGCCAATAAAGGCTATAAACAAGCCGCCCTTGATGATGAAGCCTTATTGAAAGGCATTAATATTTTAGATGGCCATGTGACTTATAAAGCAGTTGCTGATGATCAAGGGCTAATTCATACGCCAGCTGAAACTTTATTAGCTACATAACGAAAAGAAGAATCGCTCCAGTTTCGCAATTGATGTGAACTGAATCGATTCTTTTTTATTTATAAATTACGTCGCCTTATAACGGTTACAACACTTCCAAGAATGTTTTCTACTGGAACAGTGTCATAAATGCGACTGTCTTGCGCGCTTCTTCTGCTGTCACCTAGAATAAAAACTTCTCCATAAGGGACAATGAGTGGAAATGTAATGCCCTCCACAAATTGAGTCGTTTCCTCAAAAATATGCATTTCTAATTGCAGTAAGCCATTAATGACTAACCCATCAGCGGTGATATCGACTTCGTCACCACCTACAGCGACAACGCGACGGACTTGTGTCCTTTCATCATAACGAACAACAACAAGGGAAGCGACATCTATTTCAGTGGCTATTCTTTGAAAAAAGACAATATCTCCCTCACGAACCGCTGGTGCCATGGATGCATCATTCACTTGGGTCGCGCCAAATAAGAAAATAAACAAAAGTGCGACTGCGCTTAAGACGATGGTAATCTTACTAGACAAAATCAGAATCTCACCTAAGAGCGTTGGCTGCTTCTTTCTAATTCGCGGTGGGATGGCTTTTGCATCTTCTTCTTCCCTTCGCCCTTGAATTCTGACAATTAATAGCGTGATGCAAACAGTCAGAATAATCACTAAAAAGGAACCAGTAGCTAATCCTAGCTCACCAATTTCTTCTAACAAGGTAGCACCCCAGCTACGATTTCCACCAGTCAAAAAGATATCTTCTGGTACAACTTCCATCAGCCTCCCCACTAAAATGTGACGACCATTATTTCCTGTTGGCGTACAAGTGCTTAAGATGACTATTCGATCATTGGTCGTCACATCAATTTCCCTTATCTGCAAGGCCTCAGTAAAAATGCGCTCGAGAAAAACTTCTTTCTCAGCAGGATCTTCCATATTTGGAGCGTAAATGCCTGTATCAAAGGCATCAACCAATAAAAATGCAAACAGCTCGATTCCGTAAAATCGGTCTCCTGTAAACAACATCCCATATTGATGTGCATCAAATACATCTTCGTTAATAAAATGGCGAATTTCACCAAACATGGCATTTCGCGCCATGTCATGACCGTAAATGATGCTGATAAAATCGGTTAAATCCTGGCTATTGCGAACATCCAAAAAGATGGCACCTGGCATTGATGGCTCACCTCGCGCATTGGTATGTTCATACCTTCTGTTATCACCATTACCATCTTGCACCAATGGATAATCAATATTGGTTCCATAAATATTAATCCAACCAAAAACATCAGGGTTTATGCTTTGTAACTCTTCAAAGCCTAACTCCCCTTCTTGCATCGGACGATAAGGCGCATATTGATTGTCATCTGCCCAAACATATAGTGGACTCACCAGCTGGCCAAAGGTTGAAAAAATAGCGAAAAATGCAATAGTTAACATCCATATCATCTTTTTTATTTTTTTGATCAACATTTCCAAATCGCCTCCTCTATAAATTTCTTCCCCTAATAACGGTCACTACCGAGCCTAGGACATCATCAGTTGAAACAGGACCATAAATCCGACTATCTCGTGACCTTGCCCGACTATCCCCAAGAACGAACACTTCTCCTTCACCAACAACAACTGGGAACTGGATGCCTTCAGAAAACTGCTCTGTATGCTCAAATATATGAAACTCTTGCTGGAGTCGACCATTAATCATCAAGCCTTGCTCAGTAATATCCACCTCATCCCCTGCCACAGCAACAACACGACTCACCTGAGGCTGTCCATTAAAATCAACAACCACTGTGTCATTTGCGAGCAAAGGTGGTCCAAAACGTTGAAATAAAACAAAATCCCCTTCTTGCATCGCTGGCACCATGGACGAATCCACAACTTCCATCACGCCAAAAATAAAAGTAAAAAGCAACGTCAGCATCATCCCGATCATCAACACTTTTCCAAGTAAAAATATCACATCGCTTTTTAGCGTTGTTTGCTTTTTCTTCATCTTAACAACTTCCACAGGAGCCAATCCTGCTTTTTCTAGCTTCTTCCTCTGCTTTTTCTTAGCAACAACAATGGTGAGACTAATGGTTACAGCAACAACAAAGAATAATCCAACCCCTAAGCCCCAGCCGCTAAGCCCTAAAACGCGATCAATCCCCCGAACACTTGCTACGCCTTCAAAAACATCTTCTGGAATTTCATTCATTAAACGACCTACTAATAACAAGCGTCCATTTGTCGCTGCTTGTGTACAGGTGCTAAGTACCACCAAACGATCATCTACAGTCACATCAACAGCATCCCAGTATTGAATGGCTTCATCAAAAAAGCGATCGAGGATGATTTGCTTAAGCACTGGATCAGACACTGTCGGGTTATAAAGTTCAAAATCATAAGCATCCGCTGGCAAAAAAGCAAAAAACTCAATACCATAGTGCGCCTGTCCTGTAAAAATCGTTCCAAATCGACGGGTTTCAAAGAAGTAGGTATCTTCAAAACGAGCCAGTTCGCCAAACATGGCATTTCTAGTCATATCATGACCATAAATAATATGATTAAAATCAGTCAAATTCTGGTCATTTCTAAAGTCAAGAAAAATCGCCCCTGACATCGCTGGCTCTCCACGCGCATTGGTGTGAACATACCTGAAATTATCATCACCTTGCAACAAAGGATAATCAATATGAGTCCCAAAGACAGTAATCCAACCAAAAACATTAGGATTAATCCCACGCAACTGATCAAAACCAATTTCTTCCTCTTGCGTTGGACGATAGGCGAGATAGGCTGCCGAACTAGCACGACTATACATCTGATTGGTATCCCACATGGCAAAGCCGCCATAGAGCATAAAAGATAGCAAAAAAACAATAACGATTAAGTCAACCACTTTATCTAAGCGTCTAATCATCTTTTTTGCACTATTTATTGCCATATGATCACCTCCTTTGCATGAATGATTTTATGGATATTTTACCCATTTTGATCAAAAGTACAGTTTTAATTATACTCTAATAGAAAATCATAACTACACCCAAAAGGGTAGACGCGAAAAATAATTGGTTTTACTATCAATTAAAAAAAGCCACATGAATGATTGCGACTTTTCCTTAAATCAAATATTATTAGTATGCATGCCTACTAAACGTATGTATGCATACTAAAACGTATGCAAGCCTACAACGTATGTAGGACTTTTTTATGTCATTTTTCATGGCTCAAAAAGAAGCGCGTTATGACATTTACTTGCCACTTGAACCAAGCATTCCTGTACCGCGTTCAGATTCAATTTTTAACAATTCTTCATGAGTTATCTCATGAATTTCAAGTTTTGGTACCACAACCATCAAACATTGAGCAATTGCTTTTTCATAAGGATAGACAATGGCTTGCTCAAAATGTTTCGCAACACGCGCTTTGGCAATCACCAATGTTTGAGCATTATGATTTGTAATCGGAATAAACCACTGTCCACGATAGCCTGAATCAATCACACCGCATCTTTGCCCCATTCCTTTTGTTCCAGTTGATCCACGTTCTTTTAAAATTGCTACATAATCGGCAGAAAAGGCAGAAGCAATACCTGTTGGCACCAATTTTGTTTCGTGAGGATCTAACAACAAATAATCCTCTTCAAAACAAGCATAAATATCAAAAGCACCATCCTCTTCACGCTTCGACGGGATCATTGCTTCTTTTTTCACTTTAGAAAAATAAATTTTATCAGTCATTTCCAACATCTCCTATAAATGCAAGACACGCGCTCTAATTTCAGCTGTTTTCCCACGATTCCAAAAATTATCTCCAAGATAGCCACAAGTACGACGAATCACATTCATCTTTGACATATCCGTATTGCCACAATTTGGACATTTCCATATTAGCTTATCTGTTACTTCAATCTCCCCTTCATATTCACAGACATGGCAACAATCAGATTTTGTATTGAATTCAGCATATTGAATATGATGGTAAATATAATTAATCATCTGTTTCAAGGCATCCATGTTGTGAAGCATATTCGGCATTTCAATATAGGAAATACAGCCACCTGTTGAAATCGGTTGGAATTTAGCTTCAAAACTTAGTTTCGCAAAAGCATCAATTTGTTCACGAACATCCACATGATAACTATTGGTGTAATAACCTTTGTCTGTAATGTCCTCGATTTCACCATACTTCATCATGTCAATTTTTGCAAAGCGATAACACAATGACTCAGCAGGCGTTCCATATAACCCAAAACCAATCCCAGTGTCCTTTTTCCATTTATTAACCGTCTTCTTAAGGTGATTCATTAATTTAACAGCAAATTCTTCTCCACGTTTTTCAACATGAGAGACACCCGTCATCAGCTTTGTTAACTCATACACACCAATATACCCTAGTGAAATGGTTGAATAACCATCCATCAATAATTCATCAATCACCTGACCTGATTCTAGCCGCGCAATTGCACCATATTGCCAGTGAATAGGTGATTCATCAGCCAATGTTCCCTTTAAAGATTCATGCTTGCACATCAATGCTTCAAAACATAAGGATAAGCGATTATCAAGAAGTGACCAAAAGCGCGCATCATCGCCATTGGCAATAATCCCAATTTGAGGTAAATTCAAGCTGACAACGCCTTGGTTAAAACGCCCTTCAAACTTATAATTCCCATTTTCATCTATCCATGGTGATAAGAAACTGCGACATCCCATTGGCGAGAAAACATTCCCTTCATAAATTTTACGCATTTCTTTCGCGGAAATGTAATCTGGGTAAAGACGTTTCGCGCTACACTTAGCGGCAATTTCTGTTAAGTAATCATACTCGCCACCGTCTAAACAATTGTTTTCATGAAGCACATAAATCAATTTCGGAAATGCTGGTGTTGTATAAATGCCTTTTTCATTTTTAATCCCAATGATGCGTTGATGGAGGATTTCTTCAATAATCGCCGCGATTTCAGGCGCATATTCATCTTCAGCATCCATGTTTAAAAACAAGGTCACAAAAGGACTTTGCCCATTGGTCGTCATTAAGGTATTAATTTGATATTGAATGGTTTGAACACCAGATGACAATTCTTTTTGGGTTAATTGCTCAACCGCCTTTTCAAGCTCTTCTGGATGATTAATGGTTTCTTTTAGCATCTCGCGGTATTTTTCACGACTGACTCTTAAATATTTCCCTAAATGTTTAATATCAATGGACTGACCGCCATATTGAGATGAAGCCACTTGGGCGATAACCTGAGTCATGACTGTACAAGCAACTTGAAAACTTTTTGGTGTTTCAATCATGCGCTTATTGATAACTGTTCCATTGTCAAACATGTCTTTAATATTAATCAAGCAGCAGTTAAAAATGGATTGCATAAAATAATCCATATCGTGAAAATGCAGTACCCCTTCATCATGGGCTTGCACAATACGGGCCGGTAATTTTAATCTGCGTGTGATGTCCTTTGAAACTTCACCGGCAATCAAATCTCGTTGGGTTGAGGCAATTAAAGGATTTTTGTTTGAATTTTCTTCCATCACATCTTCATTGGCAAAGTTGACCAAGCTTAAAATGCTATCATCAGATGTGTTAGCTTGACGTTTAAATTGCTGGATGGCACGATACCCTTCATAGGCACGAGCTGTTGCCTCATGTCCACGCTCAGATAATTTTTTAAAAACAGATTCTTCAATCCGCATAATTGATGGGGTTTGTCTGGATTCTACATATTCTTTTTCGATTTCTTTTGCTACTTCATGGGCCACTTTTTCATTGACAATCCCACTACCATAGCGCATGGCTTTTAAGATTGCCTCTGATATTTTTGAAACATCAAAGGGCACCTTACTGCCATCTCTTTTAATTACCTCTAACATATCATCCACTCCAAATCTTGCTAATTATTATCACCTTGTCCATTATACAACAGAAAGAATTTTTTTTCTATAGATGTCGATAAAATAATTTTGTTTTTCCTTTTTCATTTTTTATTGGCAAAAAATGGCAAAAAAAATCTGTACTGATAGAGATTAGGGGGGAATCTCTATCAGTACAGATTTAAGCAATCTATTGTGAGTGCTTGATGATGAATGAAGTATACCATACGCCATCAACATTCGTCAATAGTTTTTTGCAAAAATCTTTATTTTTTTTGAATTTTCTTCCTATTTCGAGGATTTTTTCACTATTTTTGGGAAAATAGTAGCAAATTTACGCCCCATGCCAGTGCCTCATTTACAACTGATCTTTTAATTCTGATAGTGCCACTAATGCTTGGATTGGACTCAATTCGTTAATCTCTATCTTTTCCAATTTGGCAATCAAACCATCATACTTAGCATTTGTAGGCTCACCTGAGGTATCAATTTGTGGTGAATGAGTATTTCCACCAGTCTGACGCGTGCCATTCGTCTCAAATTGCATCAATAATTCCCTCGCACGACTGGTCACACCATCAGGCAATTCAGCAATACGAGCGACATGAATGCCATAGGACTTATCGCTGGCACCAGGACTCACTTTATGCATAAAAATCAATTTCCCATGATGCTCCTTGGCACGAACATGGAGATTTTGAAGTCCTGATAGCGACTGTTCTAAATCGGTCAGCTCATGATAGTGGGTTGCAAATAAGGTTTAGCACCAATATGCATATGAATATATTCAATAATCCCTTGTGCCAATGCCATTCCGTCAAAGGTAGCCGTTCCGCGTCCGATTTCATCTAGCAAAATCAAACTTTTCTCTGTGGCATTTTGGAGGGCATAATTGGTTTCCATCATCTCAACCATAAAAGTGGAATGACCACTTGTCAAATCATCTCCTGCCCCGATGCGAGTGAAAATTTGGTCAAAAACAGGCAAGATTGCTGAGGTTGCTGGAACAAAAGAACCGATTTGTGCCATGACCGAAATCAGAGCCACCTGCCTCATATAAGTAGACTTCCCAGACATATTAGGCCCTGTGATTAAGAAAATGGACAAATCCTCTGACATCATACAGCTATTTTCTACATAAGGCTCAGTGCCCAAAACCCGCTCAACCACTGGATGCCTACCATCAACAATGTCCACTGTTCTCTCAGCTACAAGGGTTGGTCGTGAATAATCATACTCCGTTGCCACATGGGCAAAACTTTGAATCACATCAAAATAAGCCACATTGGCCGCATTTTCTTGAACCTGCATGACAAAACGCTTCAATTCATCACGTAATTGGACAAACAACTGATATTCAAGCTCTATGGCGCGGTCACTAGCATTTAAAATAATGTCTTCCTTTTCTTTTAATTCTGCCGTGACATAACGTTCACAATTAGAAAGGGTCTGCTTGCGAATATAACCTAAATCTTCCGTTACTAGATGTAAATTCACTGCTGATACTTCAATGTGATAGCCAAATACCTTGTTATATTTGATTTTTAACGACTTAATCCCTGAACGCTCTCTTTCCTTTTGCTCAAGTTCCAAAATCCAATTTTTCCCATTCTTCATCACATGGCGATATTCATCTAATTGCGCATTGTAACCGTCTTTAATAATACCGCCTTCACGTAACTGAATACCTGCATCCTCTACAATGGCTTCCTCTGTTAAACGTACCACTTCACTCACATCAATGAACGCACGTTCTGCATACATCTCTGGTGAAATCGCCTGAAGCATTTCTGCAAGGGTTGGCAAAAGCGATAAAGAAATGGACAATTGCAACAAATCTCGTGCGTTAGCACTACCTGTTGCCACTCGGCTAATAAGTCGTTCCAAATCATAAACAGCATTAATCCCTCGGCGAAAAGCCTCCAAATTCATCAAGCTCCCTTTAAAAGCCTCCACATGAGACAAACGCTCATTAATCTGGGGAATATCCGTTAGCGGGTTCTCAATCCACCTTTTTAACAACCTAGACCCCATTGCCGTCTCTGTCGCATCAAGCAACCATAGTAACGATCCATGGCGCGTTTTCTTGCGAATGGTCTGAGTCAATTCTAAATTCGTCCGTGAATTATGATCAAGTTTCATATAATCATCCACATAGGATAATTTCACCGCCTGCAAGGACAACAAAGTCGACTCCTGTGTGCGACTGATATAATTAATCAAACGAGAAAAAGAGGTATAAATATCCCTATCCAAAATATCTTTCGCCAAATACTCAAATTGCAAAGGCATCGCTATTTGATCTTCAAAAGATAAAACCATTTGCTTTAACCCGAGCAAACTAGCTAATAATTCCTGATCAAAATCGTTAGCCACCACAATCTCTTTCCCATCTAATGCAATCAATTTAGAAACAAGCTCTGCCTCACTCACCGTCACCGCATAGGCTTCCCCGGTAGAAAGGTCAGCATAAGAAATTGCAAAACCACCACTCCCTTTTTCAATGGCAATCAAAAAATTATTCTCCTTTTCCGACAATGCACCACCTTTGGTAACAGTCCCAGGTGTAATTACATTGGTCACCGCACGGCGCACCATTCCTTTGGTCGTTTTAGGATCATCAATTTGCTCACAAACAGCCACCTTATATCCTTTGGCAATGAGTTTATCAATATAGCCCTCCGCTGCATGATGGGGCACACCACACATGGGAATTCGCTCATCACCATTGGCACGCCCTGTCAATGTAATTTCTAATTCCTTAGAAGCCAGTTGTGCATCTTCAAAAAATAATTCGTAAAAATCACCGAGGCGAAAAAATAAAAACGCATCTTGGTAATTCTCCTTAATCTCTAAAAACTGCCTCATCATCGGCGTATACGCCTGTTTATCTCTTGCCATGTCAAAAAACTCCCTACTTCTACATTTTTCTGTTAAAATCAAGTATAACATAAAATACCCCAGTTGTGCCATACTAAATAAGAAAAATCAGCAAAGGAAGTGAATTTTAATGTCAAAAAGCAAAAAATTGAAAGTGGACGACTTTCAAGATGGGAATTTAAAGGACCGCCAATTGAATATCAAACAATCCGCACCAGAGGCTAGTAGATTTACTGAACCTGATCAGAATCGACAAATGAAACAACGTCCACAATTCTAAAAACGTAGGAAAACAGCACTTCATTCCAAAATGGATGACAAGTGCTGCTTTTATATCTTTTAACCATAGACAACTTCGATCAAATATTTAACTCCTCAATTTCTTCAAAAGTTAATCCAGAAGCTTTAATAACAACTTCAGTAGGAGTTCCAAGTTCTAAAAGTTTCTTTGCTATTTCAATTGCCTTTTTATGCTCACCATACTCAATGCCTTGAGCATGGCCCTCAGCATAACCCTCGATATGACCTTTGGCATGACCCTCCGCATGACCTTTGGCTTGGGCCTCTTTCTTCATATCATGTTCATAAACTCTCTGTTTAAACTCTGAAAGCTCGCGACTAAGGGCATACCAGCGCGCTTGTTCATCTCCACTTAACTCTAATAACTTCTCTGTCGCTTCTAACATCTTTTCTGATTCACTAGCCAACATCATCAAATCCTCCTTCTCGGAGAATAAATTATACCATTTAAGATTTAAATTGTAAAGCTCAATCGTAGAAAATAATAAATTCAATCTTTTTTTTACAATGGGGCAACAACTTTCTGCAATTACGCAATCTCCTTAACTTCAATTTCGCATTCTACTGCCCGATGTGCTTCAGTTTTCGTTACCCTTACCACTAAATTCTCAAATTCAAAACTATCTCCTTCCTCAGGCGTACGTCGCAATTCATCCATGATCCAACCACCGACAGTACTAGACTCGCTTTCTGCTTTGATACCCAAGAATTCAAACAAATCTGAAATATAGTAAGTACATAAAATTCGATATTTCCCAGGCAATATCTCCAAAATTTCTTCAATAACTTCATCATGTTCATCCCAAATATCCCCAACCAAACGCTCTAAAATATCGTCCATGGTCACAATTCCTTCAGTTCCACCATATTCATCAACAACCACCGCCAGATGGGTATACTCTTTTTTGAAAAGTTGCAAAACATCACTTATTTTTGCATTTGTAACAGTGAAAACTGCTGGCTTAATAACATCTGTTAATTGAAGTGGGATAGCTTCTTTTTGACTGGCCAATAACCGCAAAAAGTCACGTAAGTGAATAACCCCTTTGATTTGATCGAGAGATTCTTCATAGACCACAATTCTCGAATACTCAGCTTCTAAAAATAAAGCCATCACCTCGTCAATGGTTGCATCATGAGCAACACTGGTAATATCAACTCGAGGCGTAACAATATCCCAAACGGCAATATCATTAAACTCAATGGCATTTGTAATCAGTTCAGTATCTTCTTCATCAATGGCACCATCTTTTTCTGCCTCTTCTACCATAAAAATCAATTCTTGCCCGCGGAGCTCTTGTTCTTCCTCGTTGAGAGTAAGGATACCGTCATCTTTTTTATTTCCAAATAAATGTTTAAGTTTGAAAATCAACTTGTTGATGGGAGAAAACAAAACCATAAGGATCGACAAAAAGGAAACGCAAAATATAGCCACTTTTTCGGGATTTTCCCTTGATAAACTTTTAGGAAAAATATCTGTAAAAATAATAACAATGGCACTGATCACAATGGTTGAGACCACATAGCCCCATTCGCCTAAAAGTTGGACAAATAAAGCTACCGAAATAGTAGCTGATGTGATGGCTACTGTGTTGTTACAAATAAGCAAAGTCGAAATAACCTCATCAAAACGCTCTTCGGATAATTGTACAACCTGTTTAGCGCGCTTTGCATATGCTGCGCTGCCATCTGCCATGCTGTTAATTCTAGCGCGATTAAGTGCAGAAAAGGCCATTTCTGCCGCGCTAAAGTAAACGCCTAAAAGTAGGGTGCCAATTAATGCGATGATTGAGAGTAAATTTTGGGATATAAAACTATCCATATAAATGTTGTCCTTTCAAAATTATTTTGTATGTTTATCATCCTTAATCACAGGATAAAGACTAGTTGAATAAAAGCCAGTTAAGCAACGACTTTCTTTTAATGTCCATTATACTGGATTTGTTCAGATAATACAATGGGTTAAGGTATTTTTGAAATGGACATTTAAACTTAAATTTTAAACCGGTAGCCCGCTCCCCAAACCGTTTGAATATGAACAGGGTTCTGCGGATCTTTTTCAATTTTATCCCGAATTCTTCCAATGTGAACACCAACTGTTTTGACATCGCCAAATGCATCCATCCCCCAAATTCTTTCATATAGGTGTTCTTTACTGAAAACAATGTCAGGATTGGACATTAAAAAAATGAGCAATTCGTATTCTTTATTTTTAAGCTGGATTTCTTTACCATCGACACAAACGCGATGTGATAACAGGTTAGCTGTTACTCGTCCAGTTGTTATCTCTTCACCTTTTTTACCTTCTTTATTATCATTTTTCAATTTTAATCGTTCATATTGGGCTAGATTCGCTTTGACCCGAGCAACTAATTCTGTTGGCGAAAAAGGCTTGGGAATATAATCATCGGCACCGAGACCTAGTCCTCTTATCTTATCAGCGTCAGCACCATTAGCTGTTACCATCAAAATGGGAATATCTACTTGTGGACGAAGCAACTTACAAATTTCATACCCTGTCATACTTGGTAACATCACATCAAGTAAAATCAAATCAAAATCATTTGACTGTGCCAATTGATAACCCATTTGACCGTCTGTTTCAATGGTTACATCAAAATTTTCAATAAGTAAAAAATCTCGCACACCTTCTGCAATGGTTATATCATCTTCAATAATTAATATTTTTTTCATCTTCTATTCTCCCTCAATCATCGGCAATGTGATGATAATGCAAAGTCCACCGTTTATTGTGTTTTCTGCTTCAATTGTCCCATTAAATCGGTGGATAATTTTTGAACTTATTGCCAACCCTAATCCACTGCCTTTAACTGCACTATTTCTGGATTTATCATTTCGATAAAACACATCAAAGATCTGTGTCAACATATCCTCAGGAACACCATCTCCATTGTCGGTAACCTTGATAATGACTTTTTCATTTTCTTTCAGACAACGAATATCAACTTGCCCATTTTCTTTTTTGCCATATTTCAGACTGTTGTTCAATAAATTTTCCATCACATTTTTGAACTGGATAACATCCATAAAAACAAAAACACCTTGCACATTTTCCAGTAGCGACACAGCAAGCCCCTTATCACTGAATTCATCACTTAATCGAATAATCAACTTTTCTAATTCATTTCCAATATCAACAGTTTCCATCTTCAAAGGAAATTCACCAATGTCCATTTGCGAGAATTGAAATAGCTGATTAATGATGTATTCCATATGATCTGCTTTTTCTTCAATAATATTTAAATATTTTTCCTGCATTTTTGGCGTTGTTGCAACACCTTTTTTAAGACCTTCAAGATAGATTTTTATTGATGTCAAAGGTGTTCTTAAATCATGAGAGATGCCAGCAATCAACTCTTTCCGACTTTGTTCATCAGTCTGTTGCGCCTTAACCATTTGTGAAAGACGAGTCGCCATTTCATTAAAATTACGACTAATAGCATCAAATTCATTTCCCATATTTTGTTCAATGGTGTAATCTAAATTTCCCTCACTGATTTCCTCCACTCCTGTTGCTAAGACGTCAAGAGAAATTAGGATGTTTTTAAAAAGGAATTTTGATAAAACACGACTGATGATAAAAACGGTTATAATTAGGGTTGAAAAAATCGGCAGGAACCACCATGAAAGTGGATCATTTTCTTCATAATGGATCATATCTATCAAGACTGGTGGTGCCATGATAATAAGGGTTAAAATAGCAGGAATCGCAATCATTAAGATATTAGATATAAGCAATCGACGTTTAATGGTCAATGAAATCACCTCTCACTCTTATTATATCACAAAAATTTTGCTTTAATAGTGGCTTGAAGTCGAGTTTCCTTTTTGTTTGCAATTTGTTTGTTGACTGTTTTCTTTTTTTAGATTTCCAGTTTGCTTTTTGATGTTAAAATATAGCTATTAACATGAAAGGTGGAAAAAATATGAGTAATGTAAACATGAATGATGGAAGCGTAAATTACGTTCTACAGACAAAAAACATCAGCAAGGTTTACGGTGGAAAAAAAGTGGTTGACAATGTTTCAATCAATGTCAAAAAGGGAGATATTTACGGCTTTATCGGGAAAAATGGAGCTGGTAAAACCACATTAATGAGAATGATTTGTGGACTAACGAAAGCTTCAAGTGGTGATATTGAATTATTCGGCACATCGAATTTAGAAGCTGGGAGAAAAAAAATGGGAAGTACCATTGAAAATCCAGCTCTGCATACAACCATGACAGCCATGGAAAACATGGAAGTTCAGCGATTAACCCTTGGGATTAAAGATAAGCAAATTTGTACTGAATTGCTTGAATTAGCTGGGATTGCTGATACAGGTAAAAAGAAAGTCAAAAATTTCTCCCTAGGCATGAAACAGCGATTGACAATTGCATTAACACTTTTAGGCAATCCTGAGTTTATTATTTTAGATGAACCAACAAACGGACTGGATCCTATCGGTATTAGTGAAACATTGGCATTTTTACAACATCTAAGTGAAAACCGTGGGATCGCTATTCTAATATCCAGCCATATCCTTGGTGAATTAGAGAAGATTGCAACCCATTATGGTGTTATTCATCAAGGGAAGCTAGTTGATGAATTTAGTGCAGAAACACTGTCTGAAAGGTGTGAAGAAAACCTTGTTCTGTATACGAATAATCCGCAAATAGCAGAGCGTATTGTTAAAGAAAAACTTCCTCATGCAATTTGTCAATTGTTGCCAGATACAACTGTTATGGTAAAGGGACATGTTGAAAAATCAAATTTGATTCATAAAGCACTGGTAGAAGCGGGACTTATTGTTAATGGGGTTGTACCAAAAAGAGAAAATTTAGAAGATTATTTTTTGAAACTCATGGGAGGTCGAGGGCATGTTTAATTTATTGAAAGCAGATTTTTACAAGTTAAAGAAAAGTAAGGCATTTTTATTTAGCATGGTCGCATGTCTAGGTTTAGGAGCAATCCACATGCTAATGCCCGGCGCACCAGCTGAAATAATGGGTGTTGATAGTGGTTTAGGGGCATTAGAGTTGCTGGCTATCAATTTTCACCCACAGATTTTTGTTGCCTTTATCGTTGTATTTGTCACGGCAGAGTTTCAACTAGGAACAATCAAAAATACGATTTCACGCGGTATTAGTCGTAGGCAAATTTATCTTTCAAAATTTATTGTTACGAATGTTGCTACTGTTGTCTTGTTGCTGATTTATGTACTTATTCATGTGGTTTTCGGTACAATTAGGTGGGGATTTAATCCCTATGAGACTATCTCCATTTATCAAGTTGCTAATTTCATTGGTTTACATCTTTTATTCGTCATTGCCTATACAGCATTTTTTATGCTCATTGCTATTCTATTTAGACATTTAGCAGGAGCTTTAGTGACTGGCTATCTTTACATTATTATGATAGGGCTTCTTTTTCTAGCAGAAGTAGAGGGAAGTTTAATTAGATACGAACTCCATTGGAATGTAAACAACTTTGGTATATTTGAACCAACTTACCCAGAACCATGGCACGGAATTATTGTAGCCTTAGCATGGATAGTTATTTCCCTTATTTTAGGCGTGATCATTTTCAAAAAGCAGGACATTAAATAGTCAGCTATCCGAATGGCAAGTCGTCATATTAAAGAAGAAAAGTTAAACCCTTGAGAAGCTGATCCATTTTCTCAAGGGTTGTTTTAAAATTTAAGCGACGCAAATCTGCCAAGTCACACCAAATTTGTCTTTAAGAACACCATAACATTCCGAAAAGTCAACTTTTGCTAGTGGGATGATGATTTCAGCTTTATCACTTAAAGCAGTATAAATTCGTTTTATTTCATCTATATCACTCAAAACGATAGCCAAAGTAAAGCCAGCGAAGTGAGTTTCTTCCTCTGTATCAGATAGCATAAGTCTATTTCCACAAATGGTTAACTCAGCATGAATGATTAAGCCATTTTCTCCTTTATCTACATCTGTATCACGCACTTCATAGCCAAAAACTTTGGCATAAAAGTTTAGTGCAGCTTCTGCCTTTCTAGTAAAATTTAATGCGATTGTAAACATTGTTATCAACTCCATTTTTAAAATTCAGTCTAAATTAAATACTGCCATCAGTTAAATCAAATAAGTTGCCTTCTGGATCTCTGAAATACGCACTGGTAAATCCACCCCAATTTTCGAAATATTGTGGTTCACTTAAAAATTCAACCCCTTTTGCTTTTAACCTTTCATAATCAGCTTGAACATCTTCACTTGGAATCGTTGCGGTCAAGGTATCAGCTAGTCCGTTTCCTATTGGTTGCACATAGCCATTAACATAAGACATATCATTCCCTAGAAAAATAGAAAAACAATTTGGTTCTCCTTCAGCTGTTGCGAAAGAGGTATACGGTCCATTTCTATCGCCCCAGGTTGGAATTAAACCTAACTTTTCTGTATAAAAATCATAACACGCGCCATAGTCTTTTTGAACCAGAACGCCTATTTTGGCTTTGTCAAATTGCATTTTAAAACACTCCTTCTCTTTAAAGATGACCTCATTTTACCAAATCAAATCGGCTTTGTATTGGATAGGAGCGACACTTTTCAAAATTTCTAAGTTAAATCCTCACCTTGATATCTTCTGATAGGTGCAGCTGGTCCGCATAGATTGCGAACTGCCTGCACGATTTCATCTTTTTTCGAAACCATTTCCTCATAAGGGATATCAAGCATGATGTCTTCTATTTCTGGTGTATAGCGGAATTTTCCACCTACAACCCCTTTAAATTCACCGTCAATCATTAAATAATATAGCGTATCTGGGTATGAATGTGTAAAGCATTCTTTTAACCAGTGCTCGTTAGATTTAACAAGAAAATCATTCCGATGCATGGCATAAATAAATTGGGGTGGTTCAGCATGATAAGTTTGAAGTAAATCAACATCTTTCTTTAACAAATAACCTTCATCTGTTTCCACAAAAATTCCTTCCTCAACCAAACTAGCCATTGCTTTTTTGATGTCTTTTTCTGGTAGCTTGTAAAAAGATTTGGCCATTTCTAAATCAAAAAGCACATGACGATAGGCGAATCGTTGTAAAACAATTTTTAATGAATCATGACGAGAATATTTCTCTATATCAACGTCTGGAAACATTTCTGAAAACTGATACCAATCCCGATCCCATTCCATCGTGTCGGTCATCTCGAATTCATTTTGGTTCTCATAAATTAAAAATGCTTGTTGCAACCGATGAAGGATGGGTGTAATTTTTTTAACCAATAATCCTGTCATCTCTTTTATTGTCCCAATATCCATCGGTCCTTCTCTTTGAATAAGATTAAGCAGCATCAGTTGTCCTTCTGTCGGTCTATTCAGCGGTTTTATAAAAAGACCAGCAAACAATTCCAGATCCTCACGTAATATCCACCCTAAATTCCCACTTTGAAAACGCCCCTTAAGAAGCTGCCTGTTTTGTTGACGCATTCGGTTGTATGCCAGATCATCAAAAGTAGCACGATAACTAATAGTCGGTGGTTGACCAAAGCCATTCCAATATACATTTTGTCCTGGTTGTGTGTCTCGGTATAATGCATCGTATTCAGCTTCTGTGGCTTTTCGAGTTAAGTATTGTCGTTCCATTCGTAAGGCAATTATAGTATTCTTATTCATTTTTTCTCCTCATTTTTAAATAATATTATTAAGCAATTGTGAAAATCGCCCAAGCTCGGTTTTTATAAACTTTTTTTTGTCGTGAAAAGCAAAACGCCCCTTATCTACTCCCACCCCTAAACAGCTTCTGAGTTAATTTCATCCACATTTTGCGAAAATCGCCATTTGTGGATGAAAATATCTTATGCTGGACAGCTTTCAGCTATTAAATCATCCACATTCTACGAAAACCGTCATTTGTGGATGAAAATATCCCATCCTAGACAGTTTTCAACTATCAAATCATCCACATTTTGCGAAAATCGTCATTTGTGGATGAAATGACCTCGACTTGGGCAGTTTGAACTATTAAAATCATCCACATTTTGTAAAAACTGACATTTGTGGATGAAATGACCTCGTCTTGGGCAGTTTGAGCTATTAAATTCATCCATATTTCACAATTGCCTAAGATAGGATCATTTTATCAAATCAAGTAGGATTTGTACTGGATAAGAGCGACGCTTTTCGCGATTTGCTCAATTTTATAAATTCTACTGGGGTTAAGCCGATATTTTTTTTAAACTCATTGATGAAGTGGGATTGGTCATAGTAATTATCAACAAGATGATCTCTATGAGCAGGTTGTTCCAAAAGAACTTTTAAGCAGTGTTGAAATTTGATGACAGATATGATCATTTGTGGGGTTAAGCCATAGTGTTTTTTGAATTGACGTTGAACTTGGCGGGGGCTTAGTTCCATGTAGTTATAAAGCTGCTCGGTAGTTGAAAATTTTTTTGTATATAAGTGTTCAAATAGTTGAATATAATCGGATTTTCTTACATTTTTAGCCAGTTGGGCAAGGTAGTTAATTAAAAACTGCTTCATTTGCGAGATTTCCATTTCAAAAAAGCTATCCTTATCAAAGTAGGGGTCTATTTCCTCTAAAGGGGTCGGTCTATCCATGGCGATAGTTGCTTGTGTTCCAGTCAATGCTAAAAAAGCTCCTGGCTTCAAGCGAAAGCCGAAATAGTGCTCTGGAAATGTGGAGATAAAGTTGAAATTTGTCTTGCTCATACCAGAGTAGAAAATGGATTTATCTAGCACGTTGACGACTAAGTCAATGCAACCATCAGCAACAATGATATCAGCTACCGAGCCAGTAAAATCTACTGAAAAAGATTCCCACATACAAATGAGAACATCTGATAATTCTGGTATGATGGTTTCCGTACATTTTATTTTTTCTGAGTAATCTTCACTAAATAAATGGTGGGGTTGTAGGGGGCTGTATATCATTTAAAATCACTCCTTCTTTCTGAGATAAGTTGATTATATCATGTCAGATATGACAACAGTATGTCAGATTTGAAAATACGCTTCTACAGATGAGGACATCTTTCTGTGTAATGAATAAATGCTATTCTATTTCATACAATGTGTATAACCTTTCAGATTTCAGTCTCAATCAACTTCTGTTCACCAATCAACCTAATTTCACAACGTGCTAATCGCTCCTGGGCTTCTTCATAAATTTCAGTAATTTTGCGTTCAAATTCTTCTTTGGTAGGCATCGAAGTCCAATATTCCGCTACTGCAATACCCACTTGATCCATTTCCATTAATTCCACTTGTTCGCGACTAGCCTCAGTACAAAGCAGTATTCCTATCGGTTGCTCTTCCCATTCTTTTCGCTCATAACGGTTCAACCACCGTAAATAAAACTCCATCTGACCTTTATACTGAGGTTTGAATTTACCAATTTTTAAGTCGATGGCAACCAATCGCTTTAACTCGCGATGGAAAAATAATAGGTCTAGAGAATAATCCTCTCCATCCATGGTCATTCGCTTTTGCCTAGCAACAAAAGTAAAGCCATGTCCTGCCTCAAGGATAAAAGCTTCTAAATCAGATAAAATCGCCTGCTCCAAATCTTTTTCTAAGTAGGTATCTTTTAAACCGAGAACATCCAAAAGATAAGGATCTTTAAAGGCGTTAAAAGGTACTGTAGAAGCTGGACTTAACTGTGAATTAGCAATTTCACGACGCTCATACGCCTTTCGCCCAATTTCGCGACGTAAATCTCTGACAGAAAGGTGGTACTTTGCAACTTCTCCGGCATAATACAACTGTGCTTCCGTGGTTTTAAGTGGCAAAAGTTCAATAATATGTGACCAACTTAATTGTGGCGATAATGTCGCCACAATGTTTTTATCAGAAATTTTTGAAGCGAAACGCATCATTCTGCGTATATTATCAAGATTGAAAGATGAGCCAAATTGGCTTTTTAATTGAAGCGACAGTGTCGCCACAATTTGCTTACCATAATCAGCACGCTCTTTCTCTAGTAAAACCGAGTTAATATATTCTCCGATTTCCCAAAACATCATCGTCGCTTCACTATTTGCATGACTTATAGCACGAGACTTCCGATTCTCAATGATATCGGAAATTTTGTCGTATAGATTGCTAACTGTCAATAATTCTAAATCATTTTTATTGTTCATTATTTTGCACCTCCAACAAGCAATATGGTTTTTCTAATTACAATAATTTTAACATTTTTTTTATATAAAAACCAGAGATATTTGCCATTTCTTTCCACACTTCACACACCTTTTCTCCTATTATCAATTCCACAAGCTTCTCTATTTAAGTTCAAAATCATAAAATCAATTGATGATTTCGCGATTTTTACTATAGTTGCGACGTTTTCAAAATTTGCCAGTCGGAATTTTTCAGCAAGTAGCTTTTTATCATGTGTTAATTCCTATCAACAAATGCAAAAACGCCTAAATTCAAATGTACCTACTTGAATTTTAGACGTTTGAAAAATTTTAAAATAGATAATTAAGAAATGGTATCCACTCATAAGGGATAAAGTTAAACCAGTAAAACACTTCTCCAACAACACCCATCGCAACAATAATTAACCATGCCACACAAAATGCAATCCAGAAAATCATGCTTGAAATATCCATGAAGAATTTTGCTTTTGTTTTGTAGAAATCAGTGTTTCTCAATAAAAGCATCTTGACACCAATTAGAACACCAAAGACAGCTATCATAATCCAAGTTAGTTGTACATCGTCAAATGGGAAATGCTCTAAAAATGTGTCAACAAATGTGCGACGGAAGCCACCAACTTCTTGCCAGCTTGGTTGAACTGCCCAAACAACAAATAAGATATAAACAGCAGTTAAAATTTCGATTCCCCATCTTACAACAGTTAAAGCCTTGTTGATTTTTAATAAGTTTGATTTCGGCCCTCTTGCCGTGTTTGTGTTTTTCATTGTCATTATATTTTCCATAATAATCAGCTCCTTTTTGTTTATGAGCTTATTATACGGCAAAATACCTTTGGTTTGTAGTTACATTTGTCATCAAGCTGGTTAACATTTAACATTTTCATATCTTTACAAAGCCTTATCCTATAATATTTCATATGGTTACATAAGTTTACAGGCAATTGTTGTAAGGTTTAGTGTAAAATAATTTTCTGAGTGGTGTAAAATATTCAGTGGCGATTTGGTGGTTTGGCAAAAAAAATTAAGCCTTACTTGTTTAAAGGGGCTTAATTTCGGTTTGGATGTCCAAACCTAGTCTTGCTGTTGAGTTATGTAGAGATAATTTATCAGCTCAGCAATTAGGATTTTCAAACTTTTTTAACTGCTGATGTTACTTTGTCACACTTTTTGCATACTTCTAAATTCAAAATTAATCTTCATTTTCAAAGCATTCTCTATTCTCGCTTATTTACTATGAATTGTTGCAAGTTTTCAATTTCATCATCAATTTGGATATATAACTGCATCTCTTCTGCTGAAAGCTTCTCCCTTAAATTAGCAAGCTTTTTCTTCGCCTTGTTCAATTCCATAATTTTCCATATTTGCGATATAGGTCTTTTGTTAAATTCGAAAGCTACCTCACACATATACTTACCAACCTCACTGAGCGGGATTATTTCTCCCTTTTCATTTCTTGATAAATGCTCATCGTACTCTTTGCAAATTGGATCAATAAAGCCAGATACTCCATCATTATATATGCTTTTATCTTTAGTAGGCCATTTTACATGCTTCTTTCTGTTGCACGTGAAACAAGAATAAACAAGATTTGTATAATCGTTTATTCTGTTTTCATCTATTTTCTGGGGAACAAAATGGTCGATCTCAAACCCCCTTGAAACAACTATCGTGTCACTTTTTCCACAATACCCACAAATGTGGCTAAAGTCTTCTCTTAGAAAATCCCAATATTTTTTGTAGTCTGTTAAATTTTGAATTCCAGTACGACGCAAAAGTTTGAATTCTCCATGTATTCTCATATATTCTACCTTTCTTCCACTTTTTCAATAAGATTATTAACACTCTGCAATAGCTTGTCCATTTTTAAAGATGTTTCACTCTCTAACAATTGAGCAGGTAGGTCATCAACCTCGCCATAGGATCTTAATATTTTATATAGGTCTAAAAATCGTTCTTCATCAAACGAAGTTAAATCATTTTTAGATTTCTTATCTAAAAGTTGCTTATATTCTTCTGAATGATTTTTGATTCTATTCTCAAATACTTCTACAGCTTGTTTTATTTTATTCAAAAACTCTTCAAACTTTACATTATCCGACGTAGACATAATATCCCTATCTTCAATCATATTTAAAATGACAAGATTCTCCCCTATTGAATCTTGTGTGTAATTAGTCAGGATAAGGCAAGGCAGATCTGGAATTTTAGAATTTAAATACAAGACTAGTTCAGTTCCAAAAAATTCAAATGCTCCAGTTAATTTGTAATCTACAATAAAGCATTTAATATTCTGCTTTTGTATCCAATCAAAAATTTCCTCCATGGATTTACAATTATCTGGAAATAATAAATCAATGCCTCTTCTACCGAGACGCTTTTTGTAATCATAATATGAAGTCATATCATCATCAATATATCCTACTGTATACAACATAGACATCCTCCTAGTCTAAATTAATTCATCTCTTCAATAACTTGATTTTAATTGAAAAGCCTTCAGCATTTTCATCATTCATTGAAAGATCGATTTTTCCTTTGTAGTCTGCAACTATTCGTTGAATTATCCACATTCCCATGCCTGTTCCAATAGTTTCCCCATTTTTATTCCTTTTATCACTTTCCATAGCTTCAAGTATTCTATCAGGATTTTTTCGATAACTCTGCGATAATCCTTTTCCAGAGTCAGAATATTCAATTATAATACTTTGTTCTGCATCAATAATATTTATTGTTATTTTTTTATTTTCTGAATAATTTGTCTCGAATGAGGCTACGCTATTAGAAATTAGATTGCTAAAGATACTATCAATATCATATTCGAAACATTTGAGATATATCTCATCTCGGTTGAATTTATAAGATATTTCCACAGGTAAAATTTCTTCCCATGAACTGAGCATCTTAGTAATTGATGATTTCAAATCCACTTTCTTCATTGTTCTTTTATCTCGTGAAACTGTTCCGATCGTTACATTAAACCAAGAGTTTAATGAATCTCTAAAATCATTTGCTTCTTTTAGATATTTTAAAGCACCATCGATATTCCTATCAAATTCTAACTCTTCTTGCGCCAATACCATTTTCAATCCTATTTTGTTAGTATTATCCTTCATCTCATGCACATAAGAATTGGTTACAATTCCAGTAGTAGCTAATGTTCTCAATAATCTATTTTCATCTTCTAAATCTTTTATCAATGAATCTTTAAAGTCCAAAGCTATTTTCGCCTCTACAGCAGTTATGGAAGTATTAGACTCATTTGCTGATTTCAAAGAAATAGATAGTTGTTGCTGATTTGATTCATTTACTTCTTCTGCCTCTTTTAGTTCTCGTGACTGTTGAGCTTTTAATTCGATCTCTTCTTGTATTCTAATAGCTTCATTTTTTTCATCATAAAGGGATCTTAACTTGCGAAAAACATATTGGCGATCTCTTTCAAAATACTGAATTACCTTAATAATAAACTCTTTAAACAAAATAAATTCTTTTGTTTCAACTATTCCCTCACGATTAGATTGATCTGGTAAGGTCATATTTAGCCGAGATATAAAAACTGAACCTGTAATCTGATTAGCAGCTGTTCGCCATGCTCCATTTGGATGTGAAGGAGATGCAGGAGATTTTTGTTTTCTGCTTGATAATTGTAACCAATCAGAAGAAGAAGTATTTGGCTCTCCATACGGGCGAACTCGGAAATCATCCCTGTAGACTCTTATGCCACCAAATACACTACTATCTGAATTATTCTTCAGCTCTGGTTTATAATAATAAATTTCTTTGTCTGCTTTCATTTGGGTTATTTTTTCAAAATAAAATACACCCGAAAATGTCCCGATAGTATTTAGATTAACATCATCTTGAAGGAAAGTTGAAAAGTCGAAATCTTCAATTATATGTTTGCCTTTAAAATATTCTCTATCCTTTTCTGAAAAATTTGCTTCGTTCATAATCTCATTAAAATCTTTTCCGAAATCAAATTCATTACGATGCATATCAATTTTTATTTTTCCAATTTCTGAAACATCAAAAGAAATTTTGTAATCGTATGAATAGCTATCATCACCAGTTAAAACAGTAGCATCTTGCAAACTTGTTTCAGAATTGAAAACATACACCTGAAACTCATTTTTTCGTTCATACGGAATCAGTGTCATTAGATCATTTTTGATTTTTTGCAATATTTGGGAATCCCAAGAATCTCGTAAAAAAGATAGTTTAAAAATGGTTCCAGTTTTAATTCCAGCTCTGATTTTGGCTCTTTTTTCTAATTCAAGGGAAAATAAATTTCTAACTTCGGAATTCGTAACATCACTAATAAAACTTTCTATACCAAAGGAAGGCTCATATAGTTCAGCAGTAACATCAGTTATATTTTCTTTTTTCTCAAAATCTTCCCAATTAACTTTCCAAATACGATTTCCTTCACTAGAAGCAGTATACATCTCACAAACATCCGCTATTCTGTCTAAAGCAAACCTTCCAATGCCTTTTGCTCCTGTTTGAACCCTACCATTTTTACTTCTGTAGTTAGATTTCTTAGTAGAGCGACCTATAGTCATCCAATGCTTTTTGATAATATCCTCATTCATCCCATCCCCATTATCTAAAATATACAGAGTTTCATTATTCTGCTCATAGCATAAAATACATATCGAAGCATCAGCATCATAAGTATTTTTTATCAATTCAATCACTGCACCGTTCAATTTCGAAACATTTTCTCGTCCAATTAAACGTGCTGTGTAAGCATCAACATTAAAAGATATATTAGCCATGTAAATTCTCCTTTATCATAGGACATATTCAAAATTTTCCACATCTTTTGCAGTAATTCGAACTGTAGTTCCGCTCGCATTTATACCAATATTGTAAAGATAATCAAGAAATTCCTGCCTTTGTAAAATTTCTATTGCATTCTCTAATGGTACTGTTCCCTTCTGAAAAATACAAATTCCTGCATAAGGGATTTGCTCTTCTGAGAGGGTATGCACACGAACTTGCTGTGTAACTAAAGTAGACATCAGCAACTTCCGTTGATTTAAGTGTTGTAATGCTTGAGATCTTCCAAATTCAAACCACTGAGCTTTTCGATCTTTGGTTCGTTTATTAAGTTTATCTAAATGAGATAACAAGTATTGCTTACCATCTGGAAATAAATCTGAAAATTCTTCCTCATTGTAATGTATTAAAGATCCCTTTTCATCGTAGTAATAAGGAAAAATCAGCAATTCTTTGTTATTGTGAAATAGTGAACGTGGACTAACAGCTTCTTTAAGCAACTTTTTTTCTATTCTCTTGTTTTCAACAATAACAAACCCTTCGGAAATTTCATAATTTCTAAGTATAAATGCTTCATTTAATAAAGTTGCTACAGGAGCAGTCGCTTTAAAATCATCCCCAAATCTACGCTTAGAAATCTGATTTTCTTGTTCATTCAGTGTGGTAAAAATCCATTTACTAACTAAATTTTTTTTTTGTAACAAAATTGTTTCTCCATTATTAACATCTAAATAGGAAATATCTCTATTGTGCTTTTTACCTTCACAAATAATAATTGATGATGAAGTTAGTTTATCTTTGAGGGTATCTTTATCTTTGAAAAGTTTTTGAGATTTGAAATCCTTTATTTGAGATAGATGAGGGAGCATTATCTTTCTTATGTTTTCACCAAACCTATTTTTGAATATGTTATTTGGTATCAAATAGCCTAATTTTCCACCATCTTTAAGAAGCTTCAAAGATAACTCAATAAATGCATAATAATAATCTGGCTTCCCTTTGAAACAGCCTTCAAAGTTAGTACGTATAAAATCTCGTGTAGAAACATCTAAATCGGCATACTTTATATATGGAGGATTTCCAACAATAAAATCAAATTTAAATTGAAGATCAGTTTTGAGGACATCTCCTTTTTCGATGTTCCATTTTACACCCCCTATGTTATACTTTGCGATGGTTTTTTCCAAGTTTTTTAAACATTTATTTATTTGTTTTTGATCAATTTCAAAAGCATATATATCATTTTCCAAACCCAAAATGATTTCTTTTAGTGTTCTTTCATTTGAAATGCCATCTTGAATATAACGTTCAACTACTTCTTTTAAAAATGCCCCATCTCCACAGGAATTTTCTAATAACTTTTTTCCATATAAATTTTTGACATATTCGACTTGATCCAATACATCTTTAACAATAGGATTAGGAGTGAATACTTGGCAAGTTTTATTGATATTCATAATTTTCATCCTCATACAAAAATTTCGCTAGTATTAGTTTCTTCACACTACTACCACCTTTGACCCATTCATAAGGTAAAAATTGGCTATTCAATCCCCATTATATCCTTGTAGCAATTGGTATAAAAATTATAGCAGATTTTACTGCTAAAAGATAGTAATATTTCAATCTTTCTAATGAAAAAGAAAGAAAAACCTCATAGATAAAATTTCAGATGTTTTACTGGTGTAATACATAAATCATATTAAAGTGTCTTGGTTCAAGTGAGTTTATCCGTTATTTAAATTTCTTCTAGAAAAAGAACAACCTATTTTGAGTTGTCCCTTTATTTTCAGTTTTGATTGTCATATCAAGGCAATAAGTTTTTGTATCTTCTCATATCTTTACACGTCAATTGGTGTAGAAGTGGTGTAAATTATATCTTCATAAATCTGATACAGCCTGTTCTTATGGGTTTTATCAGATTTTTAAATAATGACTTTTGTCACGAGATGATTCTTAGTTAAAAAATTCCAATAATCAAATGCCTACTCACATCCGATTGCGGCTCCTACTCGAAGACTATAGTTGAGGTCATTATACTATTTCCTTTATCACATATTGATGTACATTCGCTTCGTCGTATTCAATTTCATCAAATACCACTTTACCAAATTCATCGTTGTTAGCTGTTGCAATGAGTTCGCCATCTTCGTAGATACCAAAAGAAAACATGTCACGCTCAAGATCTCTGCCGACAACCATCTTACTGGCTTCCAAGATGATACTTGTTTTTGATGGTTTTTCACCTGGATGGTTCACAATGGTGTTAAGCCCATT
>Ga0131853_10002725_pt1 | contig 31662 bp, 15 predicted proteins | sample TergutLab28metaG_FD_92764 | JGI IMG/M metagenome (GOLD analysis project Ga0131853, IMG submission 92764) | Labiotermes labralis P1 segment gut microbial communities from Petit-Saut dam, French Guiana - Lab288 P1 (version 2) (version 2) | ecosystem: Host-associated > Arthropoda: Insects >... | reverse complement strand
GATCTAGAAAACAGAGATTAACGGCTGTGGGGACCCGTTGCGCTGACCACGTGACACCCCTCTATCCGCAAAAGTTGGCACTAACTTCGCCGACCGGCGGCGGCCGTTCTGTCGGTATAGTTCACGTGCGGACTAAGGCCACGGAGTTTTAGGTAATAGAACTTTGCCAACGTAGCACGGTTACGTTAAATATACAGGGAGACTCAAAAGTCACTGTAAACAAAATGTAAACAAGATACGATTCAGGATGGACGCAGTTACAGTGAATGTAAGGTACATAGAGTTACAATGAATGTCGAAAATTAACCCCACCGGCACATAGCTAAACGTATGCCACTTTTATCTCTTTAAAGAAGACCAGTTTACTCTGGGAAACACTTCTAACAAAACTAGTGAGAATATGAGGATTGTTTTTATAGACTGCATTCTTATTCCACCCCAGATAAAATTCATGGGCGTGTGAGGTCGGGTGTTATCAGCGGCCAAATGTGCGTGGAAGCTAATCGATCGCAGTAGACTTCACACAGAACCGCCACAGATGCATAAGCAATGTGCAAAAGGAACAAGGCTTCATCGTTGAAACTTCGGGAATGTCTTTATATTTAGCCGCATGGAATTCTGGGAAATTTCGACAATATTGCACACGATTTACACAGTCAAATTCTTTCAACTCTTGCACTGTTATTATCTCGAATGGGTGCACTTCGGGTTTATTTAAGCACTTCCCTTGTTGAGTCATCTGAGAGGCATATTTGCTGAGATAATGTGAAAGAATACTTTATCGAACTTCTCTGTTAAAACTGTTGACCTGCTAGTATGTGCCATGACAAATATCTTCCCATTTTACTCCAAACGTTAGGCTGGTGATTGTGAACCATAGTCGCCATATTATCCACTGAAATTTACGGAATATAAATTATTCATATGTAGACATCTGGGTTATTACAGCGTGTAGTCAAGTACATGTATACTAACTTTCGGAAGAAATATCTCTCTTGAGGGTCGAGGATTAGTAGCACCGTGCAGCAAAGTTAGGCATGCAAACATCTCTAATCAAAGTCGTGCACAGGAAATCAATCCTCACTATAGGAGCTAAAGTTTGGTTCGGTCTGCATGAAAGTTCGCGTGGATAAATACTCTGCGCATTCATTTATGAAACAAGGTGCTAAATTTAGGAAGTATATAATAAACTGGAACGTTTGTTGTTTTTAATTTTCGTTTCGAATAATTTGAAATGTGAAAGGAGACAAGAAAAAATGTTACTTCTGTCTCCTGAGGATACTGGCTTGTAAGATAAAAATGTAAGGACATAAAGAACAAATGCATAATCTTGAAACTGAGTACAATATTTTACCAATAGGAACTTTCTGAATCTAGGACGAGTGCACAAAGGAATGGTCAAGACATCATTTCCATGTTGCTGGAATTGAATTACTTGGCTGCATGACAGACGAACCTTCAATTCACAGTGAAATTGAGGAGAATATATACATGCAATGCAAGGCACCATGCAGCTCAGAATATTCTACATTCTTATCTTTATCCAGAAAACTAAAGATTAAAGTACCGAATAGAAAACACAATGATAAACACAGCTTTTATATGAGTGCAAAATTTAGTATCACAGTCTAAGAGAAGAACATGTAGTAATGTTACATAAAACTATATCTCTCTGACGGCTTTCGGACCTAAGACAAAGAGAGAACAAAAATGCCTCACATAACTCAGGAGTTTTGGAAATGTACCAAAGTTCTTGTAATAGATAAATCAAGGTGGCGCAGGATAAGAGTAGGAGAAATGTTTAACTAGATGGTTTCACAGAAAGAACAGACGACATGGATCACAAGATAATATTAAAAGTGTATCTTAGTAGTACAGGTGGTACGGATAAAAACTCAGGTATACAAGAAGAGGACGAAGACTAAGCAGATACTGGATGACCTTAAGGAAACGAGAAGATACTGGAAATTGAAACAGGGAAAACTTGATTGTATTCTCTTGAGGTCTGATTTTGAAGAGGCAATGGACCTGTCTTAAAGACAGGTGGTGGTAGTGGTGGTGGTGGTGATGGTGGTAGAGGAGGTGGTGGTGGTAGTGGTGATGGTGGTGGTGGTGGTGACAATACGACACAGTTCAATAGTTGTTATGAACCTTCAGGCTATGTGTGGACAAGGATGTTTGTAGTGATTAGGAAGCGATAAGTATTTCTTCCAAAAAATATTATTAATTACACGATCCATCATTTAAGACAAAGTTCAATTTTCCCCTGTGTCCAATCACCACAACATGAAGTGCATGTACAGACGTCTGCGAATTTCGAACTTCTGGACAATACCGCTGTAACATCGTCGCTTTCGGGCTACGTCTGATACATAGTCACAGGGACGTCGCATGTAACCCAGGCATGTAACCGCACTGACAGAAATAATGAGTTCCGATTAGAACTCGCAAAATGTGTCTGATAACGTGCCCAACACAGTACACAACTACCATTCATTTTTAAATTTATACACATTTCGGCTTTATTAGTCATCTACAGGGAATCACTCTAGGTAATACTGGAAGGAATTCTAGTCTTCACCTTCTTTCTAGAATAAATACAATAAAACAACAATATAACCCCAGGTAAATTGAAAATTAAAGTGAAAAACGTAAAATCATATTTAGGTTAAAATGATCTATTACGCGTCACACTCAAACACTAGTAGAGTAATATGTAGAAGACTACGAAGTTGTATGAAATACTCGGTGACATTAAACAAAGCACGGCCTACTTCCTTCTTGGAGAGGATCCTAGTTCAGTACATTTACGACATTATTACTATTACTTTTACCGTTACTTTATTCTGTTATTTTTGTGAAGAACTTACTAAGATCTTCGATCTTCTGAGATAATGAGCAGCGTTGATTGGTAGGTAGTAACCGACGTTTAGGGACAGAGTATCGGTCCCATCCTCAAGGTTCAAGAATTCAAAGAGTAAATCGGTGTGCTTGACTCTTGTAGGTGGGACCGACACTCTGTCCCTAAACGTCGGTAACTAATTACCCATCAAAACTGTGCAATATTCCAGAAGACCTCACTTAAACCACGGCGGAAGCCTGAAATTACGCAAGAGCGTAGGCTGCAGCCCGGACACTACTCCAGCCTAACCGCACCTAACCTCCAACCTACAGCAAAACAAGAACGAAACGACCAGTCTGGTAATCAACATTATAGTCGCGAGCTCCTGATGATGGGCATAGTAGTGCCCGAAACATTTTGAACCTATAAGAAGTACAATAAAATAATAAGTGGCATCTAGTTGGTTTTTATTCTTCAGATATGACAAAGATGCACGGTCCAACAAATATCAAATCTTCTTTCTACTTTCATATGCCTAGCCTAGCCAACAAACGGAACGCAGAAAAAATCGTCACGCCTTCATTTCGTCATTTTCCGTTTATACGTAGATATAACTTAACAAACGTCGTTTACTTGTCACAGATCTCTTAGCTTCCATCACATCTACATTTCAGGATCTGAAGGTTAATTATCGCTTCCGCCACGTAAGTTGGCCCGTCCACCATACTGTTCAATCAGACTGCAACGAACTGGGAAGTACGGCGTTGGGGGTGGTCTCTGCTGTTACAACGTCCATAGTCATTTTCGTGCAAATCGTTGAAATGATTCGAAAGTTTAAACAAGCGATCACATACACAGGAAATATGGTGATCCCCTAGGTCTATTCGTTCTCTTCCAAAAGAAGGACAGCTCCACAATGAAATGGAAGGAAGTTACTTTAGGCCTTAGCTCTTCTAGGATTTGACGCGACCTGAAATATACCACGTCCGAAGCCTTGAATATCGCAGATTGCTTTAGGCTGACAGGCTATATCTAACTTTAGGTGAATCATCCTCGTTGTGTTATAAGCAATTAGGGAGGGGTTGGGGTACGTCAAAACACAACTGTCTTGTATCCTATTTATTATGCTGACGACGACATGTTTCGGCCACTGTGGGCCATATTCAGGTCACAAAAATGTATATAGAGGAAAACTAGTATGATCATGAAAGTTTAGAAGATGCACATATACTACGATCATACTCTGTATCGTTTTCCTCTATATACATTTTTGTGACCTGAAGATGGCCGACAGTGGCCGAAACATGTCGTCCTCAGCATCATAAACAGGATACAAGACAGTTGTGTTTTGACGTACCCCACCCCCTCCCTAATTGGATATATCTACTTTTAAGATTGTTCTGGACTGGTTCATTGGGTACCAGGATTCCTAATTTCATTTCCTTCTGGTCTGTGAGCAATCTAGTATCCATTATGAGTGTCGCACATTCGGTCCCATCGACCTTCAGGCAATGACGAAACACCTAAAGCACTGCCATATGTTATCCATAATACATATAGTCGTATCGCCACTGACGCTTTGCGAAAAAAAAATACACGTGGCCAGAATATGCGTTATCACTGACAACAGAAAACGGTGAACGAAATGCGTCAATTCAAAACGAGATGAGAAATGATATACCTATTGCAAACAAACACGTGTTCTGGAAGGCAAAAAAATAGCTATTTATCATTTATCGACCATTTTTTTCGATTTCTATGTTCTGTATTAGGTTTCTGGATGATCCAGACTAAACTAACCCATCATAGTAGAATCTTCCTTGAGAATCTGCTAGCGGCTCAGCTGGTCAACAAACTTCGCAGCTTTTATTCCCAAATTTAACTGTCGTGTCCACAAGACCCGTAATAAACCCTCTCCCGAGCCAGACAGACATGAAGCTAAAGTTCTTCTACGCACGCCATGAAAGCATGTAGGGGAGTGGAGGGTTAGGTCCACGCATTCCTAATCTCCACATTAGGTGGGTATGAGTGGTTTTACGATCCGGCCACCTTACCCCCAGGGAAAGAGTGAGCATTGTCCACTGCATAGCGAGCTGGTTGGCCCCAGAGCTGGTCTGGACGTTATGCAGAAAACTGTCTTGTCTCTGCCGGTAACCTCAACCACATCCTGCTTGCAGCCTATTCGCCATACCGACCACATTATCCACCGCCCTCCACCCCCCCCCCTCGCCCACATAATCCAAGTCCATCTGCAAACTAAAAAACCTAAATTATTTTTCCTCCCGTAGTAGTAACACGCCAGTGTCTAATGCTCATCTTTCACCTCCCGTTGAAACATGCGAATGCCACTCCAGGGAGCAAACCATCAAAATGTTGACACTCATTGGAGGCCTGACCTATGGCCCACTACAAGAATGAACTCACAAACAAAGGAGGTGATTCATATGTTCTAGTCAATACCGCAAGGCAGTTACATTGACATTGCTAGTCAGCACAGTGGCTGGCTGAGCAGCAAGCACGTCGAGGAATTTTATCTTGGGCTAACGAAGGTTAGTAACACATTCCTTGAATTGAGACTGGTTCGCCTTCCCCGGGGACAAAGAAGTGGTCTTGTTCATATCCAACAAGTCCGAATTCTAAAAATGAATGGATTTTATCACCAATATTAAGTAAGCCTTCGCTTCTTTGTGTCTGAGGTGCAGGGTAACTTCCTTCCGTAGCCATTGTTAACCAGCCGTCATATATTCGAGTCTTTTCTACATATTCATACTACTGAAATGCCATTACTGTCTGAAGACCCAGTGTGTTAAAATCGTTAGACTCGGTTTCTGTACCCAGCCATAACCCAGCTCAGCTTAATGGGACTGGATGTTCTATAGAGGCAAAATAGACTGTAAAGTTCGAATGTATTCAGAACAATCACTAACGTTTGCCAGGAGGTATGAAAATTTTACATTTGAGAATATCAAAAGAAAGAGACACAGACAGCTTTTTTTTTTCGACCTAACAAATCAGAACCACATTCACAAGGGTTTTAACAGCAAAGCATGTTCAGGGGGTCGTTAATAATGTCGAGTTTATAATATTTATGCTTCCGGTGTAAAAGATAGAATTACCAGAATTTACAGAACCATAATTTTCTTATTTCAGTGATTTCGTTTTTGGACTGAAAGCCCTGTAATATTGGAAAAAGATTCCGACGTTTCGGATAAAAATACTTCCTCCATCTTCGTAATATTTCATACGAATGGGCATGAAGATCAAAATTCTACATGATTAAAGTTTCATCTTTTCCTTTATATGAGTACATGGTTTGATCCATCCTGCCGAGAGAAGAACAAAATTGGAGATTTTTTGAGAAGAGGGTACTGAGAAGAACATTTAAAACTAAGAAATAGTAGCAACAGGAAGGAGAAAGCGACATAAATAGACTCACAGTCATTTATTTTCTGTGGCTGTTGGATCTATTAGATCTTGTGTTGGGGTCAAATCAAGGTAAATGCCATGTACAAATGGAGAATATGAGTATTTGGAACACATTTTTATTAAAAATTTACAATAAAAGTAAGACGTAAGCCTAGATAGGAGCATAATAAGTATGTTCATGAAATAGGTTATCATATTGTGACCTGGATTATAGCGGTTGAGAATGGGGTCTAGGGTGTGAGCTCTTGTGAGCATGTCTGAAACTTTGGGTTCCTTGAAAATTGAAGAATTTCCTGCCAATGAGCCATACACGAGTTTTCCCCAAAACTGTGCTTCGTGGAGTCATTTAATTTGTTCGTAATAAAGTCGTCTGTTGAACTGTTAAGGGATATTTTAGATTTGGAAGGATTTCAAGATTCTTTTAAAGGGGTTTGCAATGAGAAGCCATTCTCCACTCAGTCCCGAATTTCCGACACTGATAAAATTATTCTACGTGCGGCTACATAATTTTTGTACTTTTTTAAAATTAGAATCTGGTCCCCCACTAACTAAAAGCAAAAGCAAAGCAATCCCATACACAGGCCTGGACAGGCCCTGAGGGTTCCAGGAGGATGAGGTTCCAGCATTTCAAGACAATCAGCACATGAATGTGGTTAGGTTTTCAGCCCTACGCATCGGCCACTTGAGCCCCCCAGGAAATATTCCTAGTACGTACTTCTGTTAGAGGCCGAGTCAACCCCAGGGCCGTAGTGCGGCCGGCAGGTTTATGTAAATGAGAAATTCCAACGACTTCATCAGGAATCGAACCCGCGACCTTCCGACTTTTAGCGCAGTGCCTCAACCAACCGCGCTATGGCGTGCCCCAGTCAGTAACTAAAATGTAGAAAACTAGGAACCTACCTATTTATTTAAAACTGATTCAATAAAAAATTAAGTTCGACCAATAGCAAAGTGCGTGATGAGCGCAGTTTTCATGTTTTACCGCCACAGCGAGTTGCCGCTGCAAAAAGAGCTCAAGTTGAACGCTAGCAAATATTATTTTGATGCCAGCAGTTTATTCTTTTAATTGCTGGACTATGGGAAGGTCCGATTTCTGGTGAATTTTCGAACAAGGCTATTCTGTGCTTCAGGGTGTTTTAGGTGAGATTTCAGGCTTCCGCCGCTGTGTGGTTGAGACCTTCGCTCTTCTGGGATGTCACATGGCGTAGGAGAGTTATCGACGTTTCGGAACAGCCTACAGGCCCGATGCTCAAAAGTGACACACATAAACTGTCTCAAAACGTCGGTAAACAACTACCATCCCGTGTCACGTAACACACCAAAAGTTCGAAGGCCTCAGAGTTTTTTAGGGTAGCCGTTATTATGATAATGCTGTCTCTTTGTACTATTAACAGTACTATATTATAACTGGAAAAGTGGACATGGAGGTAAAGGTCCACGCGTTCAGGCGTCAGTCAATTTAATGTTGGAGAGAAAGTTGGATGGGCTCCAGATTCGATCCCGCGACGAACAGAATAATCACACCGGCGTCACCCCGTACCCTCTTTCGAAAAACCCACGAAATTTCAATTTACTGAAAGAGTCGTCCCACTTCGTAGTCGGAAATACTAACATGGCTGAAAAATTTGGGCTTCGTTGAACTGTAACGCTGCAGAATATAATAAGTAGGCCACGAACACGTAAACAAATATTATTAATAGTTATGCAATACCTACGTTTTTCTTAATAAGTCAGCATTAGCAAGGTATCCCGATTTCGTGGTAATTACTGACAATATTCCAAAAAGTGAGCACACATGTGTTTTAGCAGGCTTTAGCAGGCCTTGAACAATACTTATGACACAATGAGCAGAACCCTGAGTACCGGAACCAATAACCCGCTTTCAGAACCTTGTAGGAACGCTGAAGAGTTTCCTTATTTACCACCATTTACTGTACAGATATGCCTTCTGGACTTTCAACAACCGACACAATGGCTGCGTGGAGATTTAATCCACAGATTAAAAGCGGCTGGAGCATGAAGTTGACCTCTCACCTCCAACAATGCCAAGATCGAGAACACTTGATGATCTGCTTTCATGCCCTTTTTAAGCTTCCATATACATTTCACTTGTTTCAGTTTCTTTATTAGATCTACGTTAAGACAATTTCGATTTTGTAGATAGGCCTGCTTTTCTTCTAAATACAATTAGTTGTTCTAAGTAGAACTTTACCATAAAGACAAATTACTGTTATATGATACGGTCTAATGAACGATTCTCAGAATTTTTTTTTCTCAGTACTCTGTTTGCCACTCTGTCCGCTGCAATACGACGTTTCATTAAAACGCTGGTAACTTGTTACGACGTTCTATGAAATTTTATGCACAATACAAATGTCACTTAGATCGAAATAAATCAGAAGCGTGTAGAGTGACACAGACATATTTTTGCACGCGTAAGCGTATAAAACAGATTAGCACAAGTTACGTTACGTTACGTTACAAGACTTCAGGAGGCGTTAGCTGTGTTCATATATTAACATGGTGCCTTACTTACTTACTTACTTACTTACTTACTTACTTACTTACTTACTTACTTACTTACTTACTTACTTACTTACTCCATGGTGCAGAGTCATTCTTGAGAAGCTAACCGGTTTGCAGCTAGTCAAGATATTCCCCGCATTTTATGGAACTCGAAGGTTCATTACCGCGTTCGTAGGTTCCCGCCACCTGTCCCTATCCTGAGCCAGTTCCATCCACTCCATACCCCCACATCCCACTTCCTGAAGATCCATCTTTATGTTATCCTCTCATCTACACCTGGGCCTACCCAGTGGTCTCTTTCCCTCAGGTTTCCCCAGCAGGACCCTATACATCCCCCCTCTCCTTACCCATACGCGCCACATGCCCAGCCCATCTCATTCTTCTCGATTTTATCACCTGCCTTAACATACTGCCACGTAAAGGAAGTTTAAAACGCTGAAATAACATACCCTACGATATGAAGTCCGCGCGTGTCAAGCGGGTCAGTTCATTCGGCATAGTGACTGGGCAACGGTCAAGCAATCATGTCCAGCTCCCAGTTCAACAGGTACCTGGGGCTCTTGGCATGTGGAGCTGACCATTCATTCACCTTAATCTAGTAGGCTACCTCCACTACCTCACATAACTTCACGGCGGGCCACTCCACAACCGTCGCGTCTGGAAAGTGCGAGGTCCCGAATCTGCGCACAACAGTAAAGTGGAGTCTGTAGTGATCGACAGGACAGCCACTAATGACAACAGACGAACCTTTGCCTTTCGGTGTCCATTTTCCTCCTTCCCTAGGCGTCGAAGTTGTTGGTTGTGCTTATCCGTACAGAGGCAGCTGTAATTTGGTACAAGAAATTTCATTTCATATAGTAAAATTTTCTTAATTTTTGGTACTTTAAGACGACAACCAATTTATTTGTCATTGCTAATGTAAAACAATTGCGAACCTAGGTAGTGTTAGAATTTTACTGCCTTTTTTCCGAACATCTTGGGGTGTTGGCGTCCTAAATTCAACAACTTTTAACAGTTTTCACAATCGAGTTGAGTTTGGCACGATTTTGGAGGACCTTCGGAATTTCGGGGGGGGGGGGTTTGAAACCCCCCCCCCAGTAGGCCAATGCAACATGGAAACGTTTCCGTTGTACGGAATTAACTGACTGCCGAGACGGACAGTTTACTGCGTGGAACGAGCTCAATATTTAACTAAAATGCTAACGGCGGAGGACCGTTTTCGATCCCAGGGCAGTCCATGTGAGATTTAAGGTGAACAAAGTGGCAATGACACAGGCTTTCCTCCAAATAATTCCGTTTCCTCTGTCAGTACCACACCACCAACGCTCCACTCTCACCATCTACATGCTGCGTGACAAACGAGCGAAGCCTGGCTACATTCCAAAACGCAATACTCTCGCGGAAATCAGGGAGCACTGAATGGGAAAAGAAAATACCTTTCACATTTTTGCCGCTCAAGCGTTTATTTTCTTGCTCTTCACATCCTTGCTCATTATGTCCTGTTAAAACTAAATATTAATGGTATCGAATATATAATTTTTATTACCGTTCAGAACGGTTACTGAAGTGCAGTACTTGGCACTCCTTCCTATTTGAGGCTCCGCAGTTCGAACGCCGTGTGGGAAAGTGATGTCATTAGAGGTTTCTTTTTTCAAATACGTCTGTTTTAAAGAAGAGACTCAAGATGTCATTATTCCACTCTTACACGTTTAATCTGACTGATCCATACTCACGAAATTTGATATGAATATTAACCCTTTAACACTTTTTACCGAACAGTTACCAACCCAACTTTTATCATCATACTGTCATATCCCATCCGATGCTACTTAACCTGTTTACATGCAAAGCCGTGGTAAAAGATAGCATTTTATGTCCTTACTCGTCTCTTAACCCTTTAAACACCGAGTTAAATCCAATCTGCCATTTGCCGGCATTATTACGAGCTCAACCTATTCTCCACATTAGCAGGTTAAGGGTTAAATGAAGCAATCCGCAGAGATTACTTACAGTACCGATAGGTTTCATACGATTCTTCGCGCAAAAGGCGATTACCTTCCAAACCAACATGTCGTCTAAAAATAGGATGGTTGGTCGTGTACTGGATATATCTATCTCAGGATAGGAACAAGTCGGGGGGGGGGTTCTTGTTAACGCGGTGCTGAACCTTCGGGCTCCTTAAAGTGCGGGGACTTTCTTGTCTAAATGAGGAACCGTTAGTTTTCAAAGAAGGATACTGGCCCTCCTTAGCTTTCAGAGAAGGATACTGGTTCAGTTAATTTGTTAGTTAGTCATTCAGCTATAAAGTGAGCTAGTTAGTTAGCCAGTCAGTCAGCCAGTGTGTCAGTCAGCTAGATAGTGAAGTAGCTAACTAGTTAGTTAGTTTGTCAGCTAGATATTGAACTAGTTACATAGCTAGCGAGCTAGCTAGCGTTAAACATTTGGTTTTCGTTACGGAGAAGCACCAAGTTGAGTCAGATTAGAAACTGAATTTTTGGCTATTATACAGCCGAACTTCATGATTGAAGGGGTAAATGCGTATCGGACTATGAACTTAATCTAATTGGCTTGTGACAGGTTCCAGTGGCGACGTCTCGTGAAAATCACAATGGGTTCTTGACTAGTTGAGCGAGTATTCAACTGTCAAGAAGTGCTCTGTTACACAAATGTAGTTAAGTAAAACCGTGACGCTTGTTACCTCGCGAATAACCAACCAGCTCATTCTACTTCCTCCATCACCGTGCAGATTCTTTTATTTAATCTGTACACGTATAGCTTTTAACTGAAACCAAGACTTATGTTCTGTGAGAAGGCCCGTGACGTCCCAATCGCATCCACTGAACTTCGTCCACACTACAATGAACAGCAACTTTCAGGAACAGAGCAGTTAAATCTGAATTTTCGAACTTTAAGACACAAAGAAGTCTTATGACTAAGGTCTTTCCAACTGTGCTTGTAACGTAGAAAATGAGACGAGGATGGAGAAGCAGGGTAATTGAATAAAAAGTCCTATTCCAACTCAACGTCAAGTACAGACAGGGTCACTTTCTACAGTGTAGGGCTTCATTCTTGGATTGAAATTTGAGATCGAACTATAAAACAAACTAGGTTCTACGGCTCTGTATCCCTTAGCCTGAAGTTTAGTAACAGACGTTTTCGTACTTAATTAGGGCTACAGATTAGAACTTTCACCATACGAGTTCACTTTATTGCCATGGTTAACTTAAATTACGAGGTTTGCAGTTCTCAGAGCTTTGTTAATAAATGTCCAAGGCTTTTGGGATAAGACTCCTTATGTATTGGTGAATAGTGACAGACGTTTCAAAGAAGCTTGCCGCTTCTATCTTCAAAGTAGTCCAAGTCAGTGTTCCACAGAAACATCTATAATACAGGGTGTTCAAAAAGATGGACTCAACTGAAAAGTAAACGGCGCCTCAACACACGCCAGACAGTTGGTTGCGGTATTCCAAGTTCTCTGCTCGCTCTACGGGTTTACTTGCGTGGGCTACGCTCAAAACTCTCTTGAATTTTTCTCACGTTCTACTCTGATACACGCAAAAAATCTTGTGTTGCATAGCAGCCATTTTGCTCTCAACTGACGCTCCTGCACGACTCTGCGCTACGTGAGCGCTCTAGCAGTGTATTTTAAAATTTAGGACTTCCCCTTTCAAATGTTATGTAGATCATTCACATACCATTTATAGTTCAGGAAATTGAGTCCATCTTTTTGAATCACCCTCTATTTACTAGACAATAGGCGTCATATCCCAGAAGACGAATTTCATTATCTAAATTTGTCGTAATTCACCGGATACTTTCCTATAAAGAACATAAGCAGAAGTTGCTGGGTTATGGGAGAGAATCAAACTGCACGCCAAGCTGTAAATCATGAAACGAAGGAAGAAGGTTCATGTAAAAAAAAAAAATTTAATTTTAAAAACGTATTTTATAATATAATATAGATTCATCTGGTATAGGAATGGGCCCAGTGACAGGCCCCTCTAAGTATGGTAAGTGCCTTTTGTTTCTATTACAAAGTGCAAGGTTCTTTATTAGCGGAGCGACTATCCTTTCCTCAAAAAGGACTTCATTCCTTGGAGATAATTAGGTTTCCGCTTAGTAACTCGATGACTCGGAATGTTGTTCAATTATCGGTAACCAAACACGCGGTAATTAACATGTACACCAGCTAAGAAGATGACGAAGTGTGCATTTGGAAAAGCGGTGAATTCTAAACCTGAGCACACCCAGTTTTCCAGTTCGGAAGAAGAATCACATGGAACTTAGTTCATATATGCATCACAGGAAATTGATGACTCTCAAACCACGGATACTGATAAAATGCAAAGCACGTGCAAATGTGGCAAAGATGTGTCGTCTTAGGGGAGTGGATTTGGCAATGTCATCCAAACTGACTCCCATTAAAATGGTTTCGCGCCACCATTAAATCAGTGGCGCGACAACAAATCATTTAACTAATGGAGCAATATTTATCTCCCACCGACTCAACACTGTGTTTACACTGCTATGTGTACTACTGGACTTCGTAGTAACAAGGAACATGGGAAATAAATCAGGACGCTACACACGTAAAGAGTTGTTTTCAAACAGTGCGACTAGAGTTTACGAATTGCATGCTGTAAGAACTGATAAAAAATTCTGTCTAAGTAATTATTTTAAAATTCGTATAAATTAAGCGACTCATTTCAAAGTACTGTCGACAATTCATACATACAAATGAAAAAGGTTGCTCTTTCTCATATTGTTAGCGTTGTCACAAGATTTCCACATGTTTAATTCACGTAATTCACTCACAGAAATTAAAAGTCGCCTCAGGAAGGCTCGCATATGTTAGAGTTAACCACTCAGACACCGACTTTCTTGGTGTTCTTCCAACAAATTATATCGTTCGACTACAGCAGGTTACTGGGCTTCTTTAAAAGTGATTTTAAGCCCAAATGGAAGATAATAAAACACTTACTGGTGTACTTATAGTGATCTTTTTTAAACAAAATATGAAATAATTTAATCGGAATCTTAGACTTCTTCGTGAAGGGAAGGTACTAAGGCCTATTGTTTCGATGCTAATTTTATCATATAAAAAGAGTTCAGAATTAATTTTCACTCTGTCCTTACAATTTTTCTTACTGTTCCCACCAAAACTCAGGCATCTACCTTCGGACACGAGTATTTGTTCCGTCTTGTTAGAAGCCCGTGTGCTGTGCTACAAGCCATCTTGTCACAGCCGTTTCCACTTTGCGATCATTGCCGAACCGCCTGACATAATCACAATCACCGTAGGTTCCTTAAATTACGAAATTCTAAGTTGTATAAAGTTACTGTGTAACCGAATGTTGCACATATGTCGACATGGTAATTACTCCTACAGGAAAAATTAAAATACTGAGGTCAAAATTCCTCTTCTTTCATGTAGTTTTACAAAACACTAAATTTAATTATTCATTACCAATTTTAATTAATTCTACTCAAAAACCGCTAACTCCTTTTATAACTTTTGTCAACGATGTCACTAATACAGATGTTATCTTTTCTAGGTAAGTTCACGTATCGAGGTGAAACGTAGTGCTTAACGACATGAGCGACGGTATTTAGACAGCAACAAGCAGTAAGTATGTAATTCAGAAATATGAAATTAAAAACGTTGATAATTTTATTAGATATTTCACACTTTCCTTCTGGTAATTTTTAATTGCATCGAACGCCGCCAAAAACGTGCAATTCAATATATTTAGTGTGCTGTTTGAGCCTTAGCCGATATTTATAATTTAGATAAAATTATAATAAAAATATCCTTAAATATCCCATTTCTAATTTCCGCGTTCAATTTTTATGTCACAACTACAGGTTAGTGGTTATATCGTAAGATTTGACTTTCTCAAAGGGAGCCTGTGGAGATCGTTGTATTATGGGATACGTTCTGTTGTACTATGTCAGATAGCCCTGTGTACCAACTTTTCAGAGGCATCTGCTGCTTCAGTCTCCGGTGAAGAAGGCAAGAGTTCTCCGAAACTTTAACACCATCTGCCATACTACACCGCGTTACATGCCGGAAGACAGTGCGCTTCATATATTGCATCATTACCAATACCTGACGAACAGCTCCGTCTGCAACTGGATAGCCCTTTGCTTTCTCTTACTAAAAAAGAAGTTCGAACAAAACGTACAGAAAACAACATTGCTTGGAAAGGGTATGTAGTCAAACACAACTGTGTCAATGAAGATGTTTTAATGGCTATACTAGACAACTGCATGTTTCGGGCTTTACTGACCATCTTCAGGTTGTCTTCAAGAGAACTTAAGGTCCTACTATATACATTGTGCGCGCACGTGATGCAGATATCTCTACATAGGGCCATATTGCGTAATGTAACTTCTATATGCGGTGGTATGCTATGGCTAGAGGCACGATAGGGACTGGTGGCTAGTGTCGAATTAGCCATTAAATGCATCTTAATTGGCATAGTTGTGTTTGACTACATACACTTTCCAATTTTCACACACACAAATGGGATGACATACTTCCAAGACATAGCTTGACATGGAGGGTTACACCGTAATCCCTTTGCTTGTACAGTCATCCTAAGTGGGGGGGTTAGTTTTTTAAGACCCCCCCCCCCGCGAAAAGCAAAAATTCACGTGTAATTGACGACCCTCTCGAAGAAAACAAGGTGTTATTATTTTAGAGTTCTTTATAATAATGTATTTTAAAGTTTCTTTTTCCGATTAAATTCCTTTATTCGTTTAACCACACAATATTGTAAGTGGAAAAATTGAAAACACTTTAAGTTACGTTTGTCGCAGTTACATATGTTGTTGTGCAACTGCTTGATTTTCGTTGAATGGAGCTTATTTTCTTTGCTGATACGTTTTTTGGAAGCTGTCTCTTTTTTTCCTTTCAACTCCACTTTTAAACATGGCATCTAGAATCTTCTCGAATGTCTTGGAAAGGTATGGAACAATTTTTTATTTTTATTCTCGGGGCGACGGCGAGAATTTGCGAAACCGTGAACCGCGAATCCTTGCAACGCGAGGGACGACTGCATAAGACGAGCCTGACTCTGATTGTCGTGGCTGTAACAGCTAATACGAATGGCTTTTCACATCTCTACACCAACCCACCAGTTATACCCCCTTCATGAAGAAGCGTTCCTGCCCTCCCCATACCCACCACTGCTAGACGGTCTGTAGGACACAAGAAGGTCGATATCACGCAAGCCTGCTGGGTTCAACATTTGGCCCGTGCATACGAGGTTTGAAATGCGTGAAGATGGGTACATTGTTGCAACGTACAAGAGCACAAAGGTGGAGAAAGGAGTTCTTGAACAGCCGGTGGCAAAGAGGAATGACAGAACTGCATACAAGAAGTTACTTGCACTAATACTGCGGAGTTGAGATATCTGGGTAGTATTTTGTATGAGATTAAATGTAATTGGGAAAACAAGGTAAGGAGAATAGAACTGAGGCTGCCAAAGGAACAGCAGTGACTCTGTGTGTGCAGTAGTAGCGACAGGATAAGCAAACATTTGACAGCTTAGACAGTAAAACTAAGGACAAGGAATGAGAACTACAGAACGCGTGGAGTTATAAGTCACGTACTTGCAGATGTGTACATGTAAATCATGACTAATAATAATATTATTATTATTAAATTACAGATATCGTGGTTTTGCTTAGTTCTTTCCAGATGAATGTCTAAGCAGACTTTCTTGACAACTCACACAGTTCACCTCTTCACCTAAAGACGGGCACAGATCCGTTTCCCCAGTCGTGTACTCCCGTCTCAAATATGAGACGATGGACATACTACACAAACTTAGTGCAATATGCCACCGTTAGAACAATTCACAGCTACGAAATACGCTTGGTATTCATGCACACACAAATATGAGCCTACAACTTATCTGTGCTGAAAATTGTTTAAGCCGGTAACTTAAAATGTAACGCAGTCAATGTCTAAATATTTAAGTGAAATCTCTTACGTAATTTAAGAAGTGGAACATACAGGGGAACAGAGAGATATAAACGGCCTCTTAATTACGCGTTTAAATTTTACTCATCGTGGAGGCAGTGATTAGCAAGACAGGCAATATAAAATGTGGGCCAAAAGTAGGTGTACAGTATATAGTTAATTACTGTATACCTACTTTTGACCCACCCTGTACGTATCACGTTAATATTGAGGCGCGTTCGTGTAACCATTGTTGCAGTGCAAAAGCAACGAGTATTACACAGTCTGAGTTTTAAGTATCCAGCATGCAATGCGCATGGGCCATATTGATATCTGTGGCCTGCCCCGCTCTACAGTATTTTTCCACATCTCACAAACGACACGATTTAAAAAAAAAAGTTACTGGACACAAATGTGTTTTTTTAATTTTCGCTACAAATTTCGTCTGAAGCATTTCTCATTCTAGGAAGAAACGAGCGAAATATGAAATAAAATGTATATTGGTCTTCATGTAAAGTACACTTTCTACTGGTCTGATTTTAGTAAAACTTTAATATACTCCACATACTTTCGAAAAACCCTCAAATAACGAACTGAATGAAAATCCGCCCAGTGGGAGCCGATTTGTTCCACGCGGACGGACGAACAGATATGACGGAGCTAATTTCGCGCTTCGTAATTTTGCGAACGCGCTTAGAAAATATATTTTATTATATGCTTTAACTAACGGATATCCACTCTTTAATATAAAAATGTCGGTTCCTTTAACAAGGTCCCTCTCTTCTGCAATAACATTTTACATGGGACAGTACTTTCATTTGATATCGAGAGGAAGTGCTTTTACCGTGGCTTTATACACGGCATTCACAAACGTGGACTTGCGTAAACAAAAATGATCAGTTGATTGCAACGTACGGCCGGATTTACGTCTGCCTCAAGCGAAAATAAAATATTCAAGGAAAAAATGTTTGGCTGAATACAACTTTCAAGTATTAATTACGTAGGCCAGACGGGACGCTTGGAAGGACATTTGAAGCTGTGCAGAATATGGAATGGGTCGTCGTCTGGAGAATGAGTGATTGGTAGTGGGACACCAGGGTGGGAATTGATGTTGTCAACTGCAACAATGGAAAATATCTCGATTGTTTGGAAACCGCGTGCACTCGCGGCGGACATAAGGGCAACCGCATGAAATATTAATTGTTACACGCTGTAGTTCTTTAAGATTATCACAGACAAACCTGAAACTTAACTTGTCTCAAGCTGTTCACTTCTCTTCCCTTAGATATATTATAAGGCATATTTCTTGGAGGAAGAAAACGCCTACAGGCAGTTCTTCCATCTGAAGAAAAATTTACAGTTCATCTACCGCCAATATTTGACATGGCCCTTACTTATGTTTTATATACATAAGACTTAAAGTTGAATGTGATTCAGTTTACTGTATGTTTACATTCTTCTCCCAGTTTCTCTTATTTCTCAGTCTCCTGCTTACAAACGTACTATTCCGTTTCTTTCTCTTCTAGTACATCATTCTACACACACACACACATTATATATATATATATATATATATATATATATATAAAGTACGGATGAATTGTTTTTAGATATTTTTAAACCCGTGTTATGTGTTTGTACCTGGTTTCGTCAATTCTTCATTTTCTTATTCCTTATGGTAAAATAACATTCCTGTTGATTCTGCCGTACGTCTGTAAGGCCCGTACTGTTCAGCTTCTCTTTAATTTTCTTACTGCTTCTCTACCATTTAGAATATTTTTTCTCACAGGATCTTCAATATCCATATTAGCATTCGGTTGCCAATAATTTTCTCTAAATCCCACAACCTTTCCTTTCCTATTGTCCCTGCCAAGTTCTATTTCCGCTATACCACTCGCCCAAAATTTCGGCAACTCTGACAGTTTCTTAAATAATCGGCCGTGCGCTGTCTCAGTTTCTTTTCGTGTTTCGTGTCGCCATATCTAAACTTCATTTACGATCACACACTATTTCTTTAATTCTTTCCAGTATATTCACGCTCATATTAAGGACTGACGATAAATATTTAACAATAGCTCCTAGTGCTTCGCACTTTCGTGCTTGAAATAGCCCTTTCTGCTTAGTCCTTAGTCACTCCTAAGTAGTTATATTTGTCTACTTCGTTATTCTCCTCCACTCGTCATCCATCTTTCCCTGTTTCTTCATGTCCTTCGTTTCTTAAAATCCATTCTTTTATATTTCGTCAAATTATATCCACACTCAATTGTATAATATTTTTCGATATTGTCAGTCTTCTTTCGTAATTCGTAGCTCGTAACGAAACCACACTCAAGACGACTGCAAATAACAAACCCAGGATAACAACTTCTCCCACTGATTGAACATGAATTTCCTCTGTATTAATATATTCCAATTATCATTCATTAAAATTATTAAATCAATAGGGGCTCGGATCACATCCCCCTGGTTCCTCTTATTTGCGAGGCACGCTTGGGTACTTTGTTTTCTCTACATTTAAAACAAGATTTTATATCCCAGCTTAACCCATTATCTTTACACAATTTTCTATTTTCTCACTTAACCCTAATCTCAGCGTTTTAAATAATTGACTAAATCCCTCCTCATAAACCCCCCCCCCCCAAAAGCAGTAAATTCTACATAAGTGTTCTCTAAATTACCTACCACACGTGTTTGAATTATGAAAATATTAAGCAGCTTTCTCTTGCCCTATGTACATCTAGCTTTAAGTGATGATAACCTCTTATAATGTCAAATTCAATTCACTAACCTACCAACCAGTATCCCTGCATATATTCTCCTCAGCATTGATAGACATGAAATTCCTTCATAATTCCCTAAATTTCTTATATTCCTTTCCTTATGTTAATTGGTCGAACTACTGACACGTTCTACGTAATACCTTGGGAATTTTGTGTTTGTATGGCACAGGAACGTCGTTTAGCCTTTCTGGTTGCAGTATATGAATACGTTGCGAATATGCCGAGCAGGAGGAAAGAAAACGGTAACGATATATATCCCCCCTGGAGTGACACCGTCCCGTTGTACATTAAACCCCACCGCTTTAACAAGTAAACTGGCCTTCCAATGCCGATGTGCGAGGGTGTCAGAAACTAAACTCCCTAATTTTATTCCCTGTGAAAATCACATTCTCATTCTATGCTATGACACGCGTCTGAACAAGTTTGATGGCTACGTGGGAAGTAAGGGAATGGTATCCAGACGTACCCGTGTTATTTACTTGTATCAACTTCATTAGTTTCTGATGTTTCCTCGTGTTTTACTGAGCCACTTTGAACACAATTCCAATGTGTATTAGAGCAGAGTTTCCCAACTCTTGGAATATTTATTTCATTTGGCGCAACAGCCCAACTCGGTCCTAGGCAGCCTCATGTTTTAGGTTTCGAGGTCACACCCAGACACATCGCGCTCAGTAGGACTCCTCTGGACGAAGGATCGGCCCTTCGCCGAAACCTATACCTGACAACGCACAACATTCACAAGATACAGACATCCATGCTCCGGCGGGATTTGAACCCGCAATCCCAGCAAGCAAGCGTCCGTTAGACCTACGCCCTAGACCGCGCGACCACAGGAATCGGCAGCCCTTCAAGTACGCGTACCCCCTTTGAGGTTAAAAAATTTCGCAGGCATTGTGATAGTTGTACTAGATCCCATTAATTTTTATATTACTAAATGACAGATAAAATGAACCGTTGAAAATAAGTTCACGTCTTATTTACTAAAACAACAAACATAAATATTAAAAATATAATACAATGTACGAGCAAAACACACGCACAGTCCAGTCAGTCTGCAGAAAGTATAGTGCACACTCTTCACAATAAACCCCACTCCAGCGGAGGTCTGCGAGTCAGAGGGTGGAAAAATGTAGTAACGTATGAAAGTGAATATGGCTGTTGCACTGTCAACTGCATTAAGTTAGCTGTAGGCTAGGCTGCATTAATACGATCTTATCCGATACTTGCAAAGGTAAATTTCTTGTTACATCAAGTTACATGTACGCTATTTAACACAGCAATCAACGGCACATATTTAAATATATTCAAAGTATAGATAATGAAGCTATTTAATAGAGCGTCCACTTAACTTTAATTGAAAGCCGTAGGAAGTATAATAATATGCATCATGTCCATCTAAATTACCACACCCTTGTAGATCTACCTGACCTCGATCGTCCTTCTAACGTGTTCGTGCATACTCAAAATAAGTGTAGCATTCTTTATACAGGTCTGGACGGGCCTTTAAGGCTCCCAGAATTTGTGGAACCTTGGCACATGAAGGTGGCAAGGTTTCAGCCCTACGCACCGGCTACCGTTATCCCCGGGAGATACCCATTTCTGTTAGGAGGTGAGATGACCCTAGGGCCAGAGTGCCGTTGGAAGGATTAAGTAAACCAATCGGGAACCGAACCCGCGACCATCCGGCTCGCAGCGCAGTGTCTCAATCAAATGGGCCACCACGCACTCCGCATACTTAAATAGCAATCCTATATCTAAATATACAGAGTGAAAATAAATTCTCTTATAAGCTTTCCGTATTGGGAATCAGTGTTAAAAATAAATCTGAAAATGCTGTAGAAGATATGTCCTGAGACGCTTGGTTCTCGAAATATGCATCGCCGTAACATGGCGCAGGTTATTAAAGATCAAACCATGGGCGTCCTCCAGCACGAAACGTAGATGAACAGGACGATCGACTGGCAACAGATGTGCGTTCCGCGAGTAGTGGTATGGATCCAGTTGACGTCACGAAGTACTTCGAGGAACTTTGGTTGGGACACTCACGGTTCATACGAGATATAGCGTGAGCTTCTGTATGTCTATCGTTTCACACCTGCAATTATGGCGTCTTCATTCACTGGTGTCCGTCCTATCCTTGGACGGTGTGCATTCACCTGTGCCGTAGCTGATACACTTCACGCCCCACGGCCGGTCCTAGTGGCCGCGCGGTCTAAAGCGTAGGTCTTCGGCCGTTCGCCCGCTGGGATCGTGGGTTCGAATCCCACCGGGCGCATGGACGTTTGTCTGTTGTGAGTGTTGTGTGTGTTGTCAGGTAGAGGTCTCTCTGATGAGCTGGTCCCTCGTTCAGGGAAACCGTACCAACTGTGGTGCGTCGTTGTGTGTAACTTCCAAACCTCATGAATGAGGAGCCAGAATAAAGCAGGCTGAACCGTTGGGCGACGCCTGCAGCAAATAGACAACGTAGCAATTTAGGTGAGAATAAAATATCTAGTTAGTCTCCAAAGACTAGGTGGTATCGTGAATAAGAGAGAAAAAAATTCATGCCCCACGGACACGCTGCTTCTATCGCCGGAACACATTAGCGTCTGGACGACGTCGACCAGGATAATGTAGTGAGATTTCACATGCACGTTGCAATATTCTTCGTGTGTATATTCCATAATAATTGAATAACTGATTAGCTGTTTTACGAATTTAATTGCAGAAATTTGCGTTTGGTGCTTAAAGTATGACCCTGAAGCACGTTACACGTTAGCAAACTTCTTCGCTTGATAGTTGTCCGTAGGCTATTTATGCTTCCATTTTTCTAAACACGTTGATTCTTCTGAATTAAATTAAAAGTTTACATACTACCATTCATCAAATCCCATTTGTTTCATTGACCTATAGCTTTTTGTCGAGTGCAACTTCTTGTAACGGCTGAAGCATTTTATCTGTACGATATAAACAAAAAGCATTCTCAATAATGATGTCGACCTGCTATTTTGTGTGACATAACAGCAACAAGTAAAGCGGATACAAACTGCACTGAACTTGCAGAACACGGCGCCTGGCAATTTCGCTACACTATAATTTCAGCAATTTTTTCTTATTGCATTTTTGATTGGCACTACAGGCATCTAACCAGACTATTTAAAATTTATTATTTCAAGGCAAAGTGCATGGTGGGAGAGTTAGCATTGCTTAGAGGACGGATGTTATGGCCTGTCGTACAAAGCGGACACGAAGTTGTCATCTTCAGTTCTTTCCTCCAATAAAGATAAAAAAAAAAAACAAGACTGACCGGTCCATCTGTCCACACACGTTGCTTATAGTTCTCACAATCGTCCCTCTCCGGTAATATAATATGTCATCGTGGATGTGCAGACAAGAAAAACTATTTCATCCATCTACGCTTTTCCGTCACAACACTTAATAAGCCCCATACGGCACAGTCTGGTCCAGAATACGATGTAATTGCACATGACCTTCTCACTGTGTAAATAACTGTAACTAAATATTTCGCAATTGGCTACTGCGCAGCGTCTCGGAATGCCGATTATAATTAGACGTACCGCCTTGTCTGTGTTCCTATGACGTAACTAACTTGTGAAAGTGAACTGTTCTTCAAAATCTAACAGTCGCTCAGCTGTTAAACGCAATTCCAACTCTTTAGGGTGCTCGAAACGTCACTATGGTGTTCACAGGTTGGAAGCTTGCCTGAATCAGATAAGAACCTGGCAACGTTCGTCGGCTTAGTTTCCAAATCATTCTAACATCTGACCAAAATAAATCTAAGTCGCCTGCCTAGCCTCCTGCATTTAGGTTTCCGAATAAAACTTCTCACGCACTTCTTATGTCCTATCCATCTCATGTTCCTAGATTTTTTTTACCCTAATATCATTTTTGAAAGTTATTTGAAAATTATAAAACTCCTGATTATGCAGTTTTCTCAGGTATTCTGCGCTCCTTCGTTCCGTGGTTCAAAAATTCTTCTCATCACTTTGATCGAACACGCCTTCAATCTACGTCCCTACGTGACGTTGACATACCAGATTTCATAACCATACACAGCAACACGTCAAACAACAGTCCCCATCTCCATCCACATATGAGTTCTTTCCTCGAGAGATTTTTGGCGTCAAAATAAACGGGCGTCTGTAGATTCTGAGACGCTGCGCGATGCTAGCGGAGATGCGCCACTGCAGTATCGCCAACCAGTACTAATGACGGTATCAGAAGGTGAAGTCTTTGTACAATTTTCGTCAGATGATGGACAGATCGATTTTGAAGCACATCAACTCCAACCACGTTTTCAAAATAGTTCATTTCTGAATCCAATATACGAAAATATATTATCAGATCCAAAAGCTTGTTTTCGCTGTCAGTGAACGGTCTTGTTCAATACTTCGGTGCTGAATATAAGATTAAAAAAAAAAAAAATTTCGAAGTCAGCAGGAGATATCCACGTCCCATAGTTATCCCTTCTGTGTCATATAAGATATCAGTATCAGTGGTGATGGAATATGGTAGAAAGAGAAAGGTCTGAATTTAATGTTGTGCATTCCGTTGTGTTATGTAAGACAACAAAGAAGCACTTGTTTACTGTCAACACAACTGTATTTATATTCATGTCAATCAGTCGTATTGACAAGGCTACATGTATCAACCAATTTTAGTCACCGTCAAGCCATCGAGTATTATGAAAAGTAACAAAGGTGCGATACTTGTAAATAACCAACTTGACGTACATTCATGAAAAATTGTTCGTCAAGTTGGTTATTCACAAGGATCATACGAGGATGCACGGTCAACAAAACATAAAATTCTAACAATGGTACATTTGCATTAAAATATGTGTTAAACAGGCAGATATCTCAATATTACAGTTTATAGAGTACATGATGCTTCTCATTCTATTACTACTAACAGAGATTAGCAGTAATAATAGTTAGTCGTCAGTAGTGCTTACTCACAGAGATCAATTTTAACAGGAGTCAGTAGTAACAGGATGACAAGAAATATGTACAAGATAAATTGCAAGTTTGAGATCTTAGTCCATTTAACACACAACTTAACCCTTATCCTGCTAACGTGGAGAATATGGTGAGCTCCTAACAATGCCAGAAAATGGCAGATGGGATTTAGCTCGGCGTTTAAAGGGTTAATACAATTGTAATAGTTTTACTCTTTATGATACTAGGTGGCCTGAAGGTAATCCGTATTGGCTTAAACACGCTGCCTTATTAATATGACTAATTGTCATCAGTGCCAATAAATTGGTGTTGATGGTAACCAAGTGCTTCTCTGATATCTGCGCCTTTCTGGGTTGTTACGCAGCTAGTAGTGGCAAATCGTTGCCGACGTTTCGGGACAGCCTATCGGTCCCATTTTTAGGATTAAAGTAGAAATGTCTGAGGTGAGCAGGCTAACGAATCGGTAAGGAGTCGTCTTGTTTTCATTCGCTAGGTAGCTGGTTCGATGCCTGGAGGCAGACGCTACCACAGCTGACACTTTGTGCTTGTACACATTCCTTCCGGACAATGTCCAGATAGAACCTGAAATGGACCAAATCCGTTACGCTCCAAAATTTGTAGATAACGATGTAAAAAGCAGACCGCCTATCACAACTGCCTTTAGACTACATTTTAATGTCCACACTGTACTGGGATCGGCAGTCAACCGTCATTCCACATGCGGAAAAAGTGTTATGCGTCTACTTATTACACACATTATCAGCACCCCCCTCCCCCGCCACAAAAGTAGGGGATATCTTAAAGAGTATTGAAGTTTTACAACTAGCGTGAAGAGCACATGAACAGAATATATTGTGCCTCAAAATTAAAGTAACCCACCACAAATCCCACGAGGACGGGCCTATGTTCGAACTCGAGACTCTGCGGTGAGAGGCCGGCCAATAACCGTCTGAGCCGTGGCACCACCTAGTAATCACACTATTCGACACAGTATCATGTTAAGGTCTGTCCGTAGCACATCACTGCAAGCTGTACTCTTTCTTTAACCCCAGCGCTAGATCGGGGTGGATGGTCAACGCCATGCCCCGACCAATCTATATGAGTATTGGTGTGTCCGAGGGCAGGTCTGGACGGGTGCGGATAAGAGAAAATCTCTTAACCGCACCCGGTTGAGGGCTCCGAAACGTCGAACCCGCGGCGAGTCAATGTACCGACTACATTACCCAGGCCCCCCTTCGACGCTACATGATTTAGGTAACTGGAAGAGTCTTCATATGTGCAAAAAAAAATATATATAGAACATTGTAAAATAATCTAACACCGACCAACGTACATATAGAAGACTGCAGACTAGATCTTTTGTACATGGGGATTTCAGATCTATCACCGCTGTTTTTCTCAGTGGCGGTGGAAGGTCAATCGATAAGTTTTGAAATAGACTCCTCCCTTTGTAGTGTTTTGACTGGTTAATGCGCTTCGTCTTTATAAACAGGATGAGTGTACGCAATTTCATTTACTTGTTTGCGAAAGTTCAAACACACCTCTCTACATCAGCAGTGTGGTATGACAGACACGTCTCACGTATGTTTGCACAGTGTTATTAAGCATTTAGCGTGACGTCCTGTACATTCCCATATTTTAAGCTACACAATACGGAACATGACCAGATAGCATATTAATGTCTTCTCTAGCTGTCCAACCAATACAACAGCACAAATGGTTTGACATTCATTGATATCTCATACACGCGACATGTTTCGGCCGAGAATTTCGGCCATCATTACGCGATATTACATAAAAAAGGAAAAGATAAAGACTGATAAAACTGAGAAAGACGCCTACCCTTTGCCATATTACTGAAATCTTAAATAATTATATTTATATCAAGGAATAATAAAATATTAAAACGTCGCAGTGTATCAATAGGTGAAATATATAAATAGAAGTATGATGAACCCTACGTAACCGTCTACGGACATACACATGTAGTGAATCTGTAAAATAATAAATAAATTACATTAATTAAATTTCCTGGTCTTGTCCTTAGTTTTATCAGTTTTTTACCTTTTACACTTTTGTATTATCGCCTGATGCCGGTCCCAATAGCCGCGCGGTCTAAGGCGTAGGTCTACGGCCGCTCGCCAGCTGAGATCGTCGGTTCGAATCCCACAGGGGCCATGGATGTTTGTCTGTTGTGAGTGTTGTGTGTTGTCAGGTAGAGGTCTCTGCGACGAGCTGATCAGTCCTCCAGAGGAGTCCTACCGACTGTGGTGCGTCGTTGTGTGTGATCCAGAAACCTGAAGAATGAGGAGCCATGGCCCGCGTTAGGCCGCAGCGCCATAGGGGTGGGGGGGGGGGAGCAGCGTGTATTGATAGTTTGTTACCGACTTCTGGGAACAACCTATAGGTACCGGGCTGCAGACCGGACACTACTCCAGCCTAACCGCACCTAACCTCCAACATACAGCAAACCAAGAACGAAACGACCAATGTGGTAATCAACATTATAGTCGCGAGCTCCTGATGATGGGCATAGTAGTGTCCGAAACATGTTGAGCCTATAAGAAATACAATAAAATAACAAGTGCTATCTATTTGGTTTTTATTCTTCAGATATTAAATGGACTTAATGAAGACGCTTGAAAACCAACATGTAAACCCCTTACTCTGTTCAAGCTTCACAATAAGTTTATCGCTTCTAAATCATCTTCAAATTTTGGACGATGAAGAATACTTCAGCTCACTTTCTGTGGCCAGCAGGAGAGGACAGGTTCTGCCAAATAAAAACTATATGAATCTAAGTCTATTAATGTATATACTATCACTTCAACATCCAGACTTGTTATTTTGCCAGTTTTTCAGGCCCTAGGAAGACCGAATTCTTTAAACGTATATATCTCGGACATTATTTGCGGTTTATCACAGTCAAGTCCGTATCAGAGTTCCCCTCCCGTTCATATGCAGCCATTGGAGATCATTACACAATGGACACAAATTTTCCGGTTCATTTGCAGAATCAGATAGGCCCATGTTCCACTACACAAACCCCCAAAATACTTTTGAATAAGTCTAGCGCTTGTTAGACTATGTAAAAAAAATCTAGTTTATCTTTATATAAATGGACGCGAAGACCAAACGGGATCATTCAATCCCATTTCCCAGTCAGACGACCACAGCAACAAGGCATTATTGTATCACACTGGCTAGATTTCCATTTATTTCATATATTGTATCTTTTGCTGCAGAAATTCAAACCCGCTATTACAAAACAGATGGCACGACGAACATCACATTGCACGGTCATACACAGTCCTTTGCATTCCGATAAATGAACGAATATCATAATACAGATTTTTTACAACAAAAGTTTTGTTTGTGAACCTTCCTGAAACCTTGTTCTGTGCCACGAATTTTTTTTTTATTATATAAGCAATTTTTAAGACAAGAACAAATTCCAGTTTAAGCTGCATGTACTCGTAAATTACACAATTTGATAACAAGAGCATTCCAATCATAATTTTTGCCAACTACGCTTCCCTACGCACGTGATCTGACCTATACTCCAAGTTCATTTTATGCACTGCCTCTAGCAGCACGCAACGTACGTAATTTTCTGTTTCGAGTGGGCGATGCCCTAAAAATGGCGTTGATGTTGAACACAAATGGAGGCCCTTGAGAGCAATATTTATGCGCCTTCAGTAGCCTTGCTTCAATTCGCCAGAACACTGATTAAAACGGCTACGTCAGCGCTGTTTATTTCTTGTTACTCCACATTTATCATTATGGAGTTCTGGGGGAGGTCGGTCGTCCCTGAAGGAGATTAAGACAGCTGCCTTTTGCCGTAGAACACGCGAATATAAATGCAATTGGAAGTAAACATTCACATGTGTATTTTTTCAACAACGATAAAATATTGCCAACCGAGCCGTACGTACTTTCAATTTCACGCGTAGAAGAAGTCATTATTATATCCTGGAGATCTCTCGTTAGGAATATTGATCTCCGGATTCAACTCCAGTCGCACATTTTCTCCGGCTGTTGCATAGCTCACTGTGTGCTGATCCCATTCACAAGAAAGCAAGGGAATGCCATCGTGCTTAGTGATTAGTATGCATACCGTCGGGCTGTCGAATCTGCGCTATGACTTGGAAGGCTTATGTCGGATTTTAGGCCTGTCGGCTGGGTTATTCATAAATTGTGCGTAATTTTTATGTGCCATAGTGACTAAGATTGACGAGGATGAATTGATTACATAAGGTGAACTAAAAGTACAAAACATGAAGACGAAAGAACGAAGTTAACTGAACTATTTGGAAAAACTAGGTGTAGATACATTGATAATAGCGAAATGTATCTGAAATAAATAACATCCCAAACAGTTGCCTCGGTATAACATCGCTGTAAGTCAGCAGGGTAACAATGATTACTAATTTCATGCGAAAATAAATTCCTTCTGTTCTTAAACTTAATAATTACACTCTAACGATGAGTAATTATACTACAAATTTGTGTTTGATAATAAAATTTTTTACGGACAGACTCATATATAACCCTGTAATTCTTAGTGGACCACAATCGGTAGGACTGCTCTGGACGAGGGATCGGCCAATTGCAGAGACCTGTACCTGAAAGCGCACATTCACAACAGACAGATATCTACGCCCCTGGCGGGATTGGAACCCGCAAACGAACATCGACAGACCTAGGCCTTAGACCGTGCGGAACTTGTGAAAGACTGGTCTGCCACAATAAACAGCTTAATTGAGCATTCCCATCTTCCGAGATACGACGCTGCGTCAGTGGGTAATGGTCCAAACATACAAGAATTCTTCCTCGACATTTCGAACCTTGAAAATGAACACATCGCCTGGCCTCCAAAAGTTGGGATCCGGGTACCAACTGGCGGGGCGTCGTTTCCCAGACGAACGGAATATTCAGCGACATTGCTGTGAAACCCCTCAAAATAATTTTATTTTTTATAACGTTTTCTTTTAAGATAGGCTAGCGCAAGTAAATTAATACAGTGTCCCTGGCATTTTGGGTACAATTAATTCGGGAAGTGTGTTTTGAGCGCTCCTAAGAATATATTAGCCGTTGCGTGAGTTATTGTTCTCCTTGAGATGTCTTCCCTATGTACGCATCTTCTTACATGTAGCTAATAATTACAGCAATAAAGCATCAATATCACGTTTAGGATTGGACATGTAAAGCGTTACAATGTGGTGAATATGGCTGCGATGTCACAGGCAGTAATAGGTGGGCCTACGTGAAGGGTATCGTTATTGCAGGACAATGTTGAAAACATGCCCTGGGGTTTCCTATGCAATTCACACTCTACACTTCACAAATATGTAATCTGTTGTTGGATAATAAAACTCGTACACCTTCGGGATGAAAATTATAATTCTAAGCACATTAAAATGGTACTGTACTCGGATTGTGAGAATTAACACGCGTATTGATAAAACCGGCAAAGCGTCCTCAATTTAATGTATCAGCACCCTGGAGAAAGCAGACGTCCCTCTTGTTTGCTTCCAAGGCGTGACAAGAAAGTATGGCTGTCATGTTATCGTCAAGTCTGTCTAGCATTAGGCAACGTGCCCTCCTGCAGTTCCTTTTCATCTCTAGGGTACTCTCCCAACTTTTCTCTCCAGTAGCATGTATCCTATTAGTAAATTGCGTCCGATACTTCCATGAGACTCTGTCATCATCAGACAGCGGCGTCGATCGTTATTATCTTATCTAAGGTTTCCACAGTCTATTTGAAACACATTTCCGCCACTCTGACCTCAGTGGGAAATTCAAATACGCTTGTATTGGGTTAAAGCAAACTAGATAACCCAGTCTTATGTACAAATTATCTACGTTACGAATTTCCGTGAGACAACAGCGAAGCAGCTGGCCGGTGCTAGCCATGTTACTGCAAAAGTAATAGGGGAAATTCACGCCAGGAGAAACAAACGTCAGATGATCGGGATGTATTCACAGATATTCTACGTCGAGAGATGTGAAGTTGTCACAGCAGTGTACTAACGATTCAGATTATGCCTAAGAACATAAGCTCCTCTCTAGAATTACATCAAGAAATGTCAACAGTATGAGCCTCAACATTCGAATAAATAAATTATTTTTACAGAAGGTTTCCAAAGGTCACGAAAATCAAACGCCCTGTGCTGACGCACCAAACTACTGCAATTAGACGACATTTATTTTCGGCCAAACAGTCCGAATTAAGCACTGTCCAAACAAGCAAGTACCTAACTGGCACATTTCTTGGGATACTGTCATTCGTGAAAAGTTAGTCTTTCAGGTGGTCAGTAATTCCTCTACGTTTTTAACATCTGAGTGCTTAATACCGCGTTTACAAAAAAAAGTCACTGGACACTATACTGATTCAAAATTAATCCTATCCCTATTGTCACTTTATGGGCCCGGTAGCTCAGTCGGTATAGCGACTGAGCTACGGGCTGGACGGTCCGGGATCGGATCCCGGTGGGGACGAGATTTTCCGCCCTTCCAGACCGGCCCTGGGGCCCACCCAGCCTCCTGTAAAATGGGTACCGGGTCTTTCCGGGAGTAAAGTGCGGCCGGAGTGTGCTGCTGACCACTCACCCCCTTCTAGTGCCGCGGTCATGGAAGAGTAGAGCTAAACTACTACCCACCCTCTGGGTCACACCGGGCCTGTAACGGGATCACACTTATCCCTCTTGTAATGTTACGTGCTGCTATGTTCGCAATAATATTCTTCTAAAATCTCTCCGTTTATATTCCAAGCGAACTCCTTCTTTTGCCTTAGAAACTAACAATATTTTGTGTGACATTCCCATCATGCATGCCACATACCCCATCCATCTCAACTACCTTGATATTAGCACCGTAATAATAGGCCTATCTTATGCAAAGTACAAATTATTTAGCTCATTGTGTATTTGTTTCCACCTTCTTGCTTCCACTTAGGCCTAATCTCTTGATGTCCAATATTCACAAACGAACTCAAAATGCCTTATGAATTCGGCTTATGTCAGAGAATCAGTTTCAATAGGGTTAGTACCTTAATCCTGTGAACGTGAATCCAAGGAAATAGCCGCTGTTGTTTTCGGGGCAAGCTCTAACAGAGATGATTCTAAAGAGTTTCGTATCAAATATATGGAGAGAAACTTC
>Ga0131853_10002724_pt1 | contig 31673 bp, 29 predicted proteins | sample TergutLab28metaG_FD_92764 | JGI IMG/M metagenome (GOLD analysis project Ga0131853, IMG submission 92764) | Labiotermes labralis P1 segment gut microbial communities from Petit-Saut dam, French Guiana - Lab288 P1 (version 2) (version 2) | ecosystem: Host-associated > Arthropoda: Insects >... | reverse complement strand
TGATTTGGCTAACAGAGCCCCTGCACAGATTCTTCAAATCTTTGATTTGACTAGAATCCACTGCATTATTCGCACTCATCATTTCCTTGACTAACACAAAAATCAAGGAAATTAGGTCTTCGAGTTAAAAATACCTGAGATTGGTGAAGATCACGGCGGAGGATTGAAGCATATCGGGAATATGCTGATTGACGACAACAAAGAGCTTCGCCAATCTCAGGTATTTTTAACCAGTATCCCTATGGGACATTCGCCTAAATGTAAATGCTTACAGTTAGAAATTGGTTTCATTGAACTAACATGTATATTTAATCAACTGCTTCTCTTGATGTCGTTCAATCCCTAGCGCTACCAATTTCTCAATTAATTCCGAATAACTAACGCCTGTTTTCTGCCACAGCAACGGAAACATGCTAATTGGCGTAAATCCCGGCATCGTATTCACTTCATTAATATATATTTTTCCATCCTCAGCCAAGAAGAAATCTGCTCGCACCAGACCTGAACAGTCCAATGCTTTAAATGCCGTTTTCGACATCTCCACCATTTCTTGATATTCATCATCCGCTAATCGTGCTGGAATTGTCAAGTTTGTTTTACCATCAATATATTTTGCATTATAATCATAAAAACCTTTATCAACTGCTAATTCACCAGCAACGGAACACTCAGGATTATCATTTCCTAATACACTAATTTCGATTTCACGACCATGGATCATCTCTTCAATAATCACTTTCCGATCATATTGGAATGCCTCAGCAAACGCTGCTTCCAATTGAACCTGATCCAGGCACTTGCTAATTCCAACACTTGAACCTAAATTAGCCGGCTTGACAAAGCAAGGATAACCCAAATGCTCGCCTACTTGATCGTAACAACTCTGTTTGTTACTTAACCATTCCGAACGAAGAAAATGCACATACTTCGCTTGGCGCAACCCAGCTTGAGCAAAAATGTTTTTCATGACTATTTTATCCATACCTGCTGCGGATGCGAGAACACCATTGCCAACATAAGGCAAACCTAAAAGTTCTAATAAACCTTGCACAGTCCCATCTTCACCATTGGGGCCATGTAACAATGGAAAAACAATATCGAAAGCTTTTGCAGTATCTACTTGGTTTTTCGTTAGCAATACTAAATGATTACTTTCCTCATTCGATATTTGATCATACACTAAATTCTTTACTTCGTCTACCTCTGCTTCAAGCAATGGTCCCTCAATCCACGTACCCTCTCTATTGATATAAATAGGATAGATCTCAAATTTATTTTTATCTACAGCACCAATAACTGCTTTGGCGGTTGCTAAAGAAACATCGTGCTCAGCAGATTTCCCTCCATATAGCAGTGCAATTTTTGTCTTCATTTCACAGCCCCCTTATTTATATTGTAGCTTATACGCGCAATATGAGAAAGAGATTTTATTCAATTTAGGTGCCTGGCCTTGGAGTAAAATACTTTCTTTGTATCATATTATATATTTGTAAATTAGGTGAATGACCCAAGGCAGCAAATAAAATTTTATCGAGCTTTAAATCCAGAAATAAAAATAGTGCCATCACCTTATATGATGATAACACTATTCTTATGTAAAAACTTGTTTAATATCTCATAGCAACAAAGATTGATTACAAAATTGTAATTTTAACTGTTCTTCTTCCCCATTTCAAAGTATCCCTTAAAGATGGTATAAATACATCGATTTTATTTCCTTTAATTGCACCACCTGTATCCAGTGCTGTTGCATAACCATAGCCTTCAACATATACTTTTGTTCCTAGCGGTATTACCCTTGGGTCAACCGCAATAACCTTGGCATCCGGATTTTTTCTTAAATTAAACCCTGTTGCAGTTACTGATCCTCCATCACACTCAAGTGAATATGCAGTTGCTTCAACTAGAAAAGTCTTGCCTCCTGTTGGTGCAGAAGCTATTGCTTGTGCAGCAGGTTTCTTCGTACCAATCGCTACCTTATGATCAACCGGTTTTCTCGCTAGCTTTTCTTTTACTTGCTCCCTAGAAACAACTTTCCCATTTTCACGAATTACCTCATAAGTTCTAACCCGTAATCCTGCTTTTCCTTCTGTCACAACTCGCGTCTTGCCTTCAAGCAAGTTTGCATCTTTTTCTTCTATTTTCTTAAAGTTTACTTTCGACTCTTTTTCAATTAACTCTTTCTCAACTCGAACAATTTCAACTGTAGCAGATGCCGTCAGCATTTCTGCCAAATCTGGAGTTACTCGATCAAGCTTACCCAGCTCTATTTCTGCTGCAGCAAGCAAGTCTCCTACTGTAATTGATGTACTATAGATCTCTTTCTCACCATCAATATCTGAAATCTCAATCGGAAATGCTAAGCCTATTGCTACTTCCATTCCTTCTTTAATCTTATCAGACAATGCACCGGATAATTCGTCTTCTTCCCTTAATTCAATTTTTTCTGCCTTTAGAAAATCTCCTACTGTATCCTCTGTTGTCCATTTACCCACTTTCTCACCATCAATCAAAAGGGTGATTTTTTGAGCAGGTTTCCATTCAATCGCTAATCCACTAACAACTTGCTCCTCAAGTGATACACTTAAGTAATCGTGTTCCTTATACTCAACGTTTAACTCCGCTAAAAGATCTCCCACAGTTTTAGCATGTGTTCTAACTTCTCGCTTCTCTCCCGCTAACTCAACTTCCACTATATTCATTGTCGTAAAGTATAGTGTGACGATCGTTGTCAGCATTATTGCAACTACTGCGATAGATATAACTATAAACTTACGTCTCAAAAGAATCTCTTTCACATTTGTTCTTACTAACATAAATAAATCTCCTTAGTTTGTGCCAACTTCATCTAGCTAATTCGAAAAATCCTTTTTGCATTAGCTGTTGTCGCTTGTGCAATAGCCGCAACCGGCACTTGCCTAATATAGGCAATCTCTTCTGCTACAAAGCGGACATAAGCTGGCTCATTTCTTTTGCCTCTAAAAGGGTGTGGCGTTAGATATGGGCAATCTGTTTCAATTAGCAACCGATCCATCGGTACATATGCAGCCACTTCTTTTAACTGTTTTGCATTTTTAAAAGTAACCGGTCCTGCAATTGAAATATAGAAATTCATATCTAAACATTGCTTTGCTGTTTCAATGCTTCCGCTGAAACAGTGCATTACTCCACCAACCGTTGAGGCTTCTTCCTCTTTTAAAACCTTGATCAGATCCCCGGTTGCATCTCGATTGTGAATCACAATCGGCAAGTCCAATTTCTTTGCTAAGCGAATTTGCTTGCGTAAGATACTGTCTTGACATGCTTTACTGGACTTATCCCAATAATAATCCAGACCAATCTCACCAATTGCAACCACTTTCTCATCAGCTGCTAACTCTTCAATCCAGAGTAAATCCACATCAGTACACTCACTAGCGTCAACCGGATGCCAACCAATTACTGCGTATATGTCGGCGTACTTTCTGGCAAGTTCCACTGCTCCCGTGATAGTTTCTTTATCAAATCCCACCACAATCATCGTATTGACACCATTGGCTCGGGCTTGTTCAATTACTAAATCTACATCTTCTGCAAATTGTCTTGCGTTTAAATGTGCATGTGTATCAATGAACATCAATTCTACTCCTTCAAAAAGAAAAATAGATGTTTTCAATCATCTACTTTAAACATTCTATCAGAAAAACCTTGATAACTACCTCACGGTTCAATCACAAATAGATTACAAGCACTTTACAAAACCTTATAAGCTAGCATTATTTCATTTAAAAAGGCTATTTCCCGACAAAAAACTCCTAGATCGATCGTATCATTGTAACAAAATTAAAGTAGCCTGCCTTTTCAGACAAGCTACTCCATTGAAATTTCTATAACAATTTCCCGCTAATTGTACTACTACCTCACAACAAGTCCCAGATCCCTAAAATTCATCAAGACATCTATTGTAACGAAAGTATATCCATCTTTCTTTAATTTCTTAATTGCCCGCTTTGCACCTTCCACACTAGTACCATATATATCATGCAGTAGAATGACAGAACCATCCTCTGTATTTTTCACAATTGTATTATAAATATAATTTGCATCTCTATGCTTCCAGTCCATTGTATCAATGTTCCATAATATTTGTGGCATATCTACGTTCTTAGTAACCTGATCATTTATTGCCCCAAATGGCGGCCTCATAACTGTAGCATCGACACCTGTTGCATCCTTAATCACCTGATTGGTTTGATTAATTTGTTTCTGGGCATCTTGCAGTGATAACTTAGTAAAATCTACATGATCATATGAGTGAACAGCTAGTTGATGCCCCTCTTTTTCCATTCTACTTAAAATATCAGGATGCTTCTCTCCTTGAACACCTAATATGAAAAAAGTTGCTGGGACTCTTTCCGCTTTTAAAAAGTCTAACAAATCCTCAGTATGCTGAGGGTGAGGACCATCATCAAATGTTAATGCCACTAGTTTTTCATCAGCTAAAGAATGCGCCTGCTGGGCTAATGCTCGCTTTTTGCTTGCCTCTGATGGTTGCTCTTGTATACTATCTTCTTGTTCAGTTGCTTCTGATGATTGCCCTTGTACACTATCTTGTTCAGTCTCTTCTGACGATTGCTCTTGCACATCCAATAAAGCTATCAGATTCTTTGCTTCAGCCTTCTCTGCCAAAAGCTCCTGTTTAGCTTTACTATCTTCCATTTTAATAAATACAATTGCTACGATAGCTATCAACATTACTATAGCTATAAATCTCTTTTTTATCATATGTGCAAATCCTGCCTTTTGTTTAGATCCTATCAATTACATGTAATATCAATATATCACAATTGATGACATCATTAAACTGTTTTCGACAAGATTTTATATCTTTCTAACAAAGTAGTAGCATTCTTTGTTGGATTTTGTTATAATATTAAGTCGCTACAGGAGGTGGCATTTTGGAAAAACAAATTACTGAAACTGAAAATAATTTAACAACTCCAAATAGAAAAGGATTTAAGAGTCGAATAAAGCTACTGCTTTCCATTTCTATTCCAATTATATTAATCGCACTAATCGCAGTTGGCGTTAGAGCTTATCAAATCAAACAAGCAGTGGAGCAAACGGCTAAGGAAATTCACGTAAGCGTACCACAAGATATAGCACCTAAAGTTGCGCTGAAAGAATCAGAGCCTATTTCCATCCTGTTACTAGGGTTAGATACTCCTTGGGACACTAGCACACATGACCTTGGACGTAGTGACACAATGATTTTGCTCACAATTGATCCAAAATTAAAGAAGACAACAATGGTCAGCATTCCTCGTGATATAAGAGTGCATATAGAAGATCGAGGATTCCAAAAGATCAACGCTGTTTGGACATTTGGCGAAGTTGAAGAAGAAGGAAAAGGGATTGAGACAGCAACAGCATTTGTCAGCGAAATGTTCGATATTCCAATTCATTATGTAGCACAAATTAACTTTCGAGGCTTTTCGGACCTAGTTACAGCTATCGGGGGCATTGAAGTAGACAATGCATTTGAATTTACTACATCAAAGTATCATTTCCCAGCTGGTGAAATAGAGTTAAATGGTCCTGAAGCATTAGCTTATGTACGAATGCGTTATCAAGATCCGTTATCAGAAGTAGGGCGACAAGCCAGACAACGTATGGTACTTCAAGAAATTTTCAACAAATTGAATGCATTCGCCATTTTTTCAGATTACCGTGAAATCTTTGATGCTGTAGAAAAAAACGTACGTACTAACTTAACATTAAATGAAATGTATCAGCTTAAAAATGATTACGCTTCCTCAATCGGTGAAATGGAGCCGGTTGTAATCGAAACGACATCAGCCAGTATCGCTGAAGTGACTAACCCACAAACAGCGTCAAGTTATCAACGACTTAGCTTTGAGGAGAGAATACGAATTACCAATATCTTACGTGAATCACTACGATTGCCGAGAAAAGATATTAGTGAATACGAACAAAATATAGAAGAGTTATCAAACCCTATTGTTAAAGAAAACAGTTAATCAGATCAATTAGAAAAAGCTGCCACTTATGGTGGCTTTTTTGTTTTGTGTATTGACAAAAAATTAATCCATTCGTATACTAACTGTACTATCTTTATTAGTACACTTATTACAAATACTGAGAAGAAGGAGAAGATGTTTATGATTGAACTCGATTTACGTAGTCGTATACCAATTTATAGTCAAATTGTAGAAAAATTTAAAGAATTGATTATTCAAGACGTAATGAAACCTGATGAACAACTCCCTTCGGTACGTACTTTGGCACAAGAAATCTCAATCAATCCCAATACGATTCAAAAAGCTTATCGGGAATTAGAAACCCAAGGCTATGTCTATTCAGTTGCCGGAAAAGGAAGTTTTGTGAATCACGTCACGATGAATGAGAATTTGGAGAAATTAAGGAAAATGCAAGCGCCATTGAAAAAATTAATAGCAGAAGCAATGTACTTAGGAATGACAAAAGAGCAATTGATCGAAATGATGTCAGAAATTGATAAGGGGGAAAAGTAAATTGATTCAGATCAATAATGTAACAAAGAAATTTACTGATATTACTGCATTGGAAGATGTGAATATCCATATACCAAAATCCTCAATTTATGGTGTATTAGGTTCAAACGGTGCCGGAAAAACTACTTTACTTAAATTAATCGCTGGAATTTATACCGCCGAAGCTGGAACAGTTGAAGTAAATCAGCAACCTATTTTTGAAAATATTGCACTAAAGAAGAATATTATTTTTATACCGGATATTCCTTATTTCCTACCGCAATATACAGTGAAGCAAATGGCGGAATATTATGAACGTATTTACCCTAGTTGGGATCAAAAAACTTTTGAACGATTAGGGAAGGTTTTTCAAATTAATCTAAATAAAAAAGTTGCCCGATTATCAAAAGGAATGCAGCGCCAAGTTGCTTTCTGGCTAGCATTTTCTGTAAAACCTGATTTGATGCTATTAGATGAGCCAATGGATGGGCTTGATCCTGTCATGCGCTCCCAAGTTCGGAAAATGCTCATTGAAAATGTTGCTGAACGTGAAATGACTGTTGTCATCGCTTCTCATAATTTAAAAGAAGTAGAAGACATTTGTGATATTGTTGCCATTATTCATCAGAGTAAGTTGCTGTTTGAACGAGAGTTAGATGAGTTAAGAACTGACATTCATAAATTGCAAATCGTTTTCAAAGATGGTATTCCAAATAATTTATTAGAGGAATTAAATTCACTTCAACACGACAAACGTGGTAGTGTTCTAACTTGTATTGTCAGGGGAGAAGAGGCTAAGTTATTGTCAACTGTTGAATACTACTTGCCTGTAGTTGTTGACATTTTACCACTTACATTAGAAGAAATATTCATTTATGAAATGGAGGCTACGGGATATGCATTCGAAAATATCATTGATAAATAAGGGCCTTTTGAAACAAATGTGGAATAGCTCCGGTTGGATGATCTTAATTTATCAAACTTTCTTACTCTGGTTTATGCCGGTTCTCTTTACAATCAATGTGCTTTCTGCACTAGATAGCATAAACGTTTCAACAGAGGGATATATCGCAGACGAAACAATGAAAGAACTTGCTTTTTATGCTGTCAATCATACTTTGCTATGGATTTGCTTTACAGCGGCTTCCATTGGTATCGCAATCTTATTATTTCGGTTTCTAATGTCAAAAGCAGCTAGCGAATTTATGCATGCTTTACCAATTACTAGAAAGGCAATCTATTGGCATCATCTTTTATTTGGACTTGCAGCTTTATTAATACCAATTTTTATCACTACCATTGTGTTTACTATAGCCGTCTACATGTTAGATGTTAACCAATGGGTTTCCTTGACTTGGATATTCGGTTGGATGCTTCAAGTATCTGCTTACACTATTTTGCTATTTGCTGTTGGTGTGGCTGCTGCAATGTTGACTGGGACTTCAGTTATGCAAGGATTGGTTGCTTATGGTGTATTACTCGCTCCGGCTTTTATTGCTTATACGATTCAGGAATGGCTAAGAGCTGTAATCATCGGCATGCCACAGTATGGTGGAACTTCAGATTTTGCTTTATCTAGTTTGTCACCGATTATCGCTTTTCCGGAACGTATCGGTTATGCATTTGAGGTTACTGCTTCAGACTTGTATCATGCCCAAAATTCAACTTATTACCAAATTGAAATGTATGTATACATGGGGTTAGCAGCTATTTTAATTGGAGCAAGTTATTTACTTTATCAAAAGCGGAAAGTGGAATCTGCAACAAGTACGATTACTTTCACATTTGTACATCCGATATTTAAATTTGCGCTCATATTGATTGGCATGTCATTCAGTGGCTTATACATGGCGTTCTATATACCCGGCCAACTTTCTATTTTTGGTGCAATTCCTGGTGCAATTTTTGGTTACCTCATTGCAGAAGTATTTTTGAAAAAAACTTGGCGAATACCTTTTCATTGGAAAGATGCGGCTACCTATATAGCTATCCTAGTGGCAATTGTCGGGATAAGTAAATTGCTGATTCCACTCTATGAGGATAAAATCCCTGCACTAGATGATATTGAATCAATCGAATACTCAGATTACCACTTGCATGCTTGGTCTGAGTCAGATGATTCAACAACACTTTTGGCTGAACCGGAAAGCATTGCTACAATCCATAAGTTACACGAAGGTATTATTGCTAATAAATACCCAATAAAGCGGTATACCCCAGAAATCACCATTCATTATCACCTGAAAAATGGTGATATATTGAAGCGGGAGTATTACCTTTCTATAGATGACATAGATCAATTAAAGACAACTCATCTATCTGAATATAAAGAGAGAATCATAAATGAATTCAAAACAATAGCAACTAAAGCATCAACTGTTAGGTTCTATCATGAAGAAATAAATATTAAAGATACTGAGCAAGTGGACAGCTTTACTGCCGTTATTTTGAAAGATATCAAGGAAAACAACTTCCCAAGCTCAGAGTCCTTTTATGACGACACACCACTTACTTTTGAATTGACAAGTGAACCTTACAATGATTGGTGGTGGTGGTCGCCTGGTATTACAAAAGAAATGGTTCATACACTGAACTGGTTAGAGGAAAATGGCTATGAGGAGCTAGCCAAGCTAGCAATGTAGGGATGAGATAAAAATCGAGCCAGAAATAACATCATAAAAAAACTCGCATGAAATTATTCATCATGCGAGTTTTGTTTTTTATTTTGAACAGGCGCTGGTTCTGACTCTGTTGACTTTATTGTTTGATAATATTCTACTTCTTCAGGTGTTGGCGTTAAATACTGATATCTTGAAGGATCAACTGGCTCAAATCCAGTTGGTGTATAAAAGCGCAACAAGTCTTTTGTAATGATTTCATCAGAAGTTCTTAAGCGGCTTTTCGCTTGCTCTTGCAGCTCAGCAGCAATATCTTCTGGTAACGTAGTAATTAACCCTGTTTCATTTTCATAAATTTTATCACCAACAAATGTATATTCCGGTGTAATAAAGCTACCATTACGGAACGGAACAATCTGATGACGGTCCGGCGATAACATGTCTGATCCAAGTGACAAAAAGTCCTTCGTATCAATACCTAGTAAATGTAAAATCGTTGGACGTACATCGATTTGACCACTATATGTGTGATTTACGCCACCCTCAATACCAGGAGCATGAATCATAAATACCATTCTTTGTAAACCAGCATAGTCAAATGGTGTAATCTCTTCTTTTTCCAAAACTCTTGCCATTGCTTTATTACGATTGTGAGAGAGTCCATAATGATCACCATATAGGACAAAAATGGAATTTTCATATAAGTCGTTTGCTTTTAATTCCTCAAAAAACATTTCCAATGCTACATCTAAATAATTAGCTGATTGAAAATATTGATCTACTACAACATCTCCAAAATCACCTACCGGAAAATCAGTATCCTCTGGATCCATTCCAAATGGGAAATGATTCGATAATGTAATCATTTTTGCAAAAAACGGTTGTGGCAAATTAGATAAAATCGGCACTGATTCTTGGAAGAAAGGAATATCCTTCAAACCATAATTCTTCGCATTTTTCGGATCACTCATATCATAAAATTGTGCATCGAAAAATTGATCATATCCCATTGAACGATACATTTCATTCCGATTCCAAAACGTTTTATAATTCCCATGGAGTGTTGCTGAATAATAGTCACCATTCTGCCTTAAAATAGCTGGTAGCGCCTGCTGCACATTGTTCGCCTTATTCACATAAACCGCACCTTGTGCAGTTGGAAACAAAGCGGTCTCCATGATAAATTCAGAATCAGCTGTTTTACCTTGGCCTGTCTGATGGAAAAAGTTATCAAAATAAAATGTGTTTTCATGACGCTTCAAAGCGTTTAAGAACGGCATAACTTCTTGTCCATCAAGCTCATAATCTATAATGAAATTTTGCAATGATTCCAATGAAATATAAACTACATTTCTGCCTTCGGCTTTACCGAAATAATCCGGATTCGGTGCTACATAATTAGATCTCACAAACTCTTCAATCCCAACAATATCATCGGCATTCGCTAATGCTCGCTGTGAATTTGACTTTGCATTTTGCACAGCATCGTAAACAGTAAAGTTATAGACACCAAGATACTTAACCAAATAGTTGCGATCAAACGTTCTAGATAATAATTGTGGTCGATCTACTTCTGCAAGTCCTAAATTCAACAAGAACACACACAATGAAGCGAACACTAATCGTCTTAAAGTAACATAGTTGTTTGGCTTCACTAACGGCAAGCTCTTTCTGAAAATAATAACTGCTATAATAACAGTGTCCACAAAAAACAACACATCTGCAGGATGCATCAATGCTATAATACTATCTGACAACTGCCCGGCATTTTCCGGTGCTGCAAATAGCGACGGAATCGTTAAAAAATCAGTAAAAAAGCGGTAGTATACTGCATTCGCATACAACCAAAGAGACAATGAAATATTAGCAAATAAAAGCGCACGATACTGCCCTTTATTCTTAAAAATAAATGCTATCCCAAAAAACAATAAGCATGAGCTTAATGGATTAATGAACAATAAAAAGTGTTGATACCAGCCTTCTACACCCAACTTAAATTGCGTCAAATACACAATGTAAGACTTTGCCCAAAACATGAGCACTGTAAGCGAAAAAAGCGTAATAAACCTTCCGGCTAACTGCTTCGGATCTTTCAATAAATTTAATATTTTTTGCATAATTTTAGTTACCTCATATAAAAAATAGCTTTCTACCTTTTTCAGGCGTCTGTATATTATAACATGAAATATAAAAAACTTCAAAAATTCTATATCCCTTGCATAATATGCAGATAGCTCCTCTTTAATGACTTAGTAGGCCTTTGTGAGGTCTATTTTGTATTCATCTTAAACGCTAAAAATAACTCATTATAATAAGATAAGTTTCTCTTTCCTAAATCTTTATAGACTTCCAACCTTGCAGTCAATTCCTCACTAGGATAAAAGCGCTTATCGCTGGTCATTTCTTCATCCATGAATGCAAGTGCTGCTTGGTTCGGTGTAGAGTAACCAACATACTCACTATTTTTCGCACCATTTTCTGCATCCAACATAAAGTTGATAAACTTGTGTGCGCCTTCAATATTTCTTGCACCTTTTGGAATAACCATGTTATCAAACCACAAGTTAGACCCTTCAATTGGCACAACATAATCTAATTCATCTGTCTCTTCCATCATATCCATTGCATCGCCAGACCAAGTAACAGCCAAAGTTGCTTCACGATTTACCATTAGCATTTTAATTTCATCGCCAACAATTGCTCTAACATTTGGTGTTAATTTATCAAGTTTGCGCTTTGCTTCATCTAAAAGTGCTTTATCCGTCTCGTTTAATGAATAGCCTAAGCTATTCAGTGCCATTCCCATTTGTTCGCGCGCCCCGTCAATTAAAATAATTTGATTGCGAAAAGCCGGATCCCATAGGTCATTCCAACTCGTTATTTCTTTATCACCGATTAAAGAAGTATTATAGACAACACCTACTGTCCCCCAAAAGTATGGGATTGAATAACGATTACCTGGATCAAAGTCTAAATCCTTAAATCGTGGATCGATGTTCTCCAAATTAGGTAGCTTTGTATGATCGATTTCATGCAAAAGATCATGATTGATCATTTTCGCAATAGCATACTCCGATGGTACAGCAATATCAAAGTGCGTACCACCTTGCTGTATTTTCATTAACATCGCTTCATTTGAATCAAATGTTTCATATATTACTTTAATCCCAGTCTCTTCTTCAAACTGGCTAATTAAATCAGGGTCAATATAATCACCCCAGTTATAGACATTTAACGTATTATCGCCGCTGAAGCCTGCTTGTGAATTTAATTGATAAATTGCCAACAGTAGCACCGCTGATGTCACTATAATTATGATAAAGGCATTCGTTAATTTTTTCATTTTTTAAGAGCCCCCAATCGTCTCCGTTCAAGCGCATAAAACCCTAACACGATAGCTAAAGTGATCAAAAAGATAATTGTCGATAAGGCATTAATCTCAAGCGAAACACCGCGCCGTGCTAATGAATAAATCTCAACGGATAAAGTTGAAAAGCCACTGCCAGTAACAAAGAATGTTACTGCAAAGTCTTCGAGTGAATAAGTAAGCGCCATAAAAAATCCTGCAAAGATCCCTGATGTAATAAATGGCAAGATTACTTTTGTTAAAATGTGGAGGCGACTAGCCCCTAGGTCTAACGCTGCATCAATTAATGTTGGGCTCATTTCATATAGCTTTGGCAATACCATAATGACAACAATGGGTACCCCAAAAGCAATATGTGATAAAAGTACCGAAGTAAAGCCCAAGCGAATCCCTAACATTGTAAACAAAATTAGAAATGAAGCACCAATAATAACGTCTGGGCTGACCATTAACACATTATTAAGCGAGAGTAGCGTATTTTTTGTTCGCTTTGTTCTCGCAAAGTAAATCGCAATTGCACCAAGTATACCTAAAATCGTTGATGCTAATGCTGACAATAGCGCAATGACAATTGTATTTAAAACAATGATTAACAACCTTGTATCTTGAAATACTTCTTTATACCAATACCAAGTAAATCCCTCAAAGCTATTCATCGTTCCACCTTCATTGAAGGAGTAGAAAATTAGGTAAAAAATTGGCGCATACAAAATAGCAAAAACAATCATTAAATAAATATTGGAGGGCTTTAGGCTTTTCTTCATCATCGTCTACCTCCAATTTGTTTATGGCTACCCATAAAAATCATCATCAGTACCATAGCAAAGATTAAGAAAACGGCAATTGTTGCCCCCATACCCCAATCCTGTGTCACTAAAAAATGTTGCTCAATCGCTGTTCCTAGTGTAATCACTTTATTTCCAGCAATTAGACGCGTAATCATAAATAGTGATAATGCTGGAATAAAGACAGCCATACATCCTGCTTTAATACCATTAGATATCAATGGCAAAATCACACGTCGAAAGGTTGTCCAACGATTTGCGCCTAGATCTTGTGCTGCAGAAATATATGATGGATTTAGCCTGTCTAAAGCGTTATAGACTGGTAACAACATAAAAGGAATAAAAATATAGACCGATACAAAAATAAAGCTGAAATCAGTAAATAAAATTTGTTGTGTACCAATACCGATAAATTCAAGGAAGCGATTAACTGCTCCGCTGAGGCCAAAGATCCCAATAAAAGCATACGTTTTTAATAATAAGTTAATCCAAGTCGGTAAAATGAGTAACAAGAGCCACAGCTGCTTGTGCTTTGTTTTCATAAGAAAATAAGCAGTTGGCAATGCAATCAACAATGAAAACAATGTAATTAAGAAAGCATACCAAAAGGAACTAAGCGCCATTTTTAAATAAACTGGTTCAAAAAAACGAACGTAGTTTGTAAATGTAAACTGATTGTCAATATCAAAGAAAGAATAGTAAACAACAAGTGCAATCGGTGCTACAACAAATAAAGCAATCCAAAGTATATATGGGATTAAATAAAAGCTACGAAATACGTTACCTTTCATCATCACTTACCTCAGTAAATTCTTCAATTCGTCTATCAAAATCTTCTTCTGACTCGTTCAAACGCATTACATGTATAGCCTCCGCTTCAAAAAACAAGCCAATTTCCTCGCCAACGGTTGCCGTTTTTGTTGAATGAACAAGCCACTCATTGTCAAATTCATCATAACAACAAAGCTCATAATGCACACCACGGAATAATTGAGAATCAACACGCACCTTTAGCTTCCCTTGTTCTTTAGTTGTAATTTCTAAATCTTCTGGTCGAATTACAACTTCAACTGCTTCATTACGGTTAAAGCCACCATCGACACAATCAAACTGTTTCCCTGCAAACTCAACCAAATAATCATGAATAATTTTACCTGCAACAATATTGGATTCTCCAATAAAGTCTGCTACAAAGCGATTGATTGGTTCATCATAAATATCTGTTGGCGTGCCACTTTGTTGAATAACGCCTTTGTTAAGTACAAAAATTTCATCCGACATCGCTAGTGCTTCTTCTTGATCGTGGGTAACAAAAATAAACGTAATCCCTAATCTACGTTGTAATTCACGTAATTCATATTGCATTTCCATGCGTAACTTTAAATCTAGTGCTGATAATGGTTCATCTAGCAATAGTACTTCTGGCTCATTAATAATTGCCCGAGCAATTGCTACACGCTGCCTTTGCCCACCAGACATTTCCGAGATTTCTCGATTCTCGTAGCCAGACAAGTTCACAAATGTTAGTGCTTGCTTCACTTTTTCAGTGATTTCTTTATTCTTCATTTTCTTAATCCGCAAGCCAAAAGCCACATTTTCAAATACATTCAAATGCGGGAATAAAGCATAATCTTGAAAAACAGTATTCACTTGTCGTTCATTAGCAGGTACTTTATTTACTTCCTGATCATTAATATACACTTTACCGCTAGACGGTTCAGTGAAGCCGGCAATCAAGCGTAAAATCGTTGTTTTACCACAACCTGATGGTCCAAGCAATGTATAAAATTTTCCCTTTTCAATTTCGAAACTAATATCGTTCAAAACGATCGTTTCATCATCGAATTGTTTAGAAACATTTTCAAAACGAATAATTGTCTTATTTGCTGTCATTTGTGATGACCTCCTAAGCTTAGAGGATTAAAACTTATAGTGAACTCTCATTATATCGTAATCTTACAAAAGTACAAGACAAATTTCAATATAAAAAAGTTGGGAAAATCAAGCAGGATTTTCTCAACTTTATACTAAGGCTTTTAACAACATAATTTGCTTAAGGCAATTGCAATCAGCTTACTTTCACTACTATCCGCCCGTGAAGTCATAATGATTGGTGCTTTTGCACCAAGTACTACACCACCATGTTTGGATTTTGCTAAGAAAGCCAATGATTTATACAGAATATTGCTGGCTTCAATATCCGGGCCAACCAAAATATCGGCTTCGCCACTTACCGGACTGTCAATCCCTTTGGTTAATCCTGCTTCTTTAGAAACAGCAATATCAACTGAAAAGGGACCATCAACATATCCACCAGTTAATTCATCTGCACGATTTAATCGCACTAATTCAGCATATTCCAATGTAACAGGCATTTTTTCATCGACTTTTTCTTTTGCAGCAAGGAGTGCTACTTTAGGCTGCTGAGTGCCTAACTTCTGAACTGCAGTCACAGCATTTTCAATCATTTGTCGCTTCGTATCCAAATCAGGTGCAATATTGATTGCTGCATCCGTAATAAATAATAATTTATGATAAGTTGGCACCTCAAACACCGCCAAATGACTTAACTTCTTTCCGGAACGAAGCCCAATTTCTCGGTCAAAGACTGCTTTCATCAAAATTGAAGTATCCACTAAACCTTTCATCAGTACATTCGCACGACCTCCGGAAACAAGCTCAACTGCTTTATAAGCTGCTTTCGTCACATCTGGCTCATGGACGATTTCAATATCAGTTAAATCCACTGACAACTCTCTTGCAATCGTACAAATTTTTTCCTGATTTCCAACTAAAAGAAATTTTGTGTTTTGCTGCTTGCAAGCAGCATGAACCGCTTCCAGTACATGATAATCTTCTGCCACCGCCACTGCAATTGTTAAATCTAACTTTTTCGCAGAATGCTGAACTAACTCTGTAATTGACTTGATCATAGTAGACCTCTTTCCTAACTGTTTGTAGTCGAATTTTTCAGCAAATTTTTCGTTAATGCAGTGGCTTCTAGCCAAATCAAAGATTTGAAGAAGCTGTGCAGGGACAATGCTAGCTAAATCAAAGATTTAGAGCATTCTCGCCTGCAAGGAGCGAAGAAAGCGAATACAGAGACGTATTTAACTGATGAGCGACGCAGTCAGAACGGAAAATTTGCAAAAAATTCGGCTGCAAACAGTTAGGAAAGAGGTCTACTAACTCCTAGTAAAAATTTTATCTGTAAAAATTATAATCCTCATCATGGATGAAAGCAAATAGGAATTTTTCCATAAAAAAGAAAAAGGCATCTTGACTATAGAAATCAAGACCCTTGGATAAATTGATTAAATAGTGAATATAAATGAATGCAGTTACTGTGTAGATAAAAATTTCACCGGGTTGTTGTTCCACCAGCTCCTTGATATTTTAATTTTGTTGCTTCGCCACCGCGGAGATGACGCACAGATTTGTGATAATCAAGAATATGCTTTACTTCATTAGCTAGCTCAGGATTAATATTCGGAAGTCGCTCTGTGAGATCTTTGTGAACTGTTGATTTCGATACGCCAAACTCTTTGGCAATTACACGTACTGTTTTTCGTGTTTCCAGTAAATAATTTCCGATTTTAATCGTTCTGTCTTTAATATAGTCGTGCACACACTCGCCCCCCTCGCTATTACTCTCGAGAGAAGTGTGAAATGAGTTGTTCTCGTAATTGAAAGACGGATTATTCTCTTAATAAATCGTGGGTTTCATTAGTTTCTTGAATAATATGATTTCTAATGTTTCTCACCTCATACACTCCAATTCGTTCTTATACCTATAGTGTATTAGCCCGATGGATGATTATTCGTGAAAAATTGTGAAACCCTTTTCACAGGGGGCTTGACCACTCCATATTAAACTGCTTAACTAGGTCAAATAAAAAACATTAGCACTATAACGCTAATGTTTGTGAATAAACTCGATCACGTAAATTTTTAAAACTAAATACTCAAATTGAAACATTATAACAAGCAACTTCCTCTTTAATTTCCATTAGATCCTTTTTAGTTAAACTTGCTGATCTCTTGATCACATCATAACTAAAACCATTTTTTAACAACTCTCTAACCAAAGCTTTTTGACCTTGCTCAAAACCTTGTTCAAAGCCTTCTTCCCTGCCTTGTCGAATTCCTTTATTTTTCATCGCCTTAAACAGTACAAGCTCTTCATAATCAATCATCTCTAACACCTCCTGTAGCCGCTTATTATCTTCCTCATCTACAATAAACTTATTTACTACCAATGCTAATAAACCTGTTACCACTTGCACAGTATCTGTATCCTTTTTCACTTCTTTAACCAAAGGAATAACTTCATCTACCACTATATCAATAGGCTTTTTCTTGCTTTTATAAAGCGGCAAATAAATGAGCTCAAGTTCATTTATTTCCTCTCCATTTGCTACTTTCCGCTTAATCTCAACAAGTGCTGCATCACCATCAAGCTCCCCTAAATTAACAATAGTAGGCTTAAAGCTAAGCGATGCATTAAAATAACCGCTAATATTCGATTTCCGATTTGTAAAAATAACTGTCCTAATAGAAATCCCGTGCTGTCTAGTTGAAGTAAGGTTATAGATCGCAAAACGCAGCATATCTCCTTGATTAATTTCTGATTGCCACTCCAAGTGCAATCCAGTTCCATCTACTAACTTAAATAGTAAATCTCGATAGCTGCTTTCTACAACCACATTTTTTTCTTCAACATTTAAAGATGTCTCAATCTTCGCTATGTCAAGTCCTAAAAAATCAAAAGATATCTCTTTAAATCGTAACAAGGAATGTTTAAAAACAGCATCATAATTTTGATGGATTTCTGCCAAATTTCCCACTCCACACTTCCTTCCTAAGAAATTGTCGCAGAGTTTTTGACGCTAATCATCACTGTTCATTTGGGTTTCTACTTTTAACTGAGGGTTTTTACTTTTAATTGAGGTCTCCGATTTATATATTTGGCCAGCGCCAAAAATCGCTTGTTTACATCATAACATCTTCCTACCTAAAAAGAAACTACTAGTTCGTTAATTTTAACCAAACAAAAAGTTGTTCAAAGCGTTTAAACAACTTCACTTGCTATGCTGCTAATTTTTCATTTCTTAACTTTTTACAATCGTTTTGGGCACTTTTCCATTTAGCACTAGTTGAATATTTTCAGCACACAACGCCATCATCGCCGATCTTGTCTCTGCACTGGCACTTCCAATATGCGGCAATGCTACAACGTTATCCAGTGTCAACAACGGATGATGCGCATCAATCGGTTCAACCTGAAAAACATCCAAACCAGCTGCTGCAATCACTTTATCCTTCAATACACGATAAAGCGCTTCTTCATCCACCACAGCACCGCGGGCAGCATTAATAAAAATTGCAGAAGGCTTCATCTGTTTAAAAACTTCCTCAGTAAATAAGTTTTTCGTTTCAGGTGTAAGCGGTGTCAAACACACAATAAAATCCGACTGCTGCACTAACTGCTCAAAGCTACAATATTTTGCACCAACCGCCGCTTCAACCTCCGGCTTTGGATTTCGATTATGATACAAAATTTCCATATCAAAACCAGTAGCCCGTTTAGCCACTGCAGAACCGATTTTCCCCATGCCTACGATACCAATCGTTTTATGATGAATATCAGCACCGGTAAACAAAAGCGGTCCCCAAGAACGCCATTCTCCACTTTTCACTATCTGAACTGCTTGCGGAATCTTCCTCGCTGTTGCCATTAATAAAGCAAATGCCAAGTCAGCTGTTGTATCTGTCAACACATCCGGTGTATTGCATATCAGTACATTATTTTCCTTAGCTGCTTCCAAATCAATATTATCAAAACCAACTGCTAAATTCGCAACAACTTTTAAGTTGCTACTTCGCGTCAACAACTCGCGATCAACTTTGTCAGATAACATTGTCAAAAGCGCATCAGCTTTTCCTGCCTCTTCCAATAAAATTTCACGCGGAACCGCCATAGTATCCGAATGCCACATATTTACCTCAAACTGTTCCCGCAACGACTGAACAACTTCCTCCGGTAACTTCCGAGTAATAAACACATACTGCTTTGTCATCATCATCCATCTCCTTTTACAAATATCCGTTTATATTGAAAAATATTCACAACCCCAAGTCCTGCAGCAATGATAAAAATAACCGCAGTAATCATAAATGGCAACGTTGGCTTAATTTCATAAGCAAAACCGGCAACCAACGAACCGCCAATCATCCCTAATGACTTCACTGAATTGAAGATGCCAAACAATAATCCATTAGAAGTCCCTTTTTGCCCTTCAACAACCAATGCTTGCTGAATCGGTAAATACATCGAATTAAAAGTATAAAATAACACATTCCAAACTAAGAAAGGCACTAAGCTCACAATATTACTAGCAACCCCCAGCGTAATCCCACAAATCAATAAAATAGCCACAAGCGAACGCCGACCATCAGTATGCTTCACCAACCACTGATTAATTGTAAAATTAGCAATTAGTCCAATCATCCCGGTTACCGCTTTTAAAATGCCATTATAGGAAGGCGGAAATAGATAAACTTTCCGAATATAATAATTAAGCGCACCATCATAACCTACTGTAGCAAAGGTAGTTAAAAATACACCGATCAAAAATACGATCAAAGCACCGGACATCACTTGCTTCGCTTGAAAAAACGAATTGAATGGATTAGCATGGCGAACTAAATCAGCACGATCCATTTTGCTTGGATTCTGAATAGAATCTTTTAAAAAAGAAATATACAGTACAATCGAAATGAGTAGCGCAATCACTTGTACAATAAAAGCAGCAGGAATTGAGTAATCACCAATAAACCCACCAAGCAAATAACCAATCGAGGCACTAACTGAATGAAAAGCCACAAAATAAAGCATATACTTTGGTCGATTTTGCTTATCGGTAACATCTGCAAGATAAGCCATACAAGCTACAGTAAATGCACCAGCAAAAACTCCCGAAAGAATTCGTGACAAAATAACAGTAAACTCTGATCCCGACAACATAAAAGCAATTTGGGAAACAGCATAACCAAACAAACCAATATTCGTAATCCGCAAGCGCCCAACCATATCACTTAACTTACCCCAAAGCGGGCTAAACAAAAAATTAGTAAGTGACATCGCCGCAAGTGCGAGTCCAAACATATAATCCGGTAATTCTAAATTTGTTAAAAAAGCAGGTGTAATCGGATGCACCATATTACATGCCATAAACATAAAAGCATTGATTGCCAAAAACTTGTATAAAGTTGATTTTGATGTCATAATCATTATTTTAACACAACTACACTGATTTCTTTTGAAAAAACATATCCTTTTCCCACAAAATATGATAAAATTCCTTTTGAATTGTTTATAGTGAAGCCAAAAAGAAAGCTTGGTTTCAAAGAAGCCTGAAACGTTAATAATTATAATTGAGAGCAATCAATAATCAAGTATATGATGCACTGATATAGGAGGATTTTTTAATGGGAGCATTTTCAAAAGATATCGGAATTGACTTAGGGACAGCAAATGTGTTGATTTATATGAAAGGCAAAGGGATCGTCTTAAATGAACCTGCCGTTGTAGCAATTGATAAAAGTGATAATAATAAGGTGCTTGCAGTAGGTGAAAATGCTCGCAAAATGATTGGGCGTACACCGGGTAACATTGTCGCTATTCGCCCACTAAAAGATGGTGTCATTGCTGACTTTGATGTAACTGAGGAAATGTTAAAGCATTTTATCAATAAATTAAAATTAAATGGTTTTTTCTCAAAGCCTCGTATTTTGATTTGCTGCCCAACAAATGTAACTAGCGTTGAGCAAAAAGCGATCCGTGAGGCAGCAGAAAAAGCTGGTAGCAACCAAGTTTTCCTAGAGGAAGAACCAAAAGTAGCTGCCATTGGTGCCGGTATGGATATTTATCAGCCAAGTGGAAACATGGTCATAGATATTGGTGGCGGAACAACGGATATTGCTATTCTTTCAATGGGTGATATTGTTACTTCTTCATCAATTAAAATGGCTGGAGATCGTTTTGATAATGAAATTATTAGCTACATAAAGCGTAAATATAAATTGTTAATCGGAGAAAGAACAGCAGAAGATATTAAAATTAACGTGGCGACTGTTTTCCCACAAGCTAGAAGTGTAAGCATGGAAATTCGCGGGCGTGACCTTGTCTCAGGACTCCCTCGTTCTATCGAGATTACATCAGAAGAAATTGAAGGATCCTTGCGTGAATCAGTTGCTATTATTTCACAAGCCGCTAAAAATGTATTGGAACAAACACCTCCGGAACTCTCCGCTGATATCATTGATCGTGGTGTTATTTTAACCGGTGGTGGCGCATTACTGCATGGCATTGATTTAGTATTATCTAAAGAACTAAAAGTGCCGGTATTTATCGCTGAAAACCCAATGGATTGTGTTGCTAAAGGCACCGGAATCATGTTAGAGAATTTTAAGAAATAAAGCTATTGAATAAGGGTGTTAAAAACGATGGTAAAGTCAAACAAAGATGTTGAAGATAAGCAGTTTCCTAACGCTGACACGGAAACTGCTGCTGATACTCAAGCTAAAATACAAGATACTGATAGTGTTAACACTAATGCATTCCCTCCAGTAGAAAACGCAGCATTAAATGATTCTGATAACCACGAGGATGTTAGCTTAAGTGAGCGCTTTCAGCAAATAGATGATGCAGCAGACGATGCATTACAAAGCGCTGAAGTTGCTGAACAACAAGAAACTGGAGTAGCTTCTGGCGAAGAAAAGAAGCTACACATTGAAGCTGAGCGTGAAGCACTAGCAGAAGGGCATGAACGCGATCAACATCGCTTACAACTAGCCACTGAAGAAACAACTGAAACAGCAGATTCAGAACATCCATTGACACAATTAGCATCACAAGATACACCATCAAGATCACAAAAGAAAGAAGCCGAGCAAAATCCGCCTAAAAATAAAAAACAGCAGATGCGCTTTCGATTAATACCACTGTGGCTGCGCTTAATTATTATTATGATTTTAGTGTCAGCTTCCCTTTTGGCTGGTATATATGTCGGCTTTGCTATACTTGGACCAGGGGATGCATCAGAAGCATTTAAACTGGAAACTTGGAAGCACATTCTGGACTTAGTGAACAAAACTTAGCAATTGAAACACTTACATGATTTCAGGAGGTAAGTCATATAATGTTAGATATTCAAGCAATTAAAAAAATTATTCCACATCGTTATCCTTTTTTATTAGTTGATCGAATTATTGAGATTTCCGACACAAAAGCAGTAGGAATTAAAAATGTTACAATCAATGAACCATTTTTCAATGGACACTATCCAGATTATCCAATCATGCCAGGGGTTTTAATTGTTGAAGCACTGGCACAAGTTGGTGGAGTTGCTGTTTTACAGAAAGAAGAAAATCAGGGGAAAATCCCTGTTTTCGCTGGAATTGATCGCTGTCGATTTAAGCGTGAAGTAAAACCAGGAAATCAGCTATTATTATCAGTTGAACTAACCAAAATACGTGGCCCCATCGGTAAGGGAGTAGCTATTGCTACTGTTGATGGAGAAGTTGCTTGTGAGGCAGAATTAACTTTTGCACTTAAATAAGCTCAAGGTATGTGTAAGCTTATTCTACAAATCGGCCTCATTCTAAAAATTTTTTAAAAAAACTATGAAATTTGATACTTTGCCTAGGGAAGTATCAAATTTCTTTTTATTTTTCCGCATTTTTTCGCCAAAATACAAAAATGTTTTAAACTTAGCTTTTTTACAAAATAAATGTTTCTGATTATGATGATTACAGCTTTTAAATAATTTTTAATGAGGTGAAGTAAATGTTGAATCAAGTAACAATTGTAGGTAGGCTAACAAAGGATTTAGAGGTTAGATATACGCCTGAAGGGAAAGCTGTATCTAATGTTGCTCTGGCAGTATCTAGGCATTATCGTAGCTTAAACGGTGAGTATAAGACTGATTTTGTTCATTGTACACTCTGGGGGAAAATCGCAGAAAACACTGCGCAATATTGTGGAAAGGGATCGGTTGTTGGTGTCACTGGTCGTATTGCTACCCGTAAGTATGAAAATGCAGACTTGCGTACTGTTTTTGTCACAGAAGTCGTTGCTGATAATGTACAATTTATGGACAAACTGCAAAAAAATAAGGCTACAACACCTACTAGTGAGCCAGTACAAGAGCAAAGCGAATTGAAACAAGCGATATTAGCTATAGAGTAAATAAAAATACATTGAATGTTGACAAAGCCATTCAATGTATTTTTATTTACTGTTTTAATAAAATTGTACACCATAATCATCATTTTCAATATTTGGCTCACCCGATAATTCCAGATGAGAACGTAATACTTTTGAAATTTCTAACTTCTCTTCATAAAGAACAAGTTCGTAGACTATCCCATGGATTCTTCTGCTATTAGGCTCTACCTGGATGGATTCCACATTCTTAGCAGCCTCAGCATAGTCTTGTTTAAGCGACCACATTTCCATAGTAGAAAAATTCATTTTAACATTATCGCCAATACTATCTAAAATTTCGTTAATATTCTTTAATGATTGAAATGAAACAGCCTTTGGAATCAACTGCTGAATCACTTCTTGCTGTCTTTCTTGACGACCATAATCTCCTCTTAGATCATGCTTACGCATTCTCACATAGGCTAACGCCTGTTTACCATTTAGCATGTTGTGACCTTCGCTAAAGCTATGACCGCTTTGCGAAAACGCAAACTTATTATCAACACTTACACCACCAAGAGCATCTACAATGCCTACAAATGCATCGAAATTGACCTCGGCATAGTAGTCAATTGGCACATTAAATTCTTGCTCAACTGTTCTAACAGCAAGATCGGCCTCACCAAAAGCAAAGGCAGCATTAATTTTGTGATAACCTTCTCGCTCAGGAATTTTCACCCGCATATCCCGTGGAATACTTAGCATTTTCATGTCTTGTGACTTTGGATTAATCGTAACCAAAATCATCGTGTCGGAGCGACTCACACCATCTTCTTTATCAACACCTAACAGTAAAATTGAAACAGGATCTTCCCTTTTAACACTGACAAGATCAGAACGAAGTGGTGATTTATCACGGTTCAAATCTTCTGTGATTTTATTTTTTGTATTAATCATTTGCATGATAATTGGTGCAGCATATACCGTAGTTGCTAATAGTACTGCGGCTATTGTCATCATAATGATTTTACGTCTTCTCTTTTTTCTCATTTGTTTACTTCTTCCTTGGCGATTAATAAGCGTAACCCCCTTCTCATAAAAAATAGCATATCAAAAAAATCAAAAAAAAGATAGTCTATTTTTTATTAGACTTCTTGCATAACCATTTGCAGCCGTATTTTTCAGCAAATTTTTTGTTAAGCAAGAAGTCTAAAGCATGAAAAACGCAACACCATTTGGAGCTGCGTCATATCATTGGAGTTATTTCATTACTCCGAACTTGAATTCTGATCTTGATTAGTATTACTTCCCGGCCGATTAGATTCAGAAGGGGTTTGTTGATTTGTTGAACTGTTTGTTTCTTCTTCATCTTCTCTTTGTGACTGGTTGCTTTCATTAGTTGTAGCTTCCTGCTCTTTTGAAATATCATAAGATTTCAAAGCGCTGAGCGGCTTTTTTAAAAATAGCGCTGGATTTACAGCAACACCATCCTTACGAATTTCAAAGTGCACATGCACATTTGCATCAGGATTAATTGCACTACGACCTGCTTTAGCAATAATCTCTTGCTGTTTAACTTTATCACCTACACTAACCGTTGGATTGCTGATTGATGAATATCGGCTTACTAAACCCGGTTCATGTTCAATCTCAATCATATTGCCTAGTAGTGAATCCGTTTGCACGCGAATTACAGTTCCCGACATTGCTGCTAATACATCAAAACTTGCATTGTCCTTTAGCCCATAATCAATTCCTGTGTTCGGTTGATAAGTGTCTCCATACTTTACAAGTGCAGCTTCCTGCTCGCTCTCCTCAGCATTAATATCATAGAATTGACCCTTAACAACCACATTTTTTGAATCCATTAGCGGCATAGCAAAATTCTCAACTGCTTCATTCACTGGAATGGCTGGCTTTTCATTTGGGAGTTGTACCTCAGCACTTTGCTTTGATTCATCAACATCCTGACCTACACTCTGATACCAAAATGCGCCAATCATAACCATCGCTACGCTTGTTAAATACATTGCTGGTAAAAACCATTTTTTCCGAATAAGTTTGTTTACCTTTTTTTGGGAATCTAATTCCTTATTCATTTTTATCACCTCTGCATCCATTCTGAACAGATTGCAGAAAATATATACCTATTTTAAAAAAACTCGCTAAGTCTTATTTTTTCGCAGTCATTGTTGCTAGGAATGTGCTTGCTTCGGCTATTGTTGTGCCTTGATAGTAATGTGCTAAAATCTCTTTGTAATCATGTCCCTCTTGAGCCATGCCATTAGCACCGTATTGACTCATACCAACACCGTGGCCAAATCCTTTTGTCTGAATCATTACTTGATTCCCATTTCGTGTCCACTCAAAGTCAGATGATCTTAATTCCAATTTTTCACGAACTTCTTTTCCAGTAAATGTCTTGCCATTAACTTCAATCTTAGCAATTCGGTTACCGGCTGTTCGCTCCAGTACCTTGCCTATTTCTTTCTGATCTGGCAACTTAACACCTAATTTTTCTTCCACTTCACTAACAGGCATTTCGATTTCTGTAATATATTTTGGTGTATCAATATCCCAGGAACTATCTACACTCTTTAAATAAGGTAATGCACCTGACCAGTAATCTTCAGAATTCTCAGTACGGCCATTACTAGTTGAAAAATATGATGCTGTAATTGGTTCATCATCATAGGTTAAAATTTGCCCTGCTGTTTCTTTAACTGCTGTTTTAATCTTATTCATGTTTTTCTCATAATTTTGTCCCCAAATAGCTCGTAGCTCATCATTACTTTTATAAACTTGATGAAGGACTGTATCCGTAATATGATTCTCCGCATCTGGGTCTGCATGTAATTTCGCCTTAACAATATAAGTTCTTGCTGATAAAGCTTGCGCCTTTAACGCTTCTAATTCAAAGTCTGCCGGCATTTCAGAAGCAACAACGCCAATCACGTATTGTTCTAACGGTATTGACTCTGTTGTATTGGTAGCAGAACGAAAAACAGTAATTGCAGCACCTTCATCAAATACCGACGCTAGTTCGTTTTGTGAATCTTCATTCGTTACTTCTACCTTTTTATCATTCGATAAACTGACAATAACTGTTGGGATAGTAATTACAGCAATAAATAGAAGTACAATTGGTAATATTAAAGAGCGTAGTTTTTTCAATATATTTTTCTCCTTTGAAAATAATGATTATTAAATGTATGTCCAAGCATTACATTTTATTACTATCAAAAAAAGCACTTTAGGTTAACGTAAAACCTAAAGCACTTGATCAGTAATAATCCATTTATTTATGCAATAATCGTTGTTTCTGAAGATAAAATTTCTGTATTAATCCTTTCAATATCAGCACCTAGCCCAGCTAACTTACCATGAAAGTTCACATAACCACGGTCCAAGTGCTTCAAGTTAGTAACACAAGTAACCCCTTCTGCAATTAATCCTGCCAAAACAAGTGATGCAGCTGAGCGCAAATCAGTTGAGCTCACTTCAGCTCCTTGCAACATTTTCATCCCATCTACCAAGACTGAATGACCTTCAATTCGCACATCCGCATTCATCCGCTGGAATTCTTCTACGTGCATAAAACGATTTTCAAAAATCGTCTCAGTAATAATACTTGTACCTTCAGCCCGTAACATCAACGCCATCATTTGTGATTGCATATCTGTTGGAAATCCGGGATGCGGAAATGTTTTAATATCAACAGGATTAATCTTATCAGAACCAATAACTCGAAGTCCTTCTTCTTCCTCAAGAATAAAAATACCCATCTCTTCCATCTTTGCAACAACAGGAATAAGACAATCCCGCTGGACGCCTTTTACCAATACATTCCCACCGGTAATCGCTGCGGCTACCATGAAAGTCCCTGCTTCAATACGATCACCGATAATCGTATGCTCTGCCCCATGTAACTTGTCAACACCTTTTATGCGAATCCTTGAAGTACCTGCTCCTTCGATCTTACCACCCATTTTATTAATAAAGTTAGCAAGATCTACAATTTCAGGTTCCTGTGCCGCATTTTCAATGACTGTCACACCAAGTGCTGTGGAAGCTGCCATCATGATATTTTCAGTTGCTCCTACACTCGGGAAATCAAAATAAATATTGGTGCCTACTAAGCGACCTTTTACTTCCGCTTCTACATAACCATTCTCAACTTTGATCTCTGCACCCATCGCCTCAAAGCCCTTTAAATGTAACTCAATTGGTCTTGAGCCGATAGCACATCCACCGGGCAAAGCAACTCTGGCCTTCCCTTTTCGTGCAAGTAATGAACCCATTACTAAAATTGATGCTCTCATTTTGCGAACATATTCAATTGGCGCTTCAAAGTTTAAATCTTTGCTTGCATCAATTGTAATCACATTATTAGTAAAATTAATTGTTGTGTTTAAGGATCGGAGCACTTCATTAATTGTAAAAACATCAGAAAGCTCAGGTACATTTCTAAGTACTGAGCGTCCTTCATTCGCCAATAAGGTAGCTGCCAAAATAGGTAAAACGGCATTTTTGGCACCCTCAACAGCGACTGTTCCCATTAATTTATTTCCTCCGCGGACTAATATTTTTTCCAACTGTCGTCCCCTCCGCGTTCTCATTTTACATATTAATATTCACTCATGATAATCGGGGTTCCAATCGTATAAGCTATTTGATTTTTTTCCTCATCATATCTGAATGCTAATTGTAAGTTCATTTGATTTGATAATTGCCCAGTTAAAAGCGGACTTTGACCGGATATAACCAAAAAATCACCTTCATCTAACTGATCAATAACGTTGGCTTCAAATTTTTTCAGCCACTGATTTGCAGTAAACAATAAATCCTTATTCATGTTATCATCACTAATGCCCTTCAAACAAGAGTAAATTTTAATATTTTTATTAAATTTCTGCTGTTTGACTAACTGGTCAGTGATTTGCTTTGTTTTTTCACACCATTTTGTGCCATTTAAATGATAAATAAGCAATGACTGGTCATGGGGCAGAGCGACTATTTTTATAACAACTGCAACACCATCGATTTTGCCGGTTCCAAGGAAGAAATCATCTTGCTCTTGCCATTTAAAAGTAGCATTCTGATTTTGTTGCTTCTGATATAATTGCTGTGAGCTAAGTGCGTGCTCTTCTTTAATCAAAATATCCCAAGACTCAATTGTGACATGTGCATCATTTGTAGTAATCATACGAACTAATTGATCAATATCAATCGTTGTATTCGCATTTGAAGTTTGAATTTGAAGAAAAAATAAAAGCAAAAAACTAATTGTCACAATAGCAATTTTTCGCATAAAAAAATCCACTCCCAAGGAAACGTAACGAACTTCATTTTAAACTCGGTTCCCCAACCTGAATTCGTCAGTATATCGTTACTTACATTTTCTCCTTGTCAGTGAATTTTATACTTGGCAATTGCTAGGTGCTGTAGATTTAAAGAAGCAGGTTTTTACAAACCAGATTTGCAAAGCTCTTTGTTGTCGTCAATCACCATATTTCCGATATGCTTCAATCCTCCGCCACGATCTTTACAAATCTGGTTTGTAAAAACTCTTCGACCTAATTTGCTTGATTTTGGTGTTAGGCAAGGAAATGATATAAGCGAATATCGGAAATATTTGCTTATATCATTGACGAAGTATAACGCCAAAATCAAGCAAATTAGGCTGCTTCTTTAAGTCTACAGCACCTAGATGCTATTGAAAAAAATTAGCTAATTGATTACCTGCATTAAAATAGTCAATTACAAAATCACTAATAAGACTACCAATAGCAATACAAAGCAGTATAAAAAGCACACGCGCTTGAAATACTTTACCTTTTTTCAACATTTTTTCAAAATGCAGTGCCTGCATCGCCCACCAAGTCACAGCAATAAAAATTAATTTAATTAAAATCGTAATCACAGCTTCCTGCTGTTCTAAGCCCATCATCTAGTCACCTCGATTATATGCTGAAATAATTCAAGCCCTAGATTTGGTAATACACCTAAAACCAACACAGCCACCGCACAAATTCCCAACACAAACCATACAACTCGAGACTTTTCTGGCAAAATTTCTTCTCCTCTTGGTCGTCTAAAGAAAATTTGTACAATGATACGGAAATAATAAACATAAGAAATCACAGTACCTAATAAAAGAATCAAAGCAAAAACAACTAATTCATGTTCATTTCCTAATAACAGCATAAAAATATTTAGTTTCGCAATAAAGCCTGCTGTACCAGGAATCCCAGCTAGGGATAACAAATAAATAGTGGCGCTGATTGCTACAAACGGTGACCTTTGATAGAGTCCGGCAAAATCATGATACTCTGTATCATCAGCTTCATTTTCAATAAGCTGGATAATCGCAAAAAATCCAACGCTTGTCAATAAATAACTAATGAGATAGAACCAAAACACTTTAAATGAATAATCACCACTAGGTGCAGCAAAAGCAAGTAATAAATAACCACTATGCGCGATACCGGAATAAGCCATCATTCTCTTCAAATTGACCTGTCGAAGTGCTAACAAACTACCTACTAACAAAGTAACAGAAGCTAACACAGCAATGATCGTTTGACTGATAACAAAAATATCCGCAAACACTGAGTAAAACACACGAATTAACAAAATAAAGCCTGCTGCTTTAGAAACAACACTAAGAAAAGCGGTCACTGGTGTATAGGAGGCTTGATAAACATCCGGTGCCCACATTTGAAACGGAACAGCCGCTATCTTAAAAGATACACCAACTAAAATCAAAAGCATTGAAATGATCGCTATAAACTGAAACCCTTCTGCACTAGTATCCGTTAAACGCTCGGTGATCACCGCAATATTCGTTGAACCGGTGATACCATATAAATAGCTCAGACCAAATAACGTAATAGCAGCAGCAATACCACCATTCACAATATATTTTAGCGCCGCTTCGTTTGCTTTAATATTAAATTTCCGAATCCCGATTAAAATAAGCGAAGACAATGACAAAAGTTCCAACCCAATAAATATCGTAATCAAATCATAACTAGATGCCAATACCATCGCACCAAGTACAGCAATTAAAAACACATAATAGAACTCTGATCGATAGGTTTGTAAAGCATCTTTAGCTTGATAACCCAGTGCTAGTAATAATGTCAGCAAACCACCCAAAAGCAAAATCAATTTAAATGCTCGTGCTACACCATCAATATAAATCGTGTTATGAAGTAGTGCTACAAGCGGATCTTGAAGCTGAGATAACGTAGCAACTATCGCTAATAACAAACCGGCAATACCTAAATAACCAATGACCTTTCGGTCAACTTTTTTTGGTAAAAATAAGTCAAGTAAAAGCATCAAAACAATTGCAACAACCACAATGCCTTCCGGTAAAATTGCTAACCAATCATTTAAATTCTTCATCTCTTGTCACCTCCCCAATCCATTTACTAGTGAAGTAATAAAATCTTGTAATTCATTACCAACAATATTAGGTGCCACACCTAAAACAACAATAAACAATAAAAGCCCGAATGCTGTTATTTTTTCAATTATACTAAGATCAGTAATCGCTGCTGCTTCAACCTTAGCTGGTAATTCTATTTTGCCCCAAATAATTTTTAAAGTAATATTTAGCGCATAAGCAGCTGCTAAAATTAGTACTATAACACCAATGATTGCCAAAGTTCGATGACTATAAAACAATCCAACAAATACCATCAACTCACTAATAAACCCAGAAAGCCCCGGCAATCCAAGCATAGCCATAGCACTAATCAGCAATAAACCTGAACCAACCGGCATGAGCTTTGAGAGTCCCCCGATTTCCGTAATATCTGCTGTCTGAGTTCGTTCAACAATGATACCGATGAGGAAAAACAGCAATGCTGTAATCAGTCCATGGGATACTAATTGAAAAATAGCACCCTGAATACCAATTTCATTTAAGGCACCTAATCCCATTAAAACCAATCCCATATGCGAAATGGAAGAATAGGCAATCATCTTTTTCATATCCGTTTGAATATAGGCCAAAAATGCGCCATATAATAAATTCACAACACCGAGTACTGCCAACCATAGTGCAATTTCTTGAAATTGCTCAGGAAATAATTGAACGCCGAAACGAATCATTCCATAGCCGCCAACCTTCAATAAAACCCCAGCGTGAAGCATCACTACAGGTATTGG
>Ga0131853_10002720_pt1 | contig 31704 bp, 27 predicted proteins | sample TergutLab28metaG_FD_92764 | JGI IMG/M metagenome (GOLD analysis project Ga0131853, IMG submission 92764) | Labiotermes labralis P1 segment gut microbial communities from Petit-Saut dam, French Guiana - Lab288 P1 (version 2) (version 2) | ecosystem: Host-associated > Arthropoda: Insects >... | reverse complement strand
GAGCTGAGTATCGATGCGTTTTGCACTAACCATAATCATCAGCAAGCACCTTACCGCGAAGACTCGTTACTTTATTACACCCGTGCTGGCATAGCCGCAGGGTAGGTTTAGTTTAGCACAGCCGGATACAGTGGATTCTCATCTCAGCTGCGCATTTGCGGTCATCTGCTAACAGCTAAGGCAGACGAAGTCCTGCCGACAGCCCCTAACCACGCCCTTGACCTTTGCGCAAACGTAACCAATACGGAACCGCAACTTTCCGCCCTCACAAAACGGTGCCTCTACCCACTAAAACTTTCCGCTCTTGCAGACGAATCCGGTTGTCACCCAACATGCCAATCCCCACAAACCTGTCCTTGACCTACCAGTGGGGGGTCTGGGGGGAGTTGTATGCGAAGCTCGTCCTTTGAGCGTAGCAATACTGGTCCTCCCCCCAGCCGCCTTTCTTTGCTTACTTTTCTTTGGCGGGGCAAAGAAAGTAAGTGCCCCCGCGGCATGAGCGGCACATTATTCCTCGCCCGCAGGCGAATTAATATTGGGACCTTGAACTTTGACCTTAATGACCTTGACCTTAAAAGGCCTCGCACCTATAAGACCAACACTTCTTGCCCTCTCCCTACCCAAGAACCACCTTCATAGTCTTAGCAATCCTGTCGGGCTTAAACGGCTTGACAATAAAATCCAGCGCACCAAGTTTGATGGCTTCAACCACCATGGATTCCTGGCCCATGGCCGAACACATAACAACTTTGGCGTCCGGCTTTAACTCTTTGATAGCTTTGAGCGCACCTATGCCGTCCAAGTTTGGCATAGTGACATCCAGCATTACAAGGTCGGGGTTTATCTGCTGGAATTTCTCCACGGCTATAGCGCCGTCGGCGGCTTCCTCAACATCGCTGTAACCCAGCTTGCCCAGGGTATCTTTAATCATCATCCGCATGAAAGCTGCGTCGTCTACCACCAGAATTTTGCTCATACTCTTGCACCACCTAAAAATTTATCTTGTAAAGCGTACATCGCTGTGTTCTATGTCAACGCCAGAGAATCCCTGGCCTTGAGTATTTCGGTAATGCGAATAGAGAAGTTGTCGTCTACTACGACTACGTCCCCTTTCGCTATCAGCTGGCCGTTTACTATAACGTCTACCTGGCTGCCTGCCTGTTTGTCCAGCTCTACGATAGTCCCTTGACCAAACTCGAGGATTTCCTTGATTTTCCTCCGTGTACGGCCCAGCTCTACGGTGACGGTGACCGGCACATTCATCACAAGGTCGATGTTATGGGGTTGCTCCTTTATACTGTCCCCAGAGCCAAAGTCGCTGTAGTCGTAGCCCTTTACCATAATTGGGTCGGCCGAGGGGTAGGGCGGGTAGTAGCCGGGTGGCGGCCCAGGCGGGTATCCGTAGCCCGGTGGATAACCCGCACCGGCGGGAGACGGATACGCTGGCTGCTGGTAATAAGGCGCTGGCGAATGGTTTGGCGGCGGGCCGGCCGGGGGCTGCTGGGGCATAGCCTGGGGCGGCGGTGCTTGCGGCGCTTCCGGTATTGCGGCCTGGGGCACCGCAGCAGGCGCCGTAGGCGGCGATGCCACAGCTACAGGTGCCGGGGCCGGTTCTTGCGCCGGGGCAGGCTCCTCCGCTGTGTCTGACCCAAAATTTAGGGAAATCTCGATAATTTCTTTGGCAAGATCCATGTCCATCACGCTGACGAACTCGCTCTGCACAAGATTTTCTATGTCGAGTGTAAAGGTTATGGTCAGAATCTGCTCTTTGCTTGGCATATGCGCTTGCTTAAAGTCTTCCCACTCACCCACCGGGATAGTTGTGGGAGTTGAGATGTTTATAGAGCGCCCCAAAAAAGTGCTGAGCACAGTGGCCGAAGAACCCATCATTTGGTTCATAAGCTCGCAGATAGCGCTCTGGGCCATCTCATCCAGCTCGTAGGATTCGTCCAGCTCGGTCTGCAGCATCTGCGAGAGTATGCTCTTTGCGTCCTTTTGTCGCAGCAGCAGAATATTCGGGCCTTCCAGCCCTTCGACATACTGTATTTCCACAGCTATCGCCGGCTCGAGCATTTTTATTTCAAAGTCGCTCATGGAGGCTATAGCGACCCTTGGGGTGGTAATGTTTACCTTGCTATTTAAAAGCGTAGAAGCCGCAGTTGCCGCACTTCCCATGCTGATATTCATTATCTCGCCTATGGTATCTATTTCTAGGCTGGAAAAAGCGACACCATTCATATTCGCGTCTCCACTCATATAGCTTCACCTCTTGCAATATAACTACAGGACTTCCAACACCTGGAACGCCTTCTTGTTTTTTTGCACCCCTATTTTGCCGTGGAACCAGGGGGACTGCCCAACGCACAAGTCTACGTTGGTGCTCACCGGTTTGTTGAGCTGCAGCACATCGCCCACGTTGAGGTACATAACATCCCCCAGGGTGATTGTTGTCGTGCCGATAATACAGCGCATTTCAAGATCGCTCTGGCTCAGGTACTGCATTACCAGCTCCCTGCGCTCTTTATCTCCCGCACTGTTTATTCTGCGCAAGTTGCGGATGTACTGGGAGTCTATCTTCTTGAGCACTTCCTCGAGGCAGACGGCGGGCACGCAGATGCTTATATTGCCGGTTATGTCCTTCATCTGTACGTCCATCATCAGTATAACCACGGTCTCGTCGGCGCCTATCGACTGCATTAGCCGGGCGTTGGTTTCCAGTTTGCGGTAAAGGGTGTCTACCTCAAAATAATTGGCCCAGCTGTCCGCCATCTGTGGGAAAACGCCCTTGAATACATTCTCCATTAGGGAAGTTTCTATCTCGGTGAACTCTCTGCCCACGTCCAGGCCGTCTCCGGTACCACCGAGCAACCGCTCGATAACGGCGAAGGCGACCGGTCGTGAAATATCCATTATCAGGGTGTTGTTCTCTTCGCTCGCGCCGGTAAAGCGCATTTCTCCCGTGCCGGCCATAATTGAATCCGGCAGGGCGTTGTTGAACTCGGAGTAACGCTGCTCTTCGATATGCACGCACTCAACGTTGACATACAGCCGCAGCATACCGGTAAGGAAGGAAGACAGCAGGCGGGAGTAGTTCTCGTATACGCTGCTGACAACCTTGAGCTGCTCTTTGGTAAAGCGCTTAGGGGAGCGAAAGTCGTACTCTTTGACTTTTTTGGCGCCTGCGTCGCCTCGCGCTTCGTCCAGGTCAACCTCACCGGAGGATAGGGACTTTAGCAGATCATCTATCTGGCTTTGCGACAGTACTTCCACTTATTTCCTCCCTCCACCGATGATTCTCTCTGGATGCGTGACGTTATTATATCCAACAAACGCATGGCTTACCGATACGGCAAGCCATACAAAATTTAGAATATCTAATTAAGACATATCTTAAACTGGCACTATTTGGGATACCGGCAGATATCGTTAATCCTCCGGCAAAATTTGCAGCTTTCGCCTAAAGTCTATAATGCGCTCAATAACCTCGCCGGGCGGCTCTAAGACCAGCAGTAGCTTGCCGGTTTGCAGTGTGATAATCGTGTCCGGCGTCGACTCTACCGTCTCGATAAGATCGCTGTTGAGGATGAATTTTTTCTTGTTCAGCTTGGTGAGTTCAATCATATTTATTCCTTTGTAGGGATGACCACCCTCGGTCACCCATGGTGTTGTGACGATCACGCTGGCAAAAAATGGCAGGGGCGGGAATGAAACCCCGCCCCTACAAACCGTTATTATCTGCGCAGGTTTACAAGCTCTACCAGCATCTCGTCCGAGACGGTGATGATTCTGGTATTCGCCTGGAATCCACGCTGAGTAACTATCATGTCGGTGAACTCTTTAGAGACATCGACGTTAGACATCTCGAGGAAGCCGGAGCGCAAGGTGCCTGAGCCGGCCTGGCCCGGGCGGAAGAACTGTGCCTCACCCGAGTTGGGGGTGGTTACAAAGTAGCTGCTGCCCGCTTGCTCCATGGCGAAGGCGTTGGGCACTGTGCCCAGAGCCATAAGGCCGATAGTGAAGGCCTCGCTCAGACCGGCCTGTGCGTTTGCTACGGTACCGGAGAAGTTCCAGCCCAGCTCGCTTTCTTCCTCCATGCTGCCGATTTGTTCGGCGCTAGAGACAGTGCCGGAGCCAGCCTCAAGCAGCTCGGAGAAAGCCGCGCGCAGGTCGGAGGCGACCACGTTGAGGGTTACGTTGCGGGTGATGTCACCGCCGTCTACCGGGGCGAGCACCATGCTGGACTGCCCGTTCCAAGCCTGCCAGGAGCCGTCGTTGATCCGCACTTCGCGCACGTAGTCTACAGCTACCAGATAGCCGTCACCGCTTGTGGCCGAGATGCCCGAGTGCGCCGCGCCGATATTAAACCCGCCGGGGAAAGTGATGTCGCCGCCCGGAGTAAAGCTGGCCGAGGTCGCCAGGGTGTTTGCCGGGGTCTCGGTGTCGGTAATCAGCATCTGGAAGTTGCCGGTGGACGTCTCTTCGATTTGGATACGGAAGTTCGGGGTGCCCATGGCGGGGGTGGGACCGTCGTAGATAGAGTTTATCAGGGCGGTGAGCTGGTCTCTGTCGAGGCCATTTACAAAACCGTTGACCGCCGAAGGGATGTTGGGCAGCTGGCGGCTGACCCGCAGCTGAACGTCGGCGTTGCTCATCCCAGAGCCGCCCGAACTGGACATAGGCTCGTTGAAGGAAACGCCGCGCAGCCAGGAGTGGCCGGCAAAGTCGGCAGCGCGCAGTACCATGTTTTGGCGGGAGTATGGCAGCGAGGGTATCGGCTGGCCGTCAACGGTCTGTGTGCCGTCTATGGTCAGGGTTACGCCCAGCTCGCCAAAGTGCATCTCGCCCTTGTTGAGCTGGTAAGGGTTGCCGAATGGGATAGACTGCGAAAGCATGTTGCCGCCCGCGTCGGTGCCAGAGACGGTTATCATCGGCCGGGAGACAAACTGCAGGCTGCCCAAGGTGTCCACACCCGAGCCAGCAGGCGGTCGGGCGGTAAAGTCGGTGCCGACCACAAAGCCCAGCTTGCCGGCATCTGCGCCGCCCACTCTGCGCAGCTCAACTTCGGCACCGCGGCGATACTGGCCGGTAAAGGTTATGGGGTTGCCGTTTTCGTCGTTGCCCAGGGTTGCGGTAATGGTCTGGTTTATCTGGTTGAAGGTAAAGGTCGGGTTTATACCGCTGGCACCGCCGAGTTCGGCAATGCCGTCAGCGGCGCGGACGCTGCGGACCCAGTCAGCTGGCAGGGTGCTCTCGTTTTGGTAACCGCCAGCACCGGGGATAACAGATTGGTTGAGGCTGACCGACACATTTATGTTGCCAACCAAGTCAGAATCGGCGGGGATGGTGACGTTGTGCAGCCAAGGCGGCATTGCCTGGCTGAGAGAGGCCACGGTGTCCCCGGGCAGCATACCCACAATCTCGCCGTTGGGGGCTATGGATACGCCGACCATACGGTCAAGCATATCGGAGGGAACGCTGATGGGGGCAAGGTTGCCCGCGCTGACCGAGCCGTCCGGGTTGACTATCGGGCGGCCGGTGCTGGGGTCCATAGGGAAGCCCATAACCATGTTGCCGTTTGAGTCAACCAGGTTGCCGTTGGCGTCAAAGCCCAGCACGCCAAGGCGGGTAAAGAGAATGTTGTTGTTGGCGTCACGTACAGGTATCATTCCTTCGCCGTTGATGTATATATCCAGCGCGCGGTCGGTGGAGGCCATGCCAGACTGGCTCATCAGCAGATCTATAGAGGCGACCGCCGAGCCGTAGCCTATCTGGGTGGGGTTGGTGCCGCCCGTAAGGCCGGTGGGTCCGCTGCCCCTGCTCATGGTCTGGTAGAACACGTCCTGGAAGGTAGTGCGGCTGCTCTTAAAGCCAAATGTATTTACGTTTGCGATATTGTTACCGATAACGTCCATTCTGGTCTGGTGGGAGCGCAGGCCGCTTACCGCGGACGACAAAGATCTCATCATATATTTTATTTTTCCTCTCGAATAAAAGGTTTTATTTGGTAGAGCTATGTACCTGTGGTTACGCGTTGTTGCCCGTCGTTTGGCGCACAGCGGTCAAGTAAGCCGCGCTGTAGTCCTCGCCGTCGTCCAGGGTAAAGAGAATGTTGCCCTGCGGGTCTCTGCGAGCGCCGGTCACAACGCCGGTGACCTCAACGTAGCCGCCAAAGTCTTCGTCCCTAAAGCGCAGGGTAACAGTCCTGCCTATCAGTGCCGAAGCCGAGTTAATGTCGTTGACATTGGGCGGAGGAGCGGAACCGGGACCTGAGACTGTATCGTCATCGTCGTCATCATCAGCCGGCGGGGCGCTGGGACCAGAGCCGTTCGGGTCATGGACTTCCATCACCGAGAACAGCGGGAAGGAGAGTCCGTTTACCACCACCATGGGTGAGCCATCGTAGAAGGTCACTCGGGAGACTATACCCTCGGTGCGGGTAAGGTTGCCGGCCGAGTCGGTGTGGGCGACGGTCACATGCTTACCGGCATGGGAGGCCGCGTGGGAGGCCAGCTGATGCTCCTGGATAATTTGGATGCCGCGCAGGGTGGTGAACTGCGCCATCTGCGCAATAAACTCGGTGTTGGACTGTGGGTCGAACATATCTTGGTTGCTCAGCTGGGCTGCCAGCAGGTTGAAGAAATCGTTTACTCCAAGCTCCTCGGCGCCGCGGCCCATAATAATGCTGTTGGAGCCAAGCGTAGGGGCATTCATCATCCAGTCCGGGTTCGGGCCGGAAACAGAGTTTACAGGCAAGTTCATACCTTCTTTCCAGTTTATATATTAGGGTGGTGTGCCCTACACAGCTTTGTCCAGCAGGCTTTCGGGTAGGTTAGGTATGTCCTGCGGAGTATCGTCTGGCTGACCTTCGCTTGTGGCGGCCCTGCTCTCACCGTTCTTGCCGGGTTGGCCATTCTGGTCGTTGCTCTCACCCTGGTCGGCTGCTAGGCCGCTCTGGCCTCCCTGTTGCCCCAGCTCTGAGCCGGCGGTGGGCTGCTGGACTATCTGTACGCTCTCCAGCTGGATGCCCGCCAATCGCAGTGAGGCTGCCAGCCCTTCGCTCTGCCTGCTCAGCGTCTCCGCCGCCTGGGAGGTGGCCGCCATAATCTGAATGGCCAGCTTGCCGCCCTCCAGAGTCATCTTGACGTTTAAGGTGCCCAGCTCCCGGGGTCTCAGCTGCATCTCGAACTCCCGGCGCTCACTCTCAAGGCCATCGAGCACCGCTCGGCTCACCTGCTCGGCCGGCGCCCCCTCGAAGACCGGGGCATTGGTCTGGGCCGCGGGCTGTGCTTGCTGGGCCGCTGACACTGTAGTCTGGGCGGGCACTGCCTGTGCCAGGGTTTGGTCGGGTTGCTCGGTCTGGGTATCTTGGGCCTGTGGCTGCTGTGTGTTTGCGGCACGGTGTGTGGTCTCGGCTTCCGGCAAGTCAGGCTGCTCAGTTATGGCCTCGCCGGCAAGCTGCTGCTTTGCCTGGGCTACCATCCTGTCGAATTTTGTTTGGGCTTCACGCTCGGGGTTATGTGTTTGGAAGCGCTGCTGCGGGTCCGCCGTGGTTTGTTCGCTGCCCACGGTATCGGCAGTTTTTACCGCAATTAGCGGCTCTTCTCTTAGCCCTTCCGGCTGTGCTTGTGCCTGCTGCTGAACAGGCACAGCCTCGGGTACAGGTGCCGCTGCTTGCTGCGGCGGCTGCCTGTAGAGTGTTGCCGATTGCTGCACTGCGGGTGGTTCTTGATGTTGCGTATACTGGGCCACTTGTACCGGCAGGTCAATTGCCACGAGCGCGTACTCGCTGGGCTGTTCGGGCTGCTGCTCGGTTATCGGGCGGTATTCGGTTTCGGCTTGCGGTCTTTGCCCTGTGCCCTCCTGGAGGCTGTCCTCAAGCAGCTGGCCGAAAGTCTCACTCTGGCCCCCGGCTGGCGCCTTGCCCAGCCCTGTCGGCGTCGAAATTGGAATATCGATCGCAGTTGGTATTACCATCGTCTACCTGCTTTCCCTCGTGATTATATAAGTAACAACCTGAGCAGGTCGTGCGCTAGGTTGTTATTTTCTCATGAAGTTATTACGCTGTTGTTATGGCGTTGTGAAATTGTTACGAAGCTACTTCGGAAATTTTTGCATTTGTTACAAATTCTTCGATGAAGATTTCCTCAGCTTTTGCCGCGTCCTGGTTGTACTGTTCTAGCTTGCGCTCGCGCAGTTTTTCCATGGCGGAGATATCTATCTTCGCCTGCCGGACTTTTTCGGCCTGGCGCTCAACCGCATTTTTTTGCATTTCGATTTGTTGCAATTTTTGCATTATCGCTGCGTCAAGTACAGTCATGTAGCGCTTGTGGGACTGTGCCTCCATAATAGGCATACCCCTCTGCGCCTTTGCCCTGAACTGGGAGGCGCGCTGCTCGCCCTCGGCCTGCATCCGCTCGAGTTCTTCCTCAAGGTCGGCGAGCACGGCGCGCATCTCGCCCAGGGCGGTCAGTTCTGCCTCGAAGAGCTGCTCTTTGTAGCCCAGCAATCTTTGAAGCGAAAATGTAAATTTTTTCATGCAGTTCGCACCTTTCTTGGCTCTAATCGGCTATCGCTTCTTTCATAAGCTGCCAGGTCTCGTCGTACTCGAAGGTCTCATCGACCTTCTGCTGCAAAAAAGCGTTTATCTTGTCTATTTTGGCAATAGCGGCGTCCAAGGCGGGGTTGGCGCCCTTCTTGTACGCGCCGATAGAGATTAGGTCGTAGTTAGATTCGTACGTCGAGAGTATATTGCGCAACTTGCTGGCGTCGCTTGATTGTTCACGGTCGGCTATGTCGTACATCAGGCGGCTAACACTGCCTAGGATGTCTATGGCCGGGTAGTGGTTGCGCGCGGCAATTTTGCGCGAAAGGATTATATGCCCGTCGATTATACCGCGCACTGTATCCGAGATCGGCTCGTTGGTGTCGTCACCCTCAACCAGTACGGTGTAGATGCCGGTTATCGAGCCGGTCTCAAAGTTGCCGGTGCGCTCGAGCAGCTTGGGCATTGCGGTGTACATAGATGGCGTGTACCCCCGCGAGACCGGCGGTTCCCCGGAAGCAAGGCCGATTTCCCGCTGGGCCATGGCGAAGCGGGTTAGGGAGTCCATCATCAGCAGCACGTCCTTGCCCTGGTCGCGGAAGTACTCGGCAATTGAAGTAGCCGCCATCGGGCACTTTAGCCGCAGCATTGCCGGCTGGTCAGAGGTCGCCACAACTACCACAGAGCGGGCCATTCCCTCGGGGCCGAGGTCGCGCTCAATGAACTCGCGCACTTCGCGGCCACGCTCGCCCACCAGCGCGATTACGTTTACATCAGCGTGTACATTGCGGGATATCATCCCTAGCAGGGTGCTCTTGCCCACCCCCGAACCCGCGAAGATACCCATACGCTGCCCTTTGCCGATGCTGAGCAAGCCATCCAGCGCTTTTACGCCAAATGTCATCTTGGTGTCGATTCTGGGTCTGGCAAGTGGGTTTGCGTAGGCAGTTTCGACTTCGTAACGCTCGGCCCCGGCTATCTCCCCAAGGCCGTCTATCGGGCGGCCCAGCGCGTCCACCGTGCGGCCTATCAGCGCGTCAGAAACCGGTATGCGCAGCTTGGACTTTGTGCCCTCGACAATAGAGCCGGGGGCGATGCCCATAAGGTCCTCGTAGGGCATTAGCAGCACTTTGTTTTCTCTAAATCCGACGACCTCGGCGCTTACATACCCTTGCCCGCTAGGGCTGTGGATTTTGCAGAGCTCGCCCACGGTGGCGCTGGGACCCTGCGATTCCACCATCATCCCCACGATTTTATCTATCTTGCCCAGGTAGCTGGCGGGGTCGCATCCTTTGGCCCGGGCTATCATATCTGCAACCGAAAATTTCATACCGCACCTTTGCCCATATCTGTTCTCTGCCGCCTGTCTATCAACCTCTGATCGCTGCGCCGATATTGTCCAGCTGGGTCTGAATACTCATGTCCACAATGCCCTTTGGGGTCTCGACTGTGGCGGTACCCGGGTCAACCCCGGCGGGTGTGAGCACACTTACGTTGGCACCCAACTCTTCGAGCAGTGCCCGCACGTCTCTGCCCGCGTAAACAGTTATCTGAGCGAGGTCAGGGGAGAGGGTGATCTTGACATACTCTTCACGCTTGTTTTCTACAACGATACCGCGCAGCATCTCAACTATTGCGGCGGGGTCATCTTCCAGCGCACGCCCAAGGATTTTCTGCGCGACTGTCATTACCAGCGTGGTCAGCTCGTCCTCGCTTTTGCGCAGGGTGTCCTCCCAATAGGTGCTCAGGTTGCCGAGAATACCCGCTATCTGTGCGGCCTTTGGCTCGTTCTCGCGCCTGAACTCGGCAGCGGCTTCTTCCATACCTTTTGAGAAGCCTTCTTGGTGGCCGTCGTTTTTGGCTTGCTCGGCAAGTTGCGCGCCCATGGTCGCGGCCTCGGCGAGAATCTTTTCCGCCTCGGCCTTTGCCATCTCTACTATCTGTCCGGCTCTGTGCTCGGCCTGCGCTATCAGGTCTTCGCTGTACTCTTCGGGTGGGACAATGGGCAGCTCTTCTTCCAGTTCGGCGAGTTCTTGCTGGGCTAGCTCTTCTTCCCGGGCCTTTTGGCGGGCGGCTTCAAGCTGGCCAGCCAGAGCTTTTAGCTCCATTTGCGACTGCTTTATCTCCACCCGCAGACGGTTTAGCTCTCCGGTCAGGGTGTCTTTGCCGAGCGGTGGCGGGGGCAGCTGGGGAATGCCATGCTCGAGCATTCCCCGCTTTAGCACGGTGCCGGGTTCCATCTCTATGGGCGGCGGGGCTATTCGCCTGTCTTCAACCACCGACACAGCCTTTACGATCTTAGACAATGAACTCACCCTTCCACTCGATTAAGACTCAAGAATGTGCTAAGGCACGCTCTATCTAGTCAATGAACTCATCTTTCCCGCCCTTGGAGATGATTATTTCGCCCTCTTCTTCCAGCTTGCGGATGATTCCCACGATGCGCTGCTGGGCTTCTTCTACATCCTTCATGCGCACGTTGCGCAGGTACTCCATGTCGGCGCGGATAGTCTCGCCCATCCGCTGAGACATATTCTGGAAGATTGTGTCCGAAACTTCCTGGGTGCTGCCTTTGAGGGCAACCACAAGGTCTTTGCTGTCCACTTCCCGCAGGAAAGTCTGGATAGCCATGGGGTCGAGCATGATGATATCTTCGAATATGAACATCTTTTTGCGTATTTCATCAGCTAGTGTGGAATCGCGTTTGTACAGCTCGTCGAAGATATACTTCTCGTTAGAGCGGTCAATTTGGTTCATAACGTCTGCGATATAGTTTATCCCGCCGACTTCCATAAAGTCGGTGCTGCTCATGGCCGAGAGCTTGCGTTCAAGGATTTTCTCTATCTGGCTAACAATCTCGGGGGAGGTGCGGTCCATCTTGGCTATGCGCTCGACAACCTCAATTCGCACCTCTTTGGGCAGCTCGGAGATGATGGTGGAGGCTTGGTCGCTGCGCGCGTAGGAGAGCACCAGGGCTATGGTCTGCGGGTTCTCACTCTGGATAGTGGTCATCAGGCTCTTGTAGTCGGCTTTGCGGATGAACTCGAACGCTTTGGTCTGCAGGGACTTTGTAACCCGCTCGAGCAGGGAAGCGGCCACCTGTGCGCCGAACGCTTTTTCGAGGACGCTGCGGGCGTAGTTGACGCCGCCCTCGGTAACGACCTTTTGGGTCAGGCAGAGCGCGTAGAAATCGTTTAGTATCTCCTCAACGTCCTCGCTGCCCAGCTTTTGAATTTTAGCTATCTCGTAGGTAAGCTGCTCTATTTCTTCCTCGCTCAGGTGTTTAAAGACCTGGGCGGCGGTTTCGCTTCCCAGCGATATTATAACGGTGGCCGCTTTTTGGGCATCGGTAAGTGCCGCCATATTTTATCCTCCTGCGCATCGTTTCGGTTGCTCTGCCGGAAAGGCGACCGGGGGACGGTCGCCCCTACAACTCTGGTTTGCGGTACCTGTAATTTTTACTTTACGCGCTAACCAGCCAAGTCTTTATCAGCTGGGCGACAATTTCGGGGTCGCTGTCAGCCAGGTCTTTTATCTGCCCTTTGAGCTTTTGCTCGGGGGTCTCGGGCAGGACAATCGGCTCAAAGTCTTCCTCCTGGGCGCTCATCATCTCCATCAGGGAGGTAGCCTCTTCTTCGGCGGCAGCTGCCTCGGCTGCGGCCGCAGCGGCAAGCGCTGCCTTTTTCTTTCTGGCACGTATCATTAAAATGCCAAGTCCGGCAACCAGCAGGGCAATGCTGCCGAGCACTCCCCAGAAAACTCCGCTCTGGAAGACGCTGCTTGTCTCGGGGGCGATTACGGGGGCTGTGGCAAAGGGTAGGCTTTGCACCGACACTCTGTAGGGCGCAACACCGGCGGCAGCTGCCACAAGGTCGATAAGGACATCTCTGTCGCCTGCCGGCAGTCCGGCGGAATCGATCAAAACGGCGACGCTCATATCTACTATGTCCATGCCGTCGTTAATTAGCATGGTGTGCTCGCTCGAGACCAAAAAGTCGATGACGTTGCGGGCGTAAACATGGACGCCGTCGCCGTCGTCCGCTTCGGCCGCGTACATGGGCACGTCTATGTTGTCGGTAGCGCCGGGCACACCTTCGGCCGCGCCGCCGAGCAAGGTGCGCTCAAACTCGCTCTCAAAGAAGTTTACCGGGTTGTTGCGGGGGTCGTTTTCGTCAAATGGTATGTAGGTCACGCTTTCGGTGGTGCGGTCGGATGTGTCGAGCACGCTGTTTATTTGCACTTCCACCCGGCCTTCCCCATAGACGGGGACAAGCATACCCAGAACTCGGCGGCGGAAAGTATCGTTGACTTGCTCGGTCAGGCGGAGCACTTGCTGGTGGCGGTCACTAAAGTTCTCGGTCAGCATAAGGCGCAGGTCGCCGTTCATTGAGTCCATTATCGAGATGTTTTCTTCACTCACCCCGGGCACCGAGGTCAGAATCAGGTTTACCATCCCCTGCACTTGCTCGGGGCGCAGGTTGCGCCCAGGCATACGCTCGATAACTACTGCGACCTGTGCGGGCAGGCGCTCGGATTCAAAAATGAACGCGCCGGCCTCTTGCCTGTTGATAACCACGCTTGCGTCGCGCACTTCGGGGATAGTTCTTATCATTGCCACCAGGTTTGCCTCGGCTTGTGCGTTGGCGAAGAAGTCCCGGTCGGCCTGGGTTGCGGTCAGCCCGCCGCCCATCTGGAAGATATCGAACCCGCTGGTGCCGCCCATCGGCTGGCCCATAACGGCCAAGTGCATCCGCACAGCGTTCTCTTGGGCTTGGGGGATGAGAAGCGCGTTGCCCTCCAAGCGGCCCTGCACACCGATACTTTGTAGCTGAACCATCACTTCGGCGTTTTCCTGCACGGTCAGGTTGTTGTAGAGGACTATGTAGTCGGTGCGGCCGAGTATCGAGACGATTACCATGGCCGCGATGAATATGGCTGCTATTCCGCCAAGCAGCAAAATTTTCAGCTGCTTTGTTGTGTTCGACCAACGCTCCCGAACGCTCACCCAAAGGCCAGATAACCTTTCTTTCATTCTCATACCTCGTTATATTCTTTTAAATTTATACATTTGGTAAAATGTGGGCCGCTCGTTTTAGACGCTCATTCTCATCATTTCTTGGTAGGCGTCGAGCACGCGGTTGCGCATTTGCAGCAGCATCTCGAAAGCAAGGCCGGCCCGCGCGGAGTTTACGTTCATCTGGCCGATGTCGTCTATTTCGCCAAGGGCCAGGTCGATTGAATCTTGATGTGCGATTGCGGCTGTCTCATTTACGTGCTGCAGGGCATCGCGCAGCATACTGCTAAAGGGCACACCGTCGTGCATACCGCTTTGGGGCTGCATTGCCGGCCCGGGTGTCTGAATAGTAGGCGCACCGCCCACCGGGATGATATTCATAGACATTAGGTTACCTCCGCTATTTTTTATCTGCCCAGCTCAAGGGCTTGCTGCGCCATGTTTCGCATGGCCTCGAATGCCGCAAGGCTGGAGGAGTACGACCTGCTGGCGGCCATTGCGTCTATCATCTCGGTGGTGTTGTTTACGTTGGGCATCCAGAGGTAGCCGTCTTCGTCGGCGTCGGGGTGGCGGGGGTCGTATACCGGTATAAGCTCGCTCTCGTCCTCGATTATCTCGCTTATCATAACGCCGCCTAGGGGTGCGCCGGCCAGCCGGTCCTGCACTCGGCTGCTGCGCGAGTGGGCAAGCAACCGGGAGAACTGCTGGTCGCCGGTTATCTCCCTAAAAACGCTAAGCTGGCGGCGGTATGGCCCGCCGTCGTCGGTGCGGGTGGTCTCGCGGTTTACAATGTTCTCGGAGATAGTGGTCAGGCGCCGCTGCTGCGCGGTCATGCCCGAGGCCGCGATATTAAGTGATGAAAGAAAATTCATTTTAAGTATTACCTCTCATTATCTGCCGCCAGTTATAGCGGACTGCATACGATTGAAGTGGCCGTTTATTTTATCTCGCAGCGCCTGATACTGTAGCTGCACACGCGCAAGCTCGATGTGCTCTACGTCGCTGTCCACATTGTTGCCGTCGGCCCGAATTGATGTGCGCCTATCGGCGAATACGCGGGGTTCGACCGACCTTAATCCCTCAAGGCGTTCCTGCCTGGTCTGGCCGCCGCTGCGCTCCATGGCCGTGCGCAGTTGGCCTTCAAAGTCCATCCTCATGGCCTTGAAGCCCGGGGTGTCTTGGTTGGCGATGTTGTGGCTTATCAGCTGGGCGCGCTGCCAGGCGGCCGACATGGACCGCTCTAGCATCACCGAAGAAGTGTTGTCCATAAACATGTAAAGCACACTCCCTTTCCAGGAAATCGTAGTGTTGACTTTCGAGCTGCCCGAACTATCCTAAAGCATTCTGGTACCGGGTCGGTCATAACGCTATTATACTATATGTATATTATCTCAGATGTTTGCTGTGGCGTCCACAAGGGGGAGGGGGTCTGGCACTAGGGCCACTCAGTTGAGAGCCTGGGGGTTCGGCTGCTCTGTCGGCCCGTCTGAACAGTGGCAATTATATCGCCTCGCCGGGCAAATGTCAACAGTCCAATCTCAGGAAATTCGGCTTTGTTGACCGAATTTTTGCTAACTGATTGTTCAAAGTTTGTTTGCAATGATCTCGTCGCTCTTGTGGTTTTTTACAACTGTGTCCGCGAGCTGGCTGAGCTTTTTTGCACTTCGCTGGTTTTTCAAAATTTTTCTAGATATGCTGAAAAATTTTTCCATCTATACTGGATGTAATACAGCTTTGAGTTCATAGCTTCTTTACGTTTTCTCAGAAAACTGAAAAAATTTGCTAATTTGTTTGCGAGAGGCTAAAGTATCTGCCACAGCTGGCGATAAATTAAGTACAAGGGCAAAAGCGCCGGAGGGCGTACAAACAAAAAACAATAGGCACCGCCGGAAGTTTTGCTGCCGGGCAGGCGCTCTAAAATGTACGGGGGTAGCTAGAATGAAGGTTGATTTCACTTCAGGAATGAGCATCTACAAAAGGCAGGGGAGCGCGAGTGCAGGCCGGGATAGCCGCGCCGAGCAGACAGGCGCTGCCTGTGTCTCCGAGCTCTCGCGCGGGGGTGCGCCCGGTCTAGACAAATCTCTTTTGGGCGCAAGGGTTTCTATCCAAAACAAGCTTGGCACTCAAGCCAGCCAGGCGCGGCTGGATGAACTTGCCCAGAGCATCCGAGATGGCAACTACCGCGTAAACACAGATGATTTAGTTCGCGCAATCTTAGACCTGGACGTGTAGGGAACAAATTCCTAACTACCATATGAGGAGCGACCACATGTTTGAAAAATTTTTCGCTTACCTAAGCGGGCTCAACACAAACTTTGGCAACCTTGCCAAACTGCTCCAGCAAAAGCTTGTGGCACTTGAGCAGTTCGACCCGGACAAGTTGGACGAAATTATAAAGGAAGAGCAGGTGTACGTTTTGCAGTCCAAAGGGTTTGAGGGCAACATAAATACTTTTCGCGCCCAGCTCGGCCTTGAGGGCGACACACTCAGCCAGATGATTGCCCAGCTGCCGGAAGAAGAACAACCGCGCTTTGAGGGTATATTTGGGCGACTGACGGTCAACCTCTCGATAATCAAAGAAATCAACGACAAGTGCCAGGAGCTGGCAGAGAACCGCCTGCACGCCATAGGCAAAGCGATAAAAGACTTGGATGCGGCATCTGGAACCAGCTACGGCGATATAAGGAACTCGGACGACGCCCCAAAGTGGATGAACAAATCGATCTAGGCTGATTACGAACTTTGCGAAAAAATGGGCCGTTAACTAAAATTAACAGGCCCTAATATGAGGAGAATATATACTTATGGTGCGACCAACCTTTATGGGCTTTGAGACCGCTCGGCGGGCACTCAACCTAAGCCAAGCAGGGCTGGACGTCGTGGGCAACAACATGGCCAACGTAAACACTCCCGGCTACACCAGGCAGCGGGCTACGCAGGTAAGCGTCAACAACTCTTTCCAGAGCCAGTTCCAGGTGTTTGGCGCCGGTGCTCACTTCACCGGCCAGGGGGCCGCTCTTGGCGGCATAAACCAGATACGCGACCCGTTCCTGGACACCCGCTTTCGCAACGAAGCCTCGAACAACGGGGCGCTTGCTGTCCGCCAGGCGGGCCTTGAAGATCTCGAGCGAGTAATTGATGAGATCGCTCAGACCGGCTTGCACCAGAGCATGACCCAGCTAATAAGCGAGCTTTCGCGCTTTGCCCAAAACGCCGATTCCTCCGAGATAGCGGTGGTCGTGCGCAACTCGGCAATGGCGCTCACCCAGGTTTTCAACCGCACCGCCAACGACCTGCAGTCGGTGCTCGACCAGCAGATGTTCGACCTGGAAGTAGCCCTGCGCAGCGACGTCAACTCAGCAATTGAGCGGATCGCCTACCTAAACGAGCGCATTCGCGAAAATAATATGTTCGGCAGCCCGGCAAACGAGCTCAACGACGAGCGCAACCTGCTCATCGACCAGCTCTCTCACTTTTTGCCTATCACTGTGGTGCGCACCCCGGAGAAAGTCTCGGGGGACCGCAGCATCGAGCGGGTCTCGATTGTACTCAACGCCGGCGCCGGCAACCCGCCCTTAACCCTGGTTGACAACTCGCGGTTCAACACCCTGGGCGTAACCCCCAGCGAGGACGGGCGCTCGAGCGCGGTTATCTCGCTGCTCGACGGAGCCAGCGGCTTCCCGATAACTAGCGACATTACCCACAATATAACCGGCGGCGCAGTGCGCGGATTCTTGGATTTAGTAAACGGCATGGGCGACTTTGCGGGCAGTGGCGAGAACTCCTTTCGCGGGGTGCTCTACTACCAGAAAAACCTGGACGCTATCGCCCAGACCTTCGCCCGTCTTATGAACTCGATGAACTCAATTTCCGCCGAGGACGCCCTGCGCGCACCCTCACTCAACGAGCAGAACCGGCCGCTGTTTTCGGCCAACCTGCCAACGAGTGTTCTGGAGAACGCAAGCGTCGCCCCCGGTCGTGAGTACACTCTGGTAACCGCCGCCAACCTGACCCTGCACCCCAACTGGCTGGCAGAATCCAGCTGGCTGACCACCACCAAGCAGGACGCCTCCAACCCGGTGCCGGTACTGGACGAACACGGCAACCCGACCTTCGACGCAGACGGCAATCAAATCTTCCGCACGCCCTCCAACACCGACAATATCCTCAACTTCCTCAACCTGCTGCGGCAGGACACCACCCACTTTGTAGCGGTTAACGGCAACGGCCAAGAGATCGCGCTCTTCCGCGGCACCTTCCACGAGAGCTTTACCTCCATGCAGAGCACCCTGGGCCTAGACGCCGGCATGAACGCCGCCATACTCAGCGCCTCCGACGTTGTGCTGGGTGGCTTTCACGACAGGCGTGATTCGATCTCGGCTGTCTCGATGGACGAAGAGGCTATTAACATGATGATATTCCAAAACCACTACAACGCCGCCGCGCGCTTTATGACAGTGCTGGACGAAGCCCTGGGTACTATAATCGAGCGAATGGGCACCGCAGGCCGCTAAATTTGGAGGATTAAATTATGAGAATAACTAACCCAATGGTAACGCGCAACTACACCCGCAACCTGCACACCAACCGCGCGATGCTGGATAGATTCAGCCGGCAGGTGCAGACCGGCCGCCGCTTCGATTCCTTCTCGCAGGACAACGCCTCGGGGATACGGGCCATGCAGGTTCGCCGCAGCCTTGCCCGCGTTGACTCAAGCCTTGACAACGCCCGGGCCGCTCAGAGCTATATGCGCTCGGCCGAGGGGATGCTGATGAACATAAACAACATCACTCACAGCATCAGCGAACGATTTGTCAAAGCACTCAACGATACCAATGGCGCCATAGACCGTAGCGTTATAGCCACCGAGCTCGAGCGGATGCAGGAGTCCATCTTGGCCCTTGCAAACGGCCAGTATGCCGGAAGGTATGTCTTTGGCGGCACAAATACAATCACCGCCCCGTTCACTACAAACGAGGACGGGCATATTATGTACAACGGCGTCCTACTGAGGGATATCACCAGGGGTAGCGATGAGTACAACCGCATTATGTCCGACGGCGCATTCCTGGACGTGGGCATGAACATAAGCTTCAACAACGAAAACGACCCAACCCGCGTAGACCCCGGCTCGGCCTTTAGGTTCACCCTGGTAGGTGCGGAGTTTATCGGCACCGGGCCGCATAACCTCCACGACACCATAACCGATATGATTAACTTTTTGCGCTCGGGCACGCACGGAGATAGCGACCAGGGCCAAACCCTCGACCCCGTACTGGGCGGCGCGCTGCTCGACCGTTTCCAGGCGGCCTCCACTCACCTAAGCGTGCAGATAACTCAGCTAGGTACGGACACCAACTTTCTCGAGTTCACCATTGACCGGCTGCTGGATGACCAGCTCAGCCTGCTAACCAGACAGCAAGAGCTAGAGATTCGCCCGCCGGAAGAAGCCATACTCGACTTCAAAATGCAGGAGTTTATCTACAACGCAACCCTGCAGATGGGGCAGCGGTTGTTACAGCCTTCGCTGTTTGATTTTATTAGATAGCAGATTATTAATTATAGGGGACGCACAGTGTGCGTCCCCTATAATTAATTAGCAAACCAAGCAATGCCGCGAATACTTCACCCACCTACACGGCAAAATAAAGCAAAGACATCCCCACTATTGGAGGCCTAATATGCTGGTAGAAACTGCGGTGCTAGGTAAAATCGATATAGACGAAGGCGGCGTTTTACACTTTCCAGACGGCCTGTACGGATTTGAGGGTAAAGGCGACTACGCCCTCATAACACGCGAGGACGAAGACATTACCCTTATGTGGCTGCAAGCGCTGGACAGCCCCGCGCCCTGCTTTGTGGTCTTTAACCCCGCAGAGATCGCCGAGGGATACGCCCCAAAGCTCGAGAACACCGACCTGCGCCAGCTTGAGGTCGGCAGCGAGGACGAGTTAAGTTTTTTGGCAATAGCGGTAGTGCCGGAAGATATCAGCCAGATTTCGGTCAACCTTAAAAGCCCTATCGCTATAAACTCGCGCATCAAAAAAGCCCGGCAGGTAATCCTTTCCGGCCAAGACTACCCTATCAAGTATTACCTCTTCACCGAGGACGGTAAGCCACCGCGCTAGAATAATCTGTAGGGGGCGTTGCTCGTGCTGGTAATAAGCAGAAAGATTGGAGAATCGTTTATGATTGGCGACGATATAGAAGCCACAGTAACTGATATAACCGCCGGAAAGGTGGCGCTCTCCCTTAAAGCGCCCGGGGAAGTCCCCATAAGGCGGAGCGAGGTTTTGCAGACCGGCGAGCTGAACAAGGCTGCCAGCACCGGCAATATCAACATGAACGGCTTTGCCCGCGTTTACAAGAAGAGGTTTTCGCACAAGTAAGGGCGAGCGTCCCCGCCCTTACTTGTCTTTCTTAAACCCCATCAGCTTGGCGTAAACCTTCTTGTTGCGCTTCTCATCCTTGAGTATTTGCTCGAGGAACTTGTCGAAGGGTATCAGCAACAGCACGCAGAACTCGATTGAGTGGATGTAAATTCGTATATGGTCGCTGATTATAGTCGGATCAAGTGTAGCAGCCCGTGAGACAAGCAGTATAACCAGGTAGTAAAGGTATAGCGCAGTCTTGAAAGAGACCATGTGCGCAAGGTAGAGCATTTTTTCCATCACGGCTTTGTACGGCCTAGTCTCGGGGGTGATGGTAAAGCTCTTCGAAAGCATAATGTCATCAAGAAATTTTTCCAGCAGCAGCATCCCTACTATGAATAGAAGATTGAATACATAAGCAAGTAGCGGCACACCACCGGCAATATTGCGGTAAATTACAAAGAACGAAAATAGCCCAAACAGACAGGCAACCACCACGGATTCCAGTATGTACCACAGGGTACCCGCAGCCCTACTCGAAATTTTGGCCATGCCCCTGCTCACTCCTTTTTGCGCGTAAAAACCGCGGCGCGCACATGGCGCCGCGGCAGCACTCGCTGATTTTATAGATCTTTATACTTCTCGTAGATACCGTCTATATCATCCACCGACAAACGACCGAAAACAGCCTCGTTTATGGTAATAACCGGCGCAAGCCCACAAGCGCCGATACACCGGCAGGCCTCAAGTGAGAACTTGCCGTCCTCGGTACACTGGGAGACCGGCACCTTAAAAACCTCGGACAGCTTGTTTAGTATAACGCCCGCGTCTTTAACGTAACAGGCTGTACCCATGCATACAGAAATCACGTACTTGCCCTTAGGCTCCAGCGAAAACTGGGAGTAGAAGGTGGCCACCCCATACACTTCGCCGAGGCGCAGGTCGAGGCCCTGGGCAACCATCTTTTGCACTTGGATGGGCAAGTAGCCATAAATATCTTGAGCCTTTTGCAAGGCGGTCATAAGTGCGCCTTTGGTGCCCTTAATCTCGGAAATAATCTGTACAAGTTCCGCCTCCTGCTCGGGCGTTCCCTTAAAGGGGATATCGCTAATCTTGTTAGGCATTATGCACATTCCTTTGCGTTTGATTTTGTATTTGTTGCCGATTTGTTTGAATTCAAGTACAAACTGTCCAGCTATATTATAGCAAATCTGATAGCCGATTGCTACAGTAAGCTAGCCCAAATAAATGTGAAGAATTTATCTATTTTGCTCAAAACAGTATGTTCGGCAATATATTTTGCCCGTTTTTTGCAAAGTACAGGCACCACGGCGGCTCCACACACATACCTTGGTGCGTGGGGTGATTTTATGTATTGGTTTTTGTTTTGGCTGGCAATTTGTAATCTAGCTTATTTTGCGCTACACACGTCTGCTACAGGGTCGTTCCCCAAACCGCTCTCGGCCAAGGAAGAGCGGGAGTGCCTGCAAAGGGTCCGCGCGGGGGACAAAGACGCCAAGGATAAGCTGATAGTGCACAACTTACGGCTGGTAGCGCACATAGTAAAGCGGCACTACTCCGGCAACAAAGAGCAGGACGACTTGATATCTATCGGCACCATTGGGCTCATCAAAGCGTCCTCGACTTTTGACTGCGAGAAGGGTATACGCTTTGCAACATATGCTTCTAGATGTATAGAAAATGCTACACTATCGATACGGCTCTTTTTGAAAATAAGATATCCTCTGAGGGAAAATGGTGCGTTTTCTGCAACATCAACAGCCGATTATTTGTAACGGTGCGCCATTCAAACAATGGTGTGAAGTATGCGCCGTTGTATATTCACAGCTTTCCGTTCCTGAGACCACACTTTTTGGCGGAGGCTGAAAGGGTGAATATTGGGAGTGATGACCCGTCTAAGTTTGATACAATTGCGGACAAGCTGCGGTATTATTGGCATGAGAGAGGATTGCTGCAAAGGGAAAGTAGCGGATTATGCAGGGATTGAGCGCACAACCTACAGTGCATACGAGGAAGATGGGCGAGATCATTACCAATCGAAACACTGCAATGCATTGCAAAACTTTTCAATGTCGATGTTGCCGATCTGCTAGATGACTACAACTCCTTCATCCATAACGCCCTGAAATAGGGAATCATCCTTGCTGAAGTAATCCGCAAATCAAAAATGCCTACATTTGTCACGGCAGGCATTTTTGATTTCTTGGCATAGCTTAATTTTTTGTCTCTGTGGGCATGTTAGTTTTTGAATATAACGTATCGCCGCACCTGCATGAACAACAGCGACTTTTTGCTGTAAAGCCGCTGCATCATGCTCGCATTTAGGATAGTGAACTATTATATTCAAGTGTTAACGCCCCTTTGGGTTATCTAATAACACATGAATATTTCGTAGTGGTTGTACAGTATTCCTAAAATAGATTTTGGATTTCGGGGCATCGCAACATCCTCTCTGGTTATTGATAAAGGATGACAACGATGACTTATCTATCAGCGAGAAATAATCTCTCTCGTTGCATTTAGTTTATTTTCAGCATAATCAACCACACCTGCAATAACAAGCTTTTTTATAGCTGAAATAAAATCATCCATAAAGATATTATCAAGCTCGCCTGTATCCGTAATTGGAAGCCATATTCTATCTTTGTGGATTTTTTTATTGCTAATACTATCTCCCCAGCTGTAAAAGTGTTTCAAACCACTCTCTATAGTTGTAGCAAAAAACAACTGATGATTTGATTTTAAGTCAAATGCAATATCTTTGGCATATAGTGCTAAATTGTGGCTATCATTTGAGAAAAAATCATTCTTCTGATAAGTAACTACAAATGTTTTCCCGCCAATAAACACACAGTTCCCATAGTCTAAATAATTTTCATCATAGTTAATGTAGGTGTTCACAGCATTATTTAAAGAGCTGGCTGTCAGATATGGTATCTTTCCACTGCCGGATCTGATATTCCGAGATAAAATGCATTTTGTATTTTTCACCATAAAAACATCTGTTACGGCAAAACTATGCCATCTAGTTTGGTCTAAATCATCATTTTGAAGGTTTTCAAAAACGTCAAGTGCTTTTTGCTCACTTTCTGTGAGAGTAATATTATTTAGCCCAGTTATAGTTAAATATGCTTCGAGTTCTCGAAGACGGTCTGCTTCAAGAAGCTCAACAAATCGTTCCATTGCCTGAAAGTCTGGCTTGCCATCTTTGTATGGTATATAAATTTTTAGCTCTAAAAGATCCGCCATACTTGTTGCATATCCAAACCCCTTAAACCATCGAGCCAATTCGGCCCATAGATACAAAATATGTTTTTTATTGCAATCTGAAAATTTAGGGAATAGCCCTTGAAAAGCTCCGTTGTCTCCACTTCGGTAAAATGGCTCAGCTATCATGCCTACCTCTGCAACACTTGACGTATAAGCTAATATGGGTCTTTCTTCATCCACCCAATGTAAATATTTCTTATCCATTAGTACTTTTTGTGGATGTTGATACTTGATATTTTGTCCAAAAATATGATAGCCATCTTTATTTTCAGTCAATCTTTCATCTTTCTTAGGAAAGCCTTTCATTGTTCTTTTTTCAAACAAATCGCCAACCTTAAACTCGCCCCACTCAATACCCGATAGCATCTTTACAAGTGGGGCATTAAACTTTTTTGCCTGCTCTAAATCCTCACCTTGCCCTTTTAAAATATTACTAACCTCCCAAGCCAAATAATCCGCCACGGTCTTTTTAAAATCCGTAAGCTTTGGGATGGTATCTATCTTTTTATGTTGGTCAAAGTTCCAGTCAGCACCGTTTTCTGGGTCAATGATATCTTCTATATACTCATCAGCTGTAAAAATGCTTAACTCGCCAGCTCCGTACAGTACAAGATTAGCAACTTCTTGATAGCGTGCCACTGCATCGTCGGTGTCGCGTAAGTTTACATCCTTTCCACTCTTCTTGCGATTACTGCGAGAATATCCATCATTTCTAAAGTCGATAAATTTCACCCTATGCTTAGCTGCATGGGGTTTGCCTACCTCAAATACATAGATGCTGGTTTGTACGCTACTTTTACCAATAAAAATATCTATCGGCATTTTGATACTGGCGGTCAAAGTGTTGTTTTCCAAGATTTCTTTATTATAGCTAACAGCTTTACCACTACCTGCACTATCTTGTATAATAATCGCCGCTGTTCCTGTGGTCATCATGCCGAGTGCTTTTTTAACAAAAACCATTCCATTGCCAGCCTCACTGTACGGGAGGTTCAACAAAAAGACATTAGCGGGAAACTTGCCAGCATTTTTCGGGTACATATAGTTACCATCAAACTTGGTCAAACTGTCAGAATTAATAATGTTAGACGAGCCATCGCCAACTAACAACATGTTAAGAATGGCTAACATTTGAATGTCGCTTCGTTTTTCTATCCCTAGCAACTGTTTTTCTTTGATGTGGCGTTGTTTATTTTTCAAACCATCATCAAGACGATGCTCATTCTCTTTGGCATCTCGCAGCATTTCATTCATAGCAGAAATTAGAAAGCCGCCACTGCCTAATGCAAAATCCCATACATAGCTATTGTAATTAACTCTGGCTAGTTTCACCATCAAATCAATAACGTAACGAGGGGTTAGTACCACATCATTTTTTTCGTCATCTGCCAGCCCCATCCAGTCAGTTACCTTGTTATACACGATACCCGCAAAGTCTAAAAGTTTATTTTCAACAAATGGCAAAATATCTTTTTGTATATCACGATAAAGGATTTTATTAATGGTTTCACCACTCTCATCACGCTCATTAAAGGTGCGATTATCTTTTATAGTGAGAGTAATCATGCGAACGATATGATCAACTTTTTCAGGCGGTAAGTTACGCTTTGATAAAAGGTTCTTGATTTTTTGGATAATAATGTCTGCATCGGTCTGACCTTCTTCTTTGCTCCCCTCAAGCCTATCCAATTTTAGCGGATAAATATCATTCTTACTATCGCCTAAGCCAGCAAGAACCATGGCAACTACCATATTGATACGCCACTTTGCATCTATGTTTAGCTTATTCCACATTTTGTGATTAAGGGCATTTAATTTTTCGTCAATGGATTTTTCACTTTGGATAAGCAGTTCATGCTTTTGTTCTGCTGTCAAGTGGACATTTTTCAAGCCCTTGACTGTTTCCGCCAGATTTTCTTGCTGTAAAAAAGCAAAATCGTTAAACGAACCGTATCTAATTGCTATTCCATTACTTTCTGGCGTAATAACGTAGGCTTCTACATCAATGCTATAAGTCTGGGTCGGGTCTTGCTCACCACAAACACCTATTACCAGATAATTTTTAAAATCTGTGTCATGATAGGCATTTTTGGCATAGTAATAAGCACCATTTAAAGCAAATTTACTGATTACCTGTTTATAGCTAGGCTGTCCGTCCGATTTTAGGTTATCAATGAACCCTGTATCGCCCTCTAGCTTAGACATATATTTTTTTCCGCTTTTATTCTCGATAAAAGCAATCCAATTTTCATTTTGATGTGTAAAGTGGATGGTTCTGTCTGGAATCCCCCCTCCATCCCCACCTTGCTTTGACTTGTTGTTTTTTAAAGACAGGGCAATCTGCTCATTAACACGTGAAATGTCACTTTGCCTGTAGTAAGTCAAGCTTGTCTTATCTAGTTCGATATCAACCTTTGCATTAACATTTTCTTCTGATTTTTTAACCATACTAGCCCTCTGTAAAGTAGGTTTTTTGATAGACATCAGCAAAAGTGTCTGTGCTTTAATAGCCTTTATTTTAGCACACAAATTTGCATATTTCAACATTTAACGTCCTAAAACAAAAGTTTACTAAGCTTTATTATACGACGTCATACTGCATTTATAGAATGTATATCTTGCATCATATTAGCCGTAATGATATAATAAGAATAAGCTGCAAACATTTTATCGAGGTGAGTAAATGAAAATATTCAACAACATCGCAGTATACTCCCGCAAGTCCAAATTCACAGGCAAGGGCGAGAGCATTGACAACCAAATAGAGCTTTGCAAACAATATATCCGCACTCATTATCCCAAAGTGAGCGATAAAGATATTTTAATGTACGAAGACGAGGGCTTCTCTGGCGGCAACACTCAACGCCCACAGTTCAAAAAAATGTTGGCAGATGCTAAGGCAAAGAAATTCTCCGTTCTCGTTTGCTATCGCCTTGACCGCATAAGCCGTCATATAGGCGACTTTGCCAAGCTGATTGAAGAACTGGACGGACTTGGCATATCATTCGTATCCATCAAAGAGCAATTCGACACATCATCGCCAATGGGACGAGCCATGATGTACATATCGTCCGTCTTTTCGCAATTGGAGCGGGAAACCATTGCCGAGCGTATTCGTGATAACATGCACGAGCTTTCTAAGACAGGACGTTGGTTAGGCGGCATGACACCGACAGGTTATGAGTCAGAAAGCATTCAAAACGTAACCATCGATGGCAAAGTGAAAAAAGCTTGCAAACTAAGGCTTATTCCCGAAGAATCCGAAATTGTACAGACCATTTTCAAGATGTTTTTGCAAAATAACTCTATGGCAAAAACAGAAACTTGGCTTATCCAGAATGGCTATAAAACAAAAAACGGACGACTGTTTACCCGCTTTGCTATTCGCAACATCCTCACCAATCCTGTCTACATGATAGCAGATTATGTTGCCTACAAATTTCTAACGGACAACAATGTTGATCTATTTGCCGAAAAATCCGATTTTGACTGTATTAGTGGCATCATGGCATATAACCGCACCATTCAAAGACCCGGTAAAGCACATGTTTTCCGTCCAACCGAAGAGTGGATTGTATCTGTCGGCAAGCACACGGGGATTATCAGCGGCGCGGATTGGGTTTTAACCCAAGAGCGACTTGGACAAAATACAAACAAATCCTACCGCAAGCCTCGCAGTAATGTTGCCCTGCTATCCGGGCTATTGCGTTGTGCTTGTGGTGATTATATGCGCCCTAAGATGAGCCAACGGAAAAACAGCGATGACGAATTCATCTATTCATATCTCTGTGCTATGAAAGAGAAGAGTTGCTCTCACAATTGCAAAATGAAAAACCCCAACGGCAATACTTTAGATAAGGCTATATGCGAAGAAATAAAAAAACTAGGCGAGGACAACTCCGAGTTTCTACGTCAGTTGGAACAGGGCAAGCGACAACTTGAAGGCAACCGTGAGGAATATGGCGAAACGCTCGAAAATCTGAAGGCTGACCTTATCGAGAATGAAAAAGAGATAGCAAACTTAGTAAACACAATGGCAAGAGTTGCAGGTGGTTCTGCCGAAGATTACATCCTAAAGCAAATTGACGAAATGGTTGATAACGGCAATGCCCTAAAAATCCGCATTGCGGAGCTTGAAAGCCTAATGGAAACTCACGCATTGTCAGATATTGAATTTGACGTCATCCGTCAAGTGCTATCTAATTTCAAGTCCACATTTGACTTGATGGACATTGAACAAAAGCGAGAAGCTATCCGTGCATTTGTAAAACGCATCGTGTGGGATGGCGAAAATGTTCATATATATCTTTTCGGCTCGGATGATAAAAATGGCGTAGAAATGCCCATTGAAGAGGATGGAAACAGTCCATTGGGAGAGTATGGCAAACGAGATACTCATGCATTTTCGCAACCAGCGTAAAACTGCTCAGGACGTGTTTATCTCAGACCCGATTGACAACGATAACGAAGGCAACTCCCTGACATTGCAGGACCTTATGTCGGACGACGACAATATCTTCGAGCAAACCGACCTGCGGATAAACGCCGAGAGAATGTACCGTTTAATCGAAAAGGACCTAAGCCACAGGGAGCGCAAGATACTGGTGTTGCGCTATGGTCTTTCTCGCCAAAAGCCGCTCACCCAACGGGAGGTAGCCAAAGTGCTGGATATATCGCGCTCGTATGTATCGGGACTTGGTTAAATGAAACGAAAGTGAAATAGCCCATAGACAAGCCACTTTTTGAGGTGAACATTTTTCGATAATAGAAATTTACCGTAAAAAATTGTATGGTATCACCAAATGTCATACAATGCTTTTTCTTTTGAACCCATATCTATTTGAAGTAAAAATTTGAGGCAACCACCCATTCTATGTTTCAAATTGCGTTGAAAAAGCTGCGAATTCCACTATAGCCACTCCTCGCTCTGCTTGAGTGAGAGGGTGGCTATGTTCTTTGAAATGAAGCGATATAGGTATGCTATTGTAGAAACAAATGGCGAGTATCGAGCTTTGTTATTCACAGCGCGACTACGGTTTTTTCAATTCTATTTTGTTTTCCATTGCGAATACAATTTTAGGATCACTGATCATGTAGACGACTCCGCCACCCTCTCTCTGCTCTGTTTTCTTAATCAAACCAAGCCCCTCCATCAGAGTAACGTAGTTAGTGGTAGAACCTCCTGTTTTTGCATACTCACTGAGCTGGTTTTTGGTGAACTTTCCATTCGGCAGTTTCAACAGATGGCTAGCAAATGAGTAAATATCCATTGTATTTGCTCTGGAATTTTTCCTTCTCGGATAGTATTCATAAAAATTAAAATCACTTACAAATCGCGTCAATCCTCTTTGTATTGCTTCTTCGCTCAGCATATTTTTAGAATTGTCAATTCTGTATTGTTGTTCAAGCATTTTATTAAATACGTGCCACAAGTCTCTAGGATTTTTGTTCGCCAACATAAATACTTTCTCAATGCTCGCAGAGGACACAGAATCTGCAAACAACAACTTGTAATCACTCAGTGTATTGTTGCTAAAATGTGCAATTCGCTTGTTTAACGCTCTCTCCAAGTCTGCGATTTCCCAAACAATTTTTATGTATTGTAATTTTTGTGTTCTCACTTCACTTATTATCTTATTCAATGGGATTTCCCACACAAAAACAACAAACTGTATGAATTCGGCTAACAGGAGTTTGTTATCAGTGAGTAGTGGTTTAATTAATTCTGCTATAGATTCAGCATCGCTGCTCAGTCTATTGTCCTCGTCCATCTTGTCGAAGAATACAATAACTCTTTCAAATCCAAGAGTTTGAATTAATCTACATGTCTTTTCTATTAAGCGAAAAGAAACATCTGTGCTGACGAAATCCAAATCTACGCCTAATTCGATATTTGGGATAATGTCACGCAAACCTTCAGAGCTGACTGGTGGCAGCATTGAAAAATGGCTTGAAATCACGCTGTTAATAAAATTGCTTGCCGCAGTGGAGCCATAGTTTAATAGGCCTCGCAGTGGTGTGAGGATCTTCTTTACAAACAGGCTAAGTTTACTGAGCTGGATTTTTTCAATTTCTTGAATCAAGATACCTTGAGTGCTTACATCAACAAACTTATACAAAAGAAAAGAAAGAAATATTTTATCATCCTTGTTTAGCTTCTTAATGGATTTTCTTCTACCAACTAATTGAATAAACAATTTCCTAACGATTGAAGTCAATATAAGCGCATAGAAATCGCCATTTCCTTCTTCACAAGAACGCAGCTCTGCTGTAACACTTGAGTAGTCATCAATAACGCACCATACATCATTGTCAGAGACTCGACGACACAAATCTGTTAATATGGCTGTCTTGCCTGTACCTCTGTTTCCGGCAGCAAGTATGGTTCTCTTGCTGCTAAATGCATTAGTTGTTACTTCATAGTTGAATGGATGCACAAAAGTTTTTGCTATGAAATCTGTCTCAAGTTCCGCAGTATACACATCGAAAGGGCTGCTGTCAAATCTGAAATTCTTATAAAATTCAGTAAGAGTCGTGACTTGGTGCGCCAAGGCATTCATACACTTCACCCCTATGCAGGCATTGTGGATCACTGACATCCATACCCTAACATATTTTGCTAATTTTCGCAACCCATACAACCCAAAGCAACTGCCCGCTCTCTTATACATAAGTAATGCAGACAACCCCCTGTCGAATAAGCATGTACAAAGCATAATTGACAGGAGGCTTGTCTACATGGAAAGAAATGTGTTCCCGCAAGAGCTACAAGACTTGCGCCAATGGGTCTGCTGGCGTTTAGAACCCGACAAGAAATCCGGCCGCGATGCCAAAGTCCCATACAGCCCTCACACCGGCAAACGCGCATCATCCAGCAACCCGGCCACATGGGGAACACTGGAAGAAGCCCTTGCCTGTGCAGAAAAATATCTATTCAGCGGCATAGGTTTCGTATTTACTGCCGAGTGTGGTATAATCGGCATAGACATCGACAACTGTCTCGTGGATGGCCAGCCTAACGAAACCGCCGCAGACATCCTCGCCCATTTGCCGCCAACGTACATCGAGATTTCGCCGTCCGGCCACGGCCTACACATCTTCCTGCGTGGCAAACTGCCCACCGGCGGCAACCGCAAAGCCGGGGTAGAGATGTACTCCACCGGCAGATATTTCACCATGACCGGGCAGCGATTTGAAAACAGCGCTGATTATATCGCCGCAGATGATGCCACAATCAAGTATATACACGAAAAGTACGTGTCCAATCAAAAGAAAATTAAACGCCAATCAAGCTACAACTCCATCGAACCGCTTTCTGATGCGGATTTATTGAATCTTGCCGAAAAGTCAAAAGACGGTGCCTCGTTTTCAGAGCTTTTCAAAGGCAACTGGCAGAGCAAATACAAATCGCAGTCCGAGGCGGACTTCGCCCTGTGCAGAAAGCTTGCCTTCTGGTCTGGCCGCAACGCGATACAAGTTGACCGCATCTTTCGTAAATCAGCATTGTATCGGGAAAAATGGGACACCCGCCACTCCGCCAGCGGCGCTACATACGGAGAGCAGACTATCTCTAACGCCTGCAATATGATCGAATCTGTCTACACGCCACCTGCACCCAAAAAGCAACCGGATATCTTTGAACAAGGCAGCTGCTATTATCGGCGCAAGGGGGATAAATACTATCAAATCACCAACTTCATCGTTGATCCAATCCAGATGATCTCTGCAGAAGATGAATCGCAAATCTCTTGCGATCTGGTCACCGAGCTGGGCGAACGCTTCCCGCAGAACTTCCTATCCGGCGACTTTTCCACATTATCACGCTTTAAGACAGCGCTCAGCAAACGCACCATCGCCCTGTCCTTCATGGGCGGCGAGGGCGATTTTGAACTCTTCAAAATATTTGTCTATGCGCTGGATTGGCAGAAGAAGCGCGGAGTAAAAGCCCTCGGCATATATTCGCGCAACAAAAAACTGGTGTTCGTGGACACAACCGGCGCTGTGGGCATCGGTGGTCGCAAGGTGTCCGATATAATCCAAATGGAGCGGTTCAACGAGATAAAAAGCGGTATCGCAAAAGCAGACATGTTGGATGCGGCTGGCTTGAAAAACCTTGCCAAACATATCCTCAACTACAACGAACCCGCCAAGACCATCTCGGTTTTATCGTGGGTAGCCGCCTGTTTCATTAAGCCGCACCTGCGCCGGATAAAGGTGAAATTCCCGCATTTGTTCCTCATTGGCGAGGCCGGTGGCGGAAAGTCCAATACCCTCGAGCGGATTATCCTGCCAATATTCTCACGCAACAATGTTATCGCGTCGGGGCAAACCACAGCCTTCTCACTTATGCGGGAAAGTGGTTCCAGCAACATAATCCCACAAGCCTTCGATGAGTTTAAGCCAAGCAAACTGGACAAAATCAAACTCGCCAATCTGTATAATCACTTTCGGGATGTTTACGATGGCCATGAAGGTGTGCGTGGTCG
>Ga0131853_10002719_pt1:15000-31709 | contig 31709 bp, 22 predicted proteins | sample TergutLab28metaG_FD_92764 | JGI IMG/M metagenome (GOLD analysis project Ga0131853, IMG submission 92764) | Labiotermes labralis P1 segment gut microbial communities from Petit-Saut dam, French Guiana - Lab288 P1 (version 2) (version 2) | ecosystem: Host-associated > Arthropoda... | reverse complement strand
GGTAATAATAAAAAATCGCTGTTTGGTGGTAATAATAAAAAATCGCTGTTTGGTGGTAATAATAAAAAATCGCTGTTTGGTGGTAATAATAAAAAATCGCTGTTTGGTGGTAATAATAAAAAACTAATAAGTAATCCTGTGTTATGTGGGGAAAAACAGTTCTTTAGTGTTGAACATCGCTAGGATTGTAGACGTAACATAGGAGTAGTCCGTCTAGTGGCTGGGATATGAGCTGCAAGGTTCGGGTTTCGATTCCGGGCAGGAGCAAAACCTTTTTTTTTTTAAACTTACAGACTGTCTCTGGGGCCCACCCGAACCTCCTATTTAATGAGTACCAGGTGTTGTCTTACCAGAGGTAAAGCAGCCGAAGTGTGAGGCTGACCACTCACCCACAGTCTAGTGCAGAGATTAAAACGAATGGAGTTATACCTCCATTCCCTTCTTACTCCTGCATGGTGTGGACAAGGACAAATATGCCTGTACCTTACCTTTCATAGAGTAACTACAGATAGTGAATGAGACTAAGGAAATAGTAATATGACAACTGTTTGATCTAATTACACTAGGCTTTGTAGTTCAGACGCTTTCATGAAGTAAGCTCAAAAAATTATTACAGCTTTTTTTTTCTATCTTGGATGAATGCAAATGACGCCTTCGCGATATGTCGCTGTCGTCTAATTATCCTAATTTTAAAAATTAGTACCCTCCTCCAGACTGCATTTCCTTGATTAGTCAGAAGCATACTAAATTAAGCACATGCTCATGGCATGCTCATTGCCACTCGTAGAGTGTGTCATGATTCTGGAAGAGAAAACAGCGAAAACAAAGCGGACCCTATGCACTTCAGCTTTCTGCGAGATAAACAGTACTGTTTGCTCAGAACTGGAAATAACCCCTCTTGCATCTAGGCCAAATTTGAAGATATTTACTTTTCTCCTTTCTCCGGTATGTGACACCAAACAAAGACACTGCGATAAAAAATTTATGACGTAGTCACAAACATACGGCATTAGCGGCCTCATATTGTTGACAATTCATACACTTTCTCACTAACGAGAGTGAGATCTGGTTTTTATTTAGCTGAAAAATATTTTGTAACTAACCGTTGTCAGTGCATCTCTTAGTCATGTGAAATGTTGGTGGTTGTCATTCTCTCCTCACATTTTAAATCCTCTGCTTTTAAATTACCAGCTACCAAATATGACAGCTCACAAGAGTGATAACGGTTAATTTAAAAAAAATTATGACCAGTTTACATTGAATTCTGTTAAACAGAATTTGAGAAGGAAAATTTTAGTAGGAAAGATCTACCCTTTTAGTGTGTAAAATATAGTGGAACTTGGAGGAAGTTAAGATGTTTACAGCTTGTCGGAATACGTGAAGAGAAATTGGGGGATGGGAAGACGTTATATTGGAATTTAAGGAAACAGTACAGATGGCGTGTCTTTTATTTCTGTATTTCTGTTTTGAAAATCGCAGCTGCAACGGAATATACCGGAGTGTGCAGACTTTATGTGAGATAAAGCTTTTGTGCTCGGTGCGGCGATAAATGAAAACCATGTACATGGGGATGCAGAAAGGATTTATCTGGCAGAGTATAGAAAAAAATGGGGGTTTTCCGGAGAAACTAATGAGCATTCAGGTTACATAAATGGCAGAAAATTTCTTGACTTGCTGAGCGATTATTAGCTTCTGATAAAGGATCCTGGTCCCTGCTTTATTTTGTTAAATCAGTGTGTCATTTAAAAGAACGGTTTCAACCTTTCCTAATTACTTAAATATATCTAATATTTCATTTTAAGTTGACCAGTCCCTTATCGCAGAGCGCCTCTTTGAGTAAAACTCAGTACACATAAAACAATGCAACGCCCATCAATGTGTCTGCGAAGCTATAGCATAACACATTGTCGAGGCCACGTTAACTCTAGACGTAATGGTCATAATAAAACTGATATACGATCAGGCATAAATAAAAGCTAGCTACTTAACTAAAGAACAGATTTTCATATATACTATATGGGTATCTGGTGGACAGATGGAAGATATAAAGCCTCTAACGCGAAAAGTGGCCACAGGACACATTTCTGTAAGGTCCCAGCCACACCACACACTACTGTAAGGTCTCAGCCGCACTACACATTCCTTTAAGGTTCCAGCCATGCCAAACACTCCTTAAGGTCCCAGCCACATCACATATTTCTGCAAGGTCCTAGCCACAACACACATTTCTGTAAGGTCCCAGCCACACCACACATTCCTTTAAGGTCCCAGCCACACCACATATTTCTGTAACGTTCTAACCACACCACACATTTCTGTAAGGTCCCAGCCACACCACACATTCTTTTAAGGCCCCAACCACACCACATATTTCTGTAAGGTCCTAGATACACCACACATTTCTGTAAGGTCCCAGCCACACCACACATTTCTGTAAGGTCCCAACCACACCACACATTCTTTTAAGGCCCCAACCACACCACATATTTCTGTAAGGTCCTAGATACACCACACATTTCTGTAAGGTCCCAGCCACACCACACATTCCTTTAAGGCCCCAACCACACCACATATTTCTGTAAGGTCCTAGCCACACCACACATATCTGTAAGGTCCCAATCACACCACACATTCCTTTAAGATCCCAGCCACACCACATATTTCTGTAAGGTCCTAGATACACCACACATTTCTGTAAGGTCCCAGCCACACCACACATTCCTTTAAGGCCCCAACCATACCACATATTTCTGTAAGGTCCCAATCACACCACACATTCCTTTAAGGTCCCAGCCACACCACATATTTCTGTAAGGTCCTAGATACACCACACATTTCTGTAAGGTCCTAGCCACACCACACATTTCTTTAAGGTCCTAGCCGCAACGGGGACCGCGGTAGCATATTGGTTAAGGTGCTGTGCTATAAATCGGATGGTCGCTGGTTCGATTCCAGATGGTGTCCTTGGAATTTTTCATTGACATAATCCTTCCGATCGCTCTATGGCCCTGGGGCCGACTCAGCCTTTAACAGAAATGTGTATCAGGAGTATTTCCTGGAGGTAAAAGCGGCCGGTGTTTAATGCTGACATCCTTACCACCATCCTGGGCCATTTTCATGTAATCTGAGACCCTTAACTTCCTGGAACCCTCTGGGCACCTCGAGCCTGTAATGGCACTGATTAACCTTTTATTTTTTTTTTTTTACCTAGTCACACCACACATTTCTGTAACCTCCACACTATTTTTACCCTATAATATTCCATCTGGACTTTCTAAAGTGATTGCTTTACAAGATTTTTCGACGTGTCTATCTCTATGAATATCCTGTGTCCCGTATTACTTTACGTGCCTAGCTTATTTTCACATTTCTTATTTCACTACCTAAGAACTGTAGATTAATGTGTGTTATTATGCTTGGCCCGTCGGTGAAAGGGTCATTGTACTGGATTGTAACTGTTATATTATTCACAGAAATGATTCAAGAATATGTCACCTGCCTGTAACACTAAATGTCTCATTATATATATATATATATATATATGTATATATAATGTGCCCCTACAGACCGACTCCGAGGCCGACCAAGGAAAGTATGGATAAAGGATGAAGTTAAGAAAGAAAGGCTTTCAGCAAATATCTTCCAATTTATCTCAAATTATTTAACTACATTATCTCGGTTCATTTCAGATAATATCCTGGTCGCTTTATCTGCCAGTACTAAGTACTAGTATGTACGGCCACTTAGGATTAATGTTTGGGAACACTGGGATGTGGGCCACTTGTTGTATTACGTCTGAAGCCACTGCAAAGTACTCACAAGCACTTTCAGTTGAAACACCATATGTAAATAACAGTAGCACAGATGACTTGGATTTATGATGTATCACGTTTGAATGTAATACAGACTTTACTTTCAGTAACGATTCCTCATTTCTTTTCACCGCCTTCCTTTCTTCTGAGTACATTAACTGTATGCTCCCCAACACAACAGATTGTATCACAATGCACTTATTACATTTTTTCTCAAAGGAGTATCATGACTATGCATTCCGTGCGACCGGGCGCGTGCCACTAGACTTCCTTCCCCACTTCCTCACTAGCGAAGTCAAGAACACCTTCCTTCACTAATGGACATCTTAGGTGCCCTCATATTTTTCACAATAGTGTGGCAATCTTAGTTCAGTCCCTACCAAATAACTGAATCAGAGTCAAACGTTAATTCTTCCTAACCTCAAACACACACAACGTTGGCCTACAGAATGGCATGTAAGGCGTGTCAGTTGTTGCAGCTTGTGGCCGTTCACTTGTTTGGACACAGGACTTAGCGACAGTTAAACGTAGGCTTCTCACCAGGTAGGTCTGCTACCTAATGTTCCCAACGGCGTAATTTTAGGCATGTTCGAAATATTGCGAAAAGCGTCTGTTAGCTTCGTAATGTTTACCTGTCTCTCCGTCAGTCTACCCTTCCGTCCGCATAGTAAAACTCGGCTCCTACTGGACGGATTTTCATAAATTTCGTAACTCGAGGATTTTTCGAGATTCTGTTGAGAAAATTCAAGTTTTATTAATATCTGACAAGAGTAATGGTTACTTTACATGAAGAACCATTTACGCTTATGATAATAACTGAATTCTTCTTAGAATCGGAAATGTTTTAGACGAAAGTTTTAGAGAAAATTAAAACCCAGATATTACAATCAAGAACTTTACACCCAAAACCGTGCGGTTTTTGAGATAATGTGCTAAAGTACGGTAGATCCGGACAGGTAACAGATGACAATATAACACCTGGCATGAACTTTGTATGCTGGATAATTGACGCTACAGACGTACACTCAGATTGTTCTTATTATTATTATTATTATTATTATTATTATTCACCGCAGTTGAGTTTTCACTCGGTGGCAGAAGTTCTTACACTAGTAACAGATACGAATAAATATACGTAAATGAAATAATATAAAAACACAGTAAATACAAGTACACACATATTACCAAACCACCCACACATACACACACTCACATATTACAAAACAAGTTAAAACAATGACACAGTACAAGATACACACCAAATAAAATAGACACAATACAATCAAGTACCCTCAATATACGGTCACCTTCATACGCATGTTACTTTTGCCCTTAAGAACTTCAACGTTAACTCCACTTCACTTCACTTCATTTGACTTCAAAACAAAATCACTTCACGTATAATGATATAATATATGATACTTACTGCTTTTCCACCGTAGCAATGGTTACGCGAACGCTCCTGAATGTTACGATATACGTAATTTCATGTCTTGTTGAAATTTGCTAAGCTTATTTTCCATTATAAGTTTATTTTATTTAAAACAAAAGATATGTGAAATAGATGGAGGAAACTTCGTATTTCGAGCGGCAGCGATAGTAAACATCTTCTTTTATATTATTACTGGCATCAAAGTCGTGTGTTGAATTCTGGTCTGTTTTAATTCACCATTCTAAATGAAATGAATAAAGTAAAATCTAATTGCTTCTAATTCTGTGCAGATTGTTACACCATGAAGCACTACAAGGTAAATCTTTTTTTTTAATTGATGAAGGAAAACAGAATAATAAAATATGTCACCGATAGAAATTTATCGTTTCTTGTTATCGTGATGTAGGAATCCTTGTGCTGCCATTGATACAAGCAGATAATCTGCTATTTTGTGCACCACACAAGAAGAACTTCATAGCTTGCCTGTATATGACTGGTTTACAGATTACACGATCAGCTTCTGAAACATTGCTTAATTCTGTATTCCTGATCGTTCTCGTGGGACAACAGATGAACATCGCCAATTGAAATTTCTGTCTGTTATGTTTGGACAGAAGCAAGTACTACAGCCTTGTCTAGGCGAATTAAAACCAGTGTCCTCCAAATAAATTGGCAGTCAAATCCTGAACATTCTTAACACATTTTACTTGAACCTAATCTCGTAAACCTCTCGCGTTCATCATGAAAGTATGGTATGGAATTGTAGGCCATGCTGCTGTCACTGGGCCTGCAGGTGAAACAGATATATGTATTCTGATACTAGGAATGGACAAATAATCTTTTTTTTAACGTCAGAGTTAAGTACTCTAATGAAATGTTAAATAACCTACATTCTTTGAGGGTAAAAATCATCTTCTGAAAAGTCTGACAGGCTGAAGCGCATTTGTTTGGAAAAATAATTTACTGCGGTAAGATGTAGATACATTTATTATCATAAAACTTCAGTTGTTTCAGGCAGTACAGAAATAGGTTGAGCTGAAACGTCAACAGTTTGTGCTTCTTAGTTATTGAGCCACGCTGTTTCGTGTAATGTTTTTATATAGCGCCAAGAAATTTGTAATATGTATATGGGGAATAGCTCAAGATTTTGAAGTGAACAGGGATGGTCTGCTTTAAGATGGCAGTCGAAAGTTAATTGGTAGGAATAGGAATCAACGAAATAAATTTTGTCAGAATAACAGCAAATCTGAGCAGAATTTCAAACATACTGCCCAAAACCAAATCTAGAACGTTATTCATACGATGGTGTGCTGATAAGTCCTTAGCCCAACATAATTCCCGATGTCGTAGGACGGAATTGATAGTGTCGTTGGAAAGAGTGGACTGTTCATGTGCCGAATTGCAAGTCCTTTCTTATTACAGAGGCTGAAAGGAAGCATGTCAGGCGACGCGCGCGCGACGCGAGCTGTCATCAAGTTTTTTTTTCTGCAAGGAAAGGCGCCGAAGAAAATTTACGCCATTCTGAAAGAAACATTGGGGGAACATGCACAATCGTATGCCACCGTCAAAAACTGGGTGGCCCAGTTTAAACGTGGTGATTTTTACACCTGTGATACGTCTCGTCCTGGACCCAAAACAGTGACCACCCAGGAGGTTATTGATCAAATTCACGAGCTAATCTTGGAAGACCGCCGGATTTCGGCAAATCAATAGCTGAGCCACTGGGCATCTCACGTGAGCGGGTTGGGTCCATCATTCATGAAGATTTGGACATGCGGAAGCTCTCCGCGAAGTGGGCCCCGAAATGCCTGAACTAAAAACTAAACTAAACTCCGTGGCCTTAGTCCGCACGCGAACTATACCGACAGAGCGGCCGCCGCCGGTCGGCGAAGTTAGTGCCAACTTTTGCGGATAGAGGAGTGTCACGTGATCAGCGCAACGGGTCCCCACAGCCGTTAATCTCTGTTTTCTAGACCTGGAGCCGCTGCTTTTTTTTTATTCAAGTAGCTCCTCAATTGACCTCACGAAGCTAACGAGGCTGAGTGGACCCCGTTTCAGACCCACTACTACTCAGAAAATCTGGTAGCGCCGGGGATCGAACCCGGGACCTCTGTATCTGTAGCCAGAACACGGATCAAAAACGTCAACGATGCCATTCGTCTGAGCAACATTTGGAATTATTTCGCCTCGATCCAAATGATTTCCTGTCGTGATTGGTGACCATGGACGAAACCTTGTTATATCACTATGACCCGGAGACAAAGCTACAATCAATGGAGTGGCGGCATAGCGGCTTGCCCCGCCCCAAAAATTCCGAGTGCAAAAATCCGCTGGAAAAGTTCTCGCCTCGATTTTTTGGGGATCAAGACGGCATCCTCCTCATTGATTATCTTCCAAAGGGCCAAACTATCAATGCGGAGTATTGCTCCTCTCTGCTGGTGCAGTTGAAGGACATTTTGAAGGAAAAACGCCGCGGAAAGGTCACCAAGGGGGTTTTGTTCTTGCACGACATTTCCCCCGACTCACCGGACACTTGCAACCCAGAAGAAACTGGCCTACCTGGGCTTCGAATGTCGATCACCCACCCTATACTCCGGATGTGGCCCCGTCGTACTACCTCCTGTTCCCTGGACTGAAAAAACAATTGAAAGGTCACCATTTTTCCTCCGACGCGGAGGTCATTGCTGCCTCGGAGACCTGGTTTGACGGACAACCTTCTGAATTTTTTTTTGAGTGGCTTGCAAAAGTTAGAGCAATGGGCTAAAATGTGTATTGAGCTTTTTGGAGAGTTTGTGGAACAAATCCCGAGTTTGTTCGCTGTAGCTTCTTTCCTTCCTGGTCAGGCTAAGGACTTATCAGCACCCCCTCGTACATAACTGTACACGGCATATAATCAAGAAGTGACCTTTCACTTACCCTGTTTAATACATGTGTTTTAAATATACACATATATAATGTCGAACTGAAAAAATCATTCTGATGTGTTCGTGGCTTGTTTTGTAAGACTCCATTTCAAATATTAAAGCTGGCATTGAAGAAGTCCGTAAAAACCCACAGACAGCAACTATGAAAACTTGAACACTGGTTATATCCTGAATAATTTTATTTTCTGAGGGTGTGGCAAGTTTTGATGCCATTACAAACGGCACAAAAATATCCTTTCGAAACGTTGCTGGTCCCCCGCTAAACTACGCGCTGACATATTTAAGACCACAATTTAAATGCTTATCACCATGAAAATCTGGAAACTAGGACAGAGCTTTCCTTATTTAACACTGAGTTTTGAATTATGTTTTGTTGCTGTAGACAAAATTACTTTACTTACAGTTCATGTACGCTCTAAGAAATGTAAAAATTAATAACGCGTAGGAAATCAACTTCACATTTCGAATATCTTTTTTTTTTTTGTGATTCTCCCATTGAAAAGTTTCAGATATTTTCAACGTTTTGTGCGACCCTGAAAGTTCGGAAACAATGAACAATTAAAGAGTCCTTTTTCTTTTTTTCATTACAAACTTGGCCACACCCACTACTTGATTCGTGGCTCGGAGCTCCTTTCGAATTACTTAATTTGTATTGCTACCGCGAGAGTTTTATGTATCTACTTTTACAACCCTGCGCATGCGCAGAAGATCAGTGAGAGTAGCAGAGAGTTATGAGTATGCTTTGTGTTCCTTTCTTAGTTTGCAGAATGCTTTAAATGTTAATTTTCTTGTTATGTAGTTGCACGGTGCCCAACTGGTCAAGGAATTTCGTACTGTTATCTAATTAATGTAAAATAATGATCGCTGTAACAGACGATGAAGTAGGCGAATCCAATCCGCAACTGCTGACGAAACTTTTCTGAGACACATATAAATATATTTTCTCATCTACGGCCAGCCTAAGTGCAGTACCGCTGTTTTCTCTGTAGGTGTTCTGACTGATATTTTGAATTCATTCATCATTCCACGCGTTTGTGCTATGTGTTTAATCCATCTCTTCCACTTTGAGTTAATTATCCAAAAAATGCTGCGTTACGATCAAAAAAGTGCTGTTGGTTGCTTAATTAGTGTAACATTTATTCATTGATTAGTTCTTTGTTTAATCGACAGCGCTTCTTCACCTGTGTAAGATAACGTAAATTCCAATTGGACGGTCATTTCATGCAAAGGATTGGCAAGTGTATGCATCAGAACGACCTCAGACTGCTTGCAAAGTTTAATCCCAGGATTTTTACGGAAGGACTGAAGGTAAATTACCTTAAATCTCAGGAAAATTTTTGTAACCTGTTTAGTAACTTCTTTGCGAACGCGCCTACCAGTGATCATATTAGGCTCAGAAGAGGGAGGAATGGTAATTTAAATACTGTCACAGTTTACAGAGAAATTTTGTTGTACATTCATTCGGAAACACAAATTACAGATCTTCGTACAACTTTAGTATGAATGCTGTTAAACAAATTACACGATTAATTAACACTTGTGTCTTCGTTAAAGTGTGTATCTGCTTCTTCGAGTCGTGTTACGATACGGCTGATATATTTATTGATTGTATCGTTGATATTTTGAGCGCATTTGACCTAACAAGCAGTGACCTTCAGTTGTTTGTTTTTGTATTACGTACCGTGACCAGATTTGCTAAATTGTCTGAAATGTTAGAACAGTTTCCTAACATGTATAAACATGGGCCAGAGATATATTACTACTGTTTACACAGGATGTGTATGTATAGATCAACTTACGTTACTGAGAATTGCGGAAATTCCCGCTGTTTACAGTCCCAAGAATTGTGCTTCAGCCTGCAACACGGACACCACTCAAACCCAGCAGCACCAAATCTCCAACACACAACGAACCGAGAACAAAACGACCGATGCGGTAATTCAACAGCACAGTCGCAAGCTCCTGATGATGGATATATTGATGTCCAAAACATGTTGAGTACATAAGAAGTGAAATAAAATAGCAAGTGACATCAAGTTGGTCTTTTATTCTTCAGTTATAAAATGTTTTTCAATTTGTGTGGCTCAGGGATGTTGATTCACTCAAAATTTCTATGAACTTATTCATTTCTTGAACTGAAGCGTCTTGTTAAAATGGAGTTAATTTCTTTTCCGAAAGTCACTTTAGTTTAACAACTTGTCTCTCCCTGTATATAAATAGATTTTCGTAGAGATAAATTGGCTAAACAGATTCAAGAGGAACTAGGCCTTAGTTTTCCGTGAAATACACGATTGTCGAAAGATCTAAATATGAATGAAGGTGAAAGAAACGTTCCTCTGTTGGTCATACATTTTATCTACAATACTGTTTTACATAAAATTTTGGTCTAGAAATAAAAGCTGTGTATTTTGGAGATCAGCGAGTCTAATCTCAGTATTATTAAAGGAGATACTTCGTTGTTTGTGTCAGTCTTTCGACAAAAAAGCTTCCTAATATTATACTACGATGTGTTACAGCTTAGTCCTGCCCTAGCTACTAACATTACCACTTCGTCTCTGATTCTATACATATCTTCCCCCATGGCGCAACATCCCTTAGTGGAGCAGCGCCTCCTCGTCATCGAGGCTTGAAGATCACACTCATACACATGGCAATAGGTAGGAGTCCTCTTGACGAGTGATAAACCCGACGCAGAAAACTCTACTCGACAAAAAACAACAATCATAACAGACAGACATCCATGCCCCGGCGGGATTCGAACCCGCAATCCCAACAAGCAAGCGGCCGCAGACTCACGCCTTAGACCGCGCGGCCACTGGGATCGACATCGTGTGAGTATTAGGCCCAGTGGTTTAGACTAAACCGAAACTTGTAGGAAAAAAAAAAGAGAGTAATACCCGTATTATGTAGTGAATAAGCATTTCGTTGGTTGGTAACTGAATATTCCTGTGAGAATATTCCCATTTAGTAAAGTTGTCTAAACCTGCTTGTTATTTTCCCCTCATCGTGCGTTAAAATGTAAACTAAAGGCGGTCTCCTTTACAGGAGGTGTTTTACACGTAAACAGATGTCTGGCCACGAAATACGTTTCTAACGTTAATATGCGCCCACAGCAAACATCGATCGAGACGGCTGCACTAAACCAAGAAACAAAAACCAGTATTCTGCATTTGACGTGTCCTCTCCTCTTCTTCGGTAACGTTACCTTGCTGTTTCATATATCCTCCTACCTCCCCTATGACCGTATCGGTAACTGTCGATTGTCTCCCGAATTCATCCGATTGTAAGTAGACAAGTGCACATCGTGAAACAAAATGGTTGTCGTATATGCAGGTTTGGTAGTGTTGTGCACAGGAATGTTTCTTATAACACTTGTATTTGTGGTGAATGTTTTGGAAAAACAAATGTTTTAGTGTGTGGAATTGTGTATTTTTTAGTCTGTTATACTGTGCGTGCTTAGAAACAGTGAAACTAAGGAATAGTACTGTTGAAATATGAACTAGATCCACTAGACACCAATGCTGTTTCTGCAAGGGAGGTAAGAACATGGCGTAGGCCTATAGAATTGCATGCTTGAACATATGGGACACAGTTTGTAGGTAGTTGCTGAAAACTGCGCGCATGAGGATGTGAATTAATTTGTTTAGTGTATTGAAAACAGTGACATGCGAACACTTGATGTCATAGCTTTTTGATGAGGTTGCTTATTTCTGTTTTGACGAAGCATTGAACCGCTTGTGTAAGGTGAAAGGGGACCGCGGTAGCACAGTGGTTAAGGTGCTGCGCTATAAATCGGAAGGTCGCTGGTTCGATTCCAGATGGTGTCATTGAAATTTTTCATTGACATAATCCTTCCGATCACACTATGGCCCTGGGGTCGACTCAGCCTCTAACAGAAATGCGTACCAGGAGCATTTCCTGGGGGGTAACAACGGCTGGTGCTTAAGGCTGACAACCTTACCCCAATTCTGGGCCATTGTCACGTAATCTGGGAGCCGTAACTTCCTGGAACCCTCTGGGCAACTCGGGCCTGTAGTGTGACTAATTTTACACCAGAGAAACCTCAAATCTGATTTGGTAGATACTTAATCGATATTTCGTAAGACAACGTAAAATCACAGAATACTTCGATCTCAGTCATTATTATTTAGTTACAAAATTGATTGTAAAGTATTTTGTGAATTTGTCCTCGTGCAACAACTACAGGGTAAAGGGTGAGAACACACCAAATTCTTTGCTTGTTTCGTCTGAGGAATAAACCCAAAGCCGTCTGTTTTCTTTGTCGCCACATGGCTGTTACAGATTGTGCAGTCGAATGCGCTTCTGTATTAGCAGGAATGCGGCATTAAACTTCTGCCCGTTCTGCTTGCATTGGATGGTTTTGACTGCAGTCTGCGGTTTCCGTTTCGTCTGTCTGGCTGTACTGGCCTAGTCTGTTGTGGTCTGCCTCCGCTTGCCCCCAACCTAAGGCTAAGTGTGCACAAGCGGTCTTGATCCCTGTCACAATAGTAGCAACGAGTTAAGACGCTGGCGATTTTTATTGCGAGGCCGCGGACTATAGCGACAGTCTCCGCACAAGCACTGATTCAGTTGCATCATGCACTGCAACGATACTGCACTGGTGTGTGTTTTGTTACTGCGGTCTCAAAAACTGAAAAAGGCAGCAATGCTAGGCACTTCGATAACGAGTCAAAGGTTGCAAAAAGGTCAATCCTGGGCTGTACATGAACGCCTCAGGATGTAGCCATTCAATATCGTAGGTGCACTCGCAGAGTCGCGAAATGGCCGACCACGCGAAACAACTCAATTCCAAAGGGATAGACTTTTGTGCGATATTTGATATTGAGAAATTCTGTTAAAATTCTGTCGACAAAATTCAAATTGGGTTAATATCGGACAAAAATACCAGGCACTTTACGTGCAACCTATTGTTACTAGGAGAAACACCTTTAGGTAGACTTATAGCCAACATATTTGCGCCAGACCGCACTGTCGCAAGCAAAGGGCGTTTATTGCATAGGTTGAGAACAGAGCTATTGTCGCCCGTGCGAGCGCGCCCATATAGTTTTTGTGTTCCATTTGTATAATCGTGTCCCCCTTAATACCATGCTGCCACTTTTTCTTCGCCACGATTGAACAGTCGTCCTTGTGCGCACTTATACAACCGCACGTTTCGTTTGGGGAGCCCGATAGTCGCAGGAATTAAAACTACCCGTGCGCGGTAATCGTAAGGAGACCAGAGCACTGAAAGGCGAGCGGTATACTCATATCTAGCATTAAAATGAATATATATGACGTAAGTTACGACGTCATGGACTGGAATCGCCTGTGTCAGGATTGGATACGGTGGCGAGCTATCGTGGACGCTCTGTTGGACATAGGGGAGGGCTGAGCATATCCTGGGCTTTAGGTCGCCTAAATGTTGTGCGGTCGTGCCTAATATTTGTGGCGCCTAGAATTTGGAGGCAGCTCCAAGTTTTCTTCGAAAATTTGTTCACCCCTGATCAGGGCCGTTCGGAGACACGTGAACGACCGGGGCAGGTTAATATTTTGGCTCACCGGCCAGGATAATTATTTGGAGCCCGGTCAAACTGATATTGTCTAAGCTTTTTCAGCCTTGGAGAGGACTGGCGAACATTTTTTAAGCTACATGTCCAATTTGCGGATAATCTTCGGAGAAATTATTTCGTGCGCAGAAACCTGAGTATATCGGCACTGTATTTTTGATTACATCGCTGACGTCTTAGCTCCCCGTATAGGTTCGCGCCTCAGGCAGCTGCCCGGCTGGCTCGCTCCTTAACCCAGCCTTGCTCCTGACATGTGATAAACATAGCAGCAGGTTAAGTTGTTGAATCTGAGAGAGCGTCATCTTCTCAAGAAATATTAGAGGAGTAAATTTCAGATTGATTAAAACAACGCTGATAAAGGCAGGGCGTAGAAGTGGCATCAAGGCATAAGGAAATAAGCAACATGTACAGAATTGTGGTTTGGTAAATTGAACACGTCCCCTTTGGAGATGCACTGTAGAAAACGAGGTAAAAATTAAGTAGAGAAAGAGGTTATGAAGTTGGAAATGGACTGGAATGTGGCACGATAGTATCTACAACCGAGATTTTAAAAAGGAATTTACAGGGGATGTAGTGTGCGTTCTTTTCGTATTTGTGATGCCGAGTTTGCGCATTGATTCTTTAAAACTGCTCACTGGTGTCGATTAATTTTAACATAAAACTGGACGACTTCCTTTAAACTTATCGCGTGTGTTAACGTTTTGATCAGGACGGTTCAACGTAACACATGTAGCTATTATTATTTTATATCGCAACAGCTTCTGATCCTGCTGTAATCGGTACTCTGACAGTTATGTCAGATAAGTACCGAGGCGTAGTCTATATTCGATACATTTCTTCGCCTATATACAAGGGAATAATGTCAGGTATAATAATAGCTTACATGGTAATTATATTTTGCCTCTCGATTCACTTTACGCATCCAGTCCATTGCGGTCACCTTCAGCGTAATTACCACGCTTGATGTTGGTCTAACGGCAACGCTCTGAACTTGTATTGTGGAGGTAACAGATTCGATGTTGGCTATCTTGATCGGGGGACTTCCTGCGGGTAAGTGCCGAGACAGAACCTTGATTAGGTCAGGATTGCTACTTACCAATTCATTTTTCCAATTCATCACTTATCGTTCCTGTTCTCCTCACCAAATATTATTCGGGTGGTCAATCAAAAAGAAAAGAATAAGCTTGGCGGAACATGTGTCACGTAGGGTGGGATACTAGAGGTGCTAAAGGGTTTTGGTGGGAAACCTGAGAAAAAGAGCCTAATTGGAAGACCAAGGCATAGATTGGAGGATGATTTTAAAATGGATGTTCAGGAAACGGGATGGGGGACTTGGACTGATGTGGCTCGGGAGAGGGTCAGGCGGCGGGCTGTTGTGAACGCGCTAATAAAATTCGGGGCACATAAAAATAGGAGAATTTTTTGGACTAGCTAAAGAAGTGTTGGATTCTCACTAAACACCCTGCTGCACGCAGTTAGTTAATTTATCAGTCTCATCCTACCGTTCGACTCTATGCAAATATGGTGAAGCGCCATAAAATAAACAAGATGAAATCTACATAATTTCTGACTTAGGAGGGGAATTAGCTTCGAAACAATTAATTTGTGTCCCTATTAAGTAACCGTAAAGTTCACCGAGGTACAAGGGTTCGCACAAAATGAAAGGTCTGTGTATACAGCCCTCTGAATGAACGTGTACAATTCGCTTTCCTTTCCGGTCTTTACCCTGTCAATATACGCGTTTTCAAGGACACTGCGCACACATTTAAATAGTGGGGAAAAAACAAGGATTACGTATGAAGATAATTTTAGTCAAGGCGTCTGTCTGTATCTTTTTGCACTGCTATAAATTTAAAGCGTCAATACCGGATGTCGTAATATACAACTGTCGTGCAAATGCTTTGCAAACATATCTTGATACCGTACTATTTTTCAGAGTGTATACGTACGTTAGTTCAGAATACACAGTATATTAGGTTTGTATAATTCATAAATATCATGCACTAAGCAAGCTCTTTCCGTATATTCAGCTTACACTTATATTCAAGAAGTAAAGAGCTCTAATTTTAGCTCAAACACCAAATATTTTGGCTGAAGTTTCTCGTTTTTCTTCATTTTCCCCGAAAAGTGTCTGGATAGTAGCTTAATTTTGGCCATAGAAGAATCCTTCCACGACTTCCGCAAATTTTTGTGCTAACGTTCAAACTACTGTAAACTGAACACCATTCTGAGTCTACGAAAAATGGCTGCCAGTCAGTGCTGAAAGTGGAAATGAAATGGTCGTCTAGAGTAATGGAAGAACACACTACAATCAAACCACTTCATACTGCAGCTTTTATGTGTGTGAGACATATACATTATGATTTTTTTTTTTTAATTTTCGTCTGCACGTTTTCATATAGGACGGGAGAAGCCTAATTGACGCTTTATGATTATATTTGCAATTCACTGACACAGGATGTGGTTACTTCCAGTGTCTGAAAGACGACGCTACTCTTCAGACGACTTCAGCTGTACATGCTTTCATCTGTAACAGATCTTGTAATCTGACAGCGTTAATTATCAGTCCGTCTAGACATGTATGATGTAAAAGTTAATGAGTACACATCAGTGACCGTTCAATTTTGGAAGGTATCATTCCTTGAATACGTTTATTTACTAGGTGAATGGCAAAATATTTCAGTACCGAGAGAGCTTTATAATACGTAAGGCGAGGAGCACACTATGCCGTTGTGAGATACTCGCGTGATACCGCGTATTATCGCACGTGATTACCTATATTACGGAGGAATATTCTGACATCAAAAGTTTCCCGGGAGAAAGAGGTAACAAGATTGTACAAAGTTTTGATAACCACCCATGGCAACACGTGGTGCTCTTCCCACGAAGAACACTATTGTCAAAGCCTTGAAAACCTGTAATCTTACATATTGATAAAATTCATTTTTTATTTATTTCAAATTGTGAAGTCTCA
>Ga0131853_10002719_pt1:0-10000 | contig 31709 bp, 22 predicted proteins | sample TergutLab28metaG_FD_92764 | JGI IMG/M metagenome (GOLD analysis project Ga0131853, IMG submission 92764) | Labiotermes labralis P1 segment gut microbial communities from Petit-Saut dam, French Guiana - Lab288 P1 (version 2) (version 2) | ecosystem: Host-associated > Arthropoda: Insects... | reverse complement strand
TGTTCCTTTCCTCATTAACTCTTTGTAATGTTTTTTTATTCACACGAACCATCCAAATGATCTCCATCCATCTTCAGTACCACTCCAAGAAGAACTCATCAGAGCCAATTTCCTGTTGCATGTATTTGTAATGCTGCCTGTACATTGTTATTATTATTGTTGTATTTATTTTATTTTTTATGGCAAACTTGCTACTGAAATACACTTTTCTTTAGCGTTAAATTTGACATACACTTAGAGATTCACGCCATCGCCATGTTTGTGATTGTTGAGTTACAAACAATATTTCATAGATAACACCCACGTACCTACGTTTACTATCTCCAGTTTATTTTATGATTCTTTTTACTGGAGTTCAACAGTTGTTCAGATTTCAGTCAAAATAAATCTGTATCAGTTAGGCAAGTCACTCTGACGTTATTTGTGACAAGCGCGCGTTTATTACCACAGAAATTTTATGTATTTCTGCTAGTGGTTAATTATTTTTGCGGCATAATCATTATTATTAAGGTAGTGAGTGACATCGCCATGCAGAGTTCAGTTTTGCGCCATAACGTCTCTTCAAAAATACGTTTTCTTGGGGTTAAATTGTTTCGGATTACAAAGCAGTTTAGCGCCCACACAGAACCTCTGTTTATCTGTAATATTTAAGCCGAAGGCAATGAATTATCGCAACTAAGCACGCGCAATTTGGTAAGCAGTGCAACAACAAACGTATGACAAATTTCAGTGTCAGTACGTTCTTATGAGTTACAAATTAGGACGTCACTGTGGTGTTAAACACTCTTTTGTAGGAAATATGGAATTTTACAGGGTAAAAATAAAACATTGAATGCTTGGTGATAGGTGAGCTGTAACAATATATATTTTTTGTGGTCAGTATTTCGGGGAATTTGTTTCGGAAAAACACATCTAGTTTTGGGAAGTGGGATGTGGGGATATCGATTGGATCGAGCTGGTTGAGGATAGGGACAGCTGGCTGGCACTTGTGAATGCGGTAACGAACCTTCGGGTTCCATAAAATGCGGGGAATTTCTGACTAGCTGAAAATCGGTTAGCTTCTCAAGAAAGTTTCTGCTCTATGGAGTAAGTATGAGTAAGTAAGTATTTTTGGTTTTATTTATTGAAGTACGAGAAGGTGCGAGAAATGTTACACGGTCTTAACATTACAAAACCGAAAAAAAAATCCACATGGTAAGATTTTAACTTTAGAACGCCGATAAACGTTGCAGTTTAAGGTACATTCGATAAATTCCAAGAAACTGAAAATCTGTAGTTTAGGGAGTTTCGAATAGATTAGAAGAAAAATATATTTTATTATTATTGATTATTAATTTTTAGGCTCAAAATTGCGAAAAGCGACTATTTGCTTGGTCACGTCTGTCCGTCCGCCCGCCCGCCCAATTAAGAACACTTCTGCTCCCACTGGACGGATTTTCATGCAAAATTGATATTTGAATACTTTTCGAAACTCTGTCGAGAAAATTCAAGATTCATTAAAATCTGCCAAGAATTTACACGAGGACCTATGTGCTTTTATAATATTATCTCGTTTATTTATCTTATAATGAGAAATATTTCAGTCAAATTTGTGGATAAAATCAAAATATTCAGCAACATTTTTTTCAGAATACCGTGCCGCTTATGAGATAATGTGGCAAAATATGGCACAGACAGACAGGCCAAGGATGGCAATATAATACGGCGCATGCGCTGTGGTAGTGGATAACTACAGCTACAGACACACGCTCAGAATATGTAATATTTGTTGCTCTTCCACTGCAACAGTGGTTGTACGAAAGTGCCTGTATATTATGATATACGTGCATTGCGTGTCTTGTTAATTTCTGATAGCAGCTGTATAGACCTCCGGCTGGAAACCTTTCAAGCAGGGTAGGTGCTATCCTTCATGATATCTACCTGACGTCTTTCTGTTATTGTTTTATATGCGAAGATGTTCTATGATATTTGGTTTCACAGTTGAACTGGGTATTAACCGTTAGTCACACACCTCATCTGTTTCATGTATCTGCTCCTGCTGAATCCCTTGCCGAGCACAAACTGTCAGTAGAGTATATAAGCTGTCTTGTTTTCATCCGTGATTTTGAAAAGCCACGAAACCACTTCCTCCTTTACATGGACCGATTTATATAGAAGGTTCCGAAATATGATACAACGTCGGTATATTTCATGGGAGATAATAATAGTCTGTTAACTTTCCTGTACAAACTGCAATACAGCTGAAGAACCGCTCCTTTTAGCACGAGATTAATTTTCCCGTTATGTTGAATCATATGCAGGCCTTGAAAAGAGAAAGAAGTTGGAATTTTCTTTATTGTAGTGTACATCTGTTACAGTGCAACGAACCCTGCTTTCATTATTTTTGATTTTGTGTACAAAAAGTGAAAGGAGATTTTCAAGGCCACAGGCGCGTGCTAAGAATGAATGGAAGTTGACGATGTGTTATGTTACATAACGAATACGCGTGTGTGTAGTCGATTCTGATGCAGGAAAAGGCAGCTCAAATGTCATATTCGCCAAGCGAATCGTCGGAAATGGAAAGTGAGAATATGCTGGAGGAAGGAGATCCGTTATGTGGAATTGCAGGAGTGTTCATGTAAGAGTGGGAGAGTCATAACAATGCTTACCGTTGTGCTAGACTACTGTTTGCTGCCACCTCGCCCACGTATCGTGCAGATAGAAGCTCCTCACATCCAAAGCTCTTGATAGGCTACAATGGCACACCAATTCAAAAGGTAAGGAGGGGTGGGGGGATAGGGTTTGAGAGAGATAAAGGAACAAGAAGGCAACAAACATAGATGAAGACAGAGAAAACAAGAGTGATACAAAGAAAGAAACGAAATATATTAAGGAGTTGGTTTTCCGCGTTACATCAATTCACGGTGGCAGTTTCTTGAAACAAAAATTTTTTTCTGCTGAGAACGGACTTATCAGGAAATTGTGATAATTTGGGCAGAGGACAGCTGTAGCGAGGAGGACGGGAACAAAACGTGAAATAAGCCCGTATCATATAAAGGAGAAAATTTATAAACCATGTTATTAAAGAGACAGACAGCTAGAGGTAAATAAAAATTTGATTACTTCTTATTTCCTTCTGTTGATGCTGCAAAGGTAAGAAGTTAATATACATGTTATAAAGAGCACAGAATATTTATCAAAATTAAAAGTAAGCAGGAAATAATTTGGCTGCATGACTCTGACTCAAGTGTTTGACGTTTTGCTTACCGTGCATCTCAGTACATTTATCTCAGTAATTAACCAACTTGATGCACAAAATTTTTGTTTTAAAATAAGTTTATTTCATGCCTCTGCATGTTTCGAGCACATATGCTCATCACCGGGAGGTCAAAATAGTATTACACAGCCTCTGGTATCATCACACCTATAGGTGTGATGATACCAGAGGCTGTGTAATACTATTTTGACCTCCTGTTTCGAGCACATATGCTCATCACCGGGAGGTCAAAATAGTATTACACAGCCTCTGGTATCATCACACCTATAGGTGTGATGATACCAGAGGCTGTGTAATACTATTTTGACCTCCTGATGATGAGCACATTTGCTCGAAACATGTAGAGGCATGAAATAAACTTACTGTAAAACAAATGTTTTGTGCATCAAGTTGGTTAATTACTGAGATAAAAAAATCTGACTCCAGAGTTTGCACAGCGGATTGAAACAGAGTGGAATAACGAAACATAGGCTGAAAACATGTGGCAGTGTTTTCTTTCACCTGACCAAACACTCGCCAATGAATAATTTCTATTTATAAAATAAGTAGATGAAATGACTCATTTAAAAAAAATTAGCCGAGTTGTATTTCGGTTAAACAAAAATAACATTTGTAGTAACATAATAAGTGTTTTTGTACATTAATGTAGTTGCATTTAGAAAATAGACACATAGTTGGCAAACAAGCGTCATGATCCTATGCACTCAAGCAAATGTAAATACACTGGTGGTCTGATACAAATGACAGTTGTTGCAAGAACACAGGCGCAATTTGTAATTTGATGTTAATTCTTTATTCATTTTATTTCTTTGAAATTCCTACCACATATGATAAATCAGTCCCATTACAAGCCGGAGGTGCCCAGTGGGTTCCAGGAAGATAGGGTTCCCAGATTGCGTGACAATGGCCCAGGATGGTGGTAAGTTTGTCAGCCTTACGCACTGGCCCTTTTTTACCCCCAGGAAATACTCATGGTACTCATTTCTGTTGGAGGCTGAATCGACCCCAGGGCCATAGTGCGATCGGAAGGTTATGTCAATGAAAAATTCCAATGATACCATTTGGAATCGAACCAGCGACCTTCCGATTTGTAGCACAAAACCTTAACCACTGTGCTAACGCGATCTCCACTTACCACATATGAGAGAATGAAATATCTTATAAAGTCAACTTTTTTTACTTCACGACGTCCTGCGGACTTAGTTCAAGTAAAAGAACAAAGTTGTTTAAATTAAACTGTGATACAGAAAAACGGAATTGATTATGCAACTATAAAACTTTTTTTTACTACAGCGCTACTATTGTAATTAACTCCCTTGGTTTACGAAACTGGAAGGCTATTCAAGGTAAAGAAGTTCAGCAATTGTTCATATCAGGAATAATTGCTAGAGTCTTGTCCATGCAGTTAATTTTACGTAGAATGACCAAGATTGAAATCGTGTTTAAAGTAAGTGGACACAAGGCCTGAGTGTTACGTAAAATCGCAGGGAAAAATGAACGCATTATAGGCATTTAATTGAAGCGTGATTTGTACCTTCCCACTCTCCAAAACAGGCACAATCCTCTCTTACGTCATGCCCTCTAGGTGAGGAGCGGCTGGCCTAAGAAGCAATTGTGCGGCACAACATATTTGTGACGTCAGTGAACCGTGTCACCTTGGAGTGTCCACTGAAGCAACTGTTTTTACAGTCACTTTGTCTTCATATGCAGCTTACAGGCGTGGTTGGCGCCGTATGAGCTCGTTAACACGGGCAGTCACCCCGTAGAGAGAACAGACCCTTGTTGGGTTCGTTGAAAACTCTTTCCACAGGTGTTATTCCCTCAGTGTGTGTTAACGTGCTCTTATGTTGGTCGCCTATTCACAATCGACTCGCACGACACGTCTGAGCTGCCCACCTTGTTTCAACACCGCTATTTTCCGTCTTCTTAACGATAGCGTCCTTTCAGCACATAAGAAGAAAATTTTATATTAACCTGGGTTAATATTACCTCAAAATTATAGGACGCCTAATGGGTACTTACATGAGACCAACATACATTTATGATCACATTTCACTCATTTCTTCTTAGAATGAAAAATGTTTCAGAAAAACCTTTTAGACTAAAATCAAAACACACAATAACATTTTGTTTTCGGCAATCGTGCCATTTGTGAGATTATGTGGTCGAGCTGGGCAGGCCACAGATGACATTATGGCCCATGCGCATTGCATGCTGTATACCTAAAGCTACAAATACACATTCAGATTATGCGGTGCTTATTGATTTTGTCTTGTTACTGCTTCATGTAGAACCTGTCACTGTTAAAAATATAATTTCGCCTTATATTATTTTATGAAGACTGTAAAGTTTAGATCTCAGCCATATATACCGACACAAACTGAGGATTAATGTAGTTTACATGATAATTTTATTTGGTACTCTAATTTTGTCTATTACGGCTCTTTGTTCTTAAGCCGAAACATGTTGTGCATTAAATGTGTATAATAATGTAACATGAACTTACTCTGTAAAGGGATTAATATTGTTTTTGTATATGTGACGTTCAGGCACACAGTTGGCTTTGAAGAGCCATCTAGAGCTTTCGCTTTTTGTTTTTTACGTGTCAGAATTTGTGATAATGTGATTCCATATTCTTCCAAACCATCAGTGTAGGAAAATGTGAGACTTACGCACATCTATCCGGCTTCATGTGAAAGTAACTTAGCTCCTTTCGGATTTGTTACAGTGTTAATGACTTACAAATTTGGATTTTACTCCCATGCAACACCTCCGACTCTTCGAGAAAACTAATTTCTGTAGTGATTTTTCCTGACCATTAGAATCATTGTAGTGAGTCAGGACAAATCAGCGCTGTGGTGGCTAGGTCATGATATGGATGATCATTAAAGCAAAGTTCAGTCTCATGTAGGCGGGGAGATTTTTGTGTTTCCGCAAAGTCCTCACCGAATCTGAGACCCACCCAATCTTCTGTTCGGTGGGTACCGGGTGCTCTTTCTTTAGGAATAAGGCGGTCGTGGTTTGAAGTTACCTTGTTACCTCTATCGAGTGTCCAACGCCATAGTAGTAATTGACAGTGTTGTTAAATAACACTTGAGACATACTTTATGGCGTAGTGCGCTAGATATTTTTAACTGTTTTGACTTTGAAAGTCATACTATATCGATTCTAGAAGCACACTGTTTTAGCGGTGCTATAGACCTGTACTGCAGTTTATGTATATTTACATAGAGTAAGATAGTCTGAACTGATGTAAATTTAATGTGTTAATGTTGTAGCAAGTGTAGTTTTAATGGTTTGGAATATGCTGATTCATGTCAAATTATTTTTTTCCGGAATAACTGAAGATGTTGTGAAACCGCCAATCGGTATTGTCGGCCTTGAAACACGATCTCAGGTCTCTGAAGCATGGGGCTTAGATTGTCCGCAGGCCATGTGTGTATTCCTTACGAACGTAATACAATATGTGAAAGGCAGGGTGCGAATCTACGACACAGAGAGAATTACAGCAGCAATATGGTGAGCTGTAAAATTTGCAGGGTTGCAGATGGTAGGCAGGCTACTGGAGAGTCCTTGTTTGGGGCACACATGGAAGGCGCTTGTATATAGAAGTTTATTACAGACTAACCATAAAACTTTATAACACAGTATTGCTATGCAAGAATGGATTTACAATAAAAATGTAAGTGTTACGAAATGAGTACATATAAAGTAATTTTATCGGTAGACCTGAGGGGAAGTTTTCATGGAATAGGCTAAACCAGCCTCAAAAACGAACACATTTGAATTTGGTGTAACATGCGACAGATGTCAGTATCTGTCAATGAGGCGTAGCAGCATGGTACTTACTGCTGAGTAGTGAATACAAGCCTTCGCCGGCCATATGTTCACATTAGTTAATTGACGCAGTGCTGTCTTTATTTTATATATAAAACGTATTCAAAGGTTCCTCGAATCTTGTCGGTTGTTCGTCATAATAAGGTACTGCAGTCTGTCACGGCTTCTTTCCTTCAAGCCTGCGTAGATGGATTTGTTTGTAAATATTAACCATTCCAATTTCGGTGCTAAATTACTGCTTTATGCGGATTTAAGAGGATCAGAAGACCCGAATGATTGACCATGGTGGAAGCATTTCTTCAGGTAGTAAGATCATTTATTTATTTTTTGTTGTCTTGGACATTCTGTGACCAAGTAGACGATTTTAAAGTCGTAATGAACTAACATGCATTTCCAACAAGAAAATAAAAAATATTGATACTAAAGCTACGCGTGAATGATGATGTTAATTATTGTGATGATGATAATGATAATAATAGCAATAATAATAATAATCTTTAAGGCTTTTTAAAATTGCAGGTAATAACGAATTATTGACTGGACCAAAATTATGTCTTGTAAACTGCACAGAAGTAGTTTTATGTATAAGTCCTTGAGAAAGTTACCTGCCTTGCTGTCATGGACCCGTCCGTTCAGCTATTAAACAAGAAGACCCACATATTCTGTATTTGCACCGTCATTCAGGAAATACCTTCCTCCCGCCTGACTTCCAAAAGCCATAATTACATATCATTGTGCATCCAGACTGGTCACTGGCTTCAAAATGCGTTTCCTTGAACAAGAATTTGAACTTAAGAATAAGAAAATATTTATTTTTAATTTGAATGTGTTCTTTTCTTAAGGCTGCCTTTGTTACCTGATATATTTCCATCGCAATTTTCGAAATTGAAGTGTTTTTATTTACCTCCGCTGCCTGCAGGCAAATAATTGACTCGTGACCCGGCAACCACAGACTCCCACACACTTCTCAGTTTACTACTAACTGCTGTGTGGTTATTTCTCATGATAAACTCTGTCACCCCATCATTTGATATAAGATTTCTTTGTGGAGGAACAGTCTAAATGATATCGTAACCTGTGATATTAAAATATCTGCTATAATCAACACATATGGTTTTATTAATTAGAGGTGTCGTCAGGACATACAGTTGTGGTGTCTGTATTAATTTGATACCAATTTCTGACTCAGACTTCGGGAAAGAAGGCCATTACATCTTACCACACAGAAATACAAACTGTGTGCCAGGAGCAATGTAATTTAAACTGCGGACACTAAACTACGTACAAAAATGCACGTGTTTTGAAACACGGTGGTCCGAGGAACTTTTTGACACTGTAACGACGCTGACTACTAGGAAGCAAGAGATGATGGCACGACCAAGTTATGCAGACCGCAGGCCATACACGGTCCAGAATTCCCGTGCTTCGAATTATAAAACCAACCGCTTTCTTTTAACGAAGTAGCATCTCGAGGAACGAGAAAAAATTAGGAAGACAAAATAAAAGGAAGAAATAAGACGGCAATGCGACAGCGGTCTGAAGTTATAATAATAATAATAATAATAATAATAATAATAATGGGTGACGGAATACACTGAAATTGTAACTTAAGGCTCGACGCGTCTCTTTCCTTGGGTCTATACTTAGAGCCCGCGTGCTTCCCATCCTAGACATGCCTAGAAAACCGCTTTAGTAATGAGTAACGTAATGTAAATATGAGATTTGAAATTCTAACGTTGGTATTGCTGAAAATTCAAACATTTTTGGATTTTATTCACTGCTGATTAGCGGCAGCTACCGACGGTTCACAGGTGCGTATTGCCTCCATCTTTCGGGTCTAACAGCCCAAGACGAGAAGAAAGACTCGTCTTGAACAGCCTACCCCTGAAGACAGAACTGCGACCCTTCGACCCACAGATAACTATCATTTTCACGGCCTTATATGCCAGAGGCTTGATTGTTCTTACTGTTAGTGTCACTTTCGTTCTGTTTCTGATTTTAAAAATTTAGTTTGAAATAGTTTACCTTCCCCATTCTTTTCTGAAGATAAATATTTTGGGAGCTGTCGTTTAAGAAAAAAAAAGTTTTATTAACATGTGCCTAATTCTGAATGAACTTTATATTATTTGTAACAGATTCACGACACTAAAAAAAATTGCACGAAACCTTTCCTGATATTCTGACGTTTTGCTGACCGTTCATCTCACTATATTTATCTCAGTATTTAACCAACTTGATGCACAAAATTTGTTTCACAAAAAGTTCTGTTTCGTGCCTGTACATGTTTCCAGCACATGTGCTCGAAACATGTAGAGGCACGAAATAACTCTTATTGTGAAACAAATTTTGTGCATCAAGTTGGTTAAATACTGAGATAAATTTTCCTGATATGTTCATATCATAATATCACGATTTATACTCATACATGTTTCGGTCCGCAAAGGACCATCTTCAGGGAATCGAACGAAGTAATACACCACAAAAAAGCAATTAATAATTTGAACTTGAGGAGTATTACTTTGTTTGATTCTCTGATGATATTCCCTTGCGGCCCGAAACATGTAGGAATATTGAGTGTGATATTATAATAGAAATACTTAAGGAACAAGTTTGTGCATTTTGTTGTTTTAATATCGTGAATATAATTTTGAATGGTTATCGAGACACAGTCGACCGCCTCTGTGGTCTAGTGGTCAGAGTTTCTGGCTACAGATACAGAGGTCCCGGGTTCGATCCCCGGCGCTACCAGATTTTCCGAGTAGTAGTGGGTCTGGAACGGGGTCTACTCAGCCTCATGAGGTCAATTGAGGAGCTACTTGAATGAAAAAAGTAGCGGCTCCAGGTCTAGAAAACAGAGATTAACGGCTGTGGGGACCCGTTGCGCTGACCACGTGACACCCCTCTATC
>Ga0131853_10002718_pt1 | contig 31709 bp, 21 predicted proteins | sample TergutLab28metaG_FD_92764 | JGI IMG/M metagenome (GOLD analysis project Ga0131853, IMG submission 92764) | Labiotermes labralis P1 segment gut microbial communities from Petit-Saut dam, French Guiana - Lab288 P1 (version 2) (version 2) | ecosystem: Host-associated > Arthropoda: Insects >... | reverse complement strand
CGGGTCGGAAACCTACGTTTGGCCTAAAAAAGGCTTTGAATTATGAAAACACAAAAAAATGCAAGTAAAAAATTTTTAAATTTTTTAAAGGTTTCCCCCCCCCCCCCATAAATTACTGAATTTTTCATAGTTATTCCTCCGATTTTTATTGAATGCCCGCTGTAAATATACAGCAAAAAGTCGGAAATTGCTTGAAAAACTCAGTACACTTTCAAATTTTTATCGTCGAGTTCTATTGCGTCTCCTACTTGGCGGATAATTCCTACGCCGTATTTTCGGGCTTCTTCCGCAACATAGTCGTCAAAGGAAAATCCTGCTATTCCGAGGCGTAATTTGTAATCTTTATATTCGGGGAAATATTTGCGAAATTGTGCAACTTTTCTGACTGCGACGTCTTCAACTGCGTTCGGGTGTATTCGGTTTTTGGCTTCTATTATTGCTACCGATTGACCATTCACTAAAAAAATGTCAAATTCACAACTTTCTTTGCCTTGAAATTTAAGATTTTTTATGAGTTTATCATATTTTTCACCGCCGAATGTTTTGCTTTTAGCCAACGCTTCCTGAAAATATTGCTCCGCGTGAAAACCGCTGTTATCGCTTATCCCGGTAACGGTTTTATGTAATTTGTCAATTCTTTTACCGACTTTGTCTATATTTCCGGACACCGTTTTGTTTAATCTTGTAATTTCTTCACCGGTTTTCTTCATTTGCTCGTCGGTTTTTTTCTGCGACTCCCTCAGTTCCGCAAAACCTTTCATATTTTCCGCCATTGCCGCTCTGATTTCCGCCATTTCTTCTTGCCATTTTTCCATAAATTACCTCGATTTTTCATTTTTTCAATATTTAATCATAAATATACTATATTTCTTAGATGGTTTACCGACTTATTTTGTATTTGGTGATTATTTGAATTACAATGAACGAATAACAAATTTGTAAGGGCGGGTTTCAAACCCGCCCTTACATTAAAAAAACTATCTAACCGAAATTCGCCTTACCAAAGTTGCGTTTGCGCCTTGAATACGAACTACAACCACGCCTCTTGCAATATTTTGTCCGATATTCAGAGAATTCACACCCGAAACAAGGTTTGCGCTCGTTTGCGAAAGCATTCTTCCGTCAATGCTGTGAATTGAAATATCATACATTCCAGCTTGTCCGACGTTCAGGCTGAGATTTCCTGCGTTGAAGCCGTTAATTGCCAATGTACTGCCGCTCGCTCTGCTTACGTTTCGCGAACTCGGAATTACAGACGGATTTCCGCCGCTTATTCCGTGAAGTTTTATCGACGATACGGTAAGATTTACGGTTTCTCCGTAGTTTTCGTGAGCAAACGTAAGTCCCGAAATTATGTTTGCTTTGGCAACATCAGGGAGGGCTCTGATAGTGCCTGCGTCGGCATTAGTCCAATCCCACATCCATTGCGGCGCTTCAAATGCAGATAACGGTAATATAAGCGGCGTATTCAATGTTGAAGATGGGGGCAATTCTGCGAAATAGAAGATTTGGTCGTTCCCCAACCGCGCCGTTGAACCAATTCTTAACTGAAGCGGCAAATTAGCGGTGTAAGTAATTTCTATCGCCGTAAGGTTGTCAAAAAGTCTCTCTGCAAAGAACGTGGAAACCGTTGCCCAAGTCCAAATATTGGCAGGTTCATCGTTTTGTCCGACGTGTAGAGTAGCAGTCAGCGGATTTTGGCTACTTATGTTCGCCGAAGAATTTCTGTTGTGAGTATCAGCGCCCTCTGTCCAAGTAATTTGTCCGCCGTCCCAAGTCCAGCCGATAACTTCTTGAAAATCTCCGCCGCCGTCTGTGCGTTCCCATTGTGCGGTAAGCGTCCTGTTGGAAGTAATATTTGTATGACTTCCGCCGCTCCAACCTGTAAGCCTGTGTCCGCTGTTAATAACTGTCGGCAAGGTTGCGTTTTGTCCGTTATTTACGGTTTGTGTTAGTTCTCCGCCGCCTGTGTGAGTTCCGCCGTTTAAATTAAAATTAACCGTCCAGCGTTGCGTAATGACTGCGTTGCAATTTATGGTAATGCCTCTCACTCTCTCCGTAATCACACGCCAGCCTTCATCAATTTCCATATCGTATTCTGTTGTTCTCTCCCAAGGCGGAGTTGGGCACGACCACCAATCTTGTGTCCACCAATTATCTTTGTTGTTTGGCCAAAAATCTCTGTGGTTATATCTTCCCATAGGCACTTTGGAATTAGGACCGTGATTTATGTTGCGGAAACGTTCCGGTTGCGCCTGTTTAATCATAAACAATTCGCGAACTGTTACAAAGTGATACCCTTGCGCAATAAGTTGAGGAATAAAATATCTCAAAGACCTGACTGTTCCGTCTCGTGTGCCGATAGGAGCGTCGTGCATAAGAATTATCTCGCCGCCCGAAGATGCCAATGCTCTAGCAACAATGTCGGCTCCCATAGCTTGAGGATTGTTTTGATTTGCCTCCCGCCAGTCAAATGAATCAAATCCGGCGTGCATAAAAGGCATATTGAGTTCAACGTCTATCCCGTTTAACTGGCTTCCCCATTCAAAAAACGGAGCGCGAAAAGAAAATGGCCAATGTCCCGTTACATCAAATATTTCTTGAGATAGGCGCTGTATATTTTCACGCGCTTGCTGAGGTGTACTCAATACCACATTCTGTCCGTTTAATCTGGAATCAGAGTGCGCTCCGCCGTGAGACAAATGATACCAACCGTGATTATCAACATCGTGTCCTTCGGCTATCATACGCCGTAATATCGGACGAGTTTGAGCGTTAAACATCGCGCCGTTAACATAAAAAGTCGCATTGATAGTTGCGTTGAGTTCGCGCTCCATTGCTCTCAATGTATCCAATATCCGAACGGTTTCATTGGTGGTCGGACCGTCGTCGAAAGTTAAGGCGATAAATCTCGCATTTGCGGGAAACTGCGAACGGGTTGGATACCTGCGTTGAGCATAAGCGGTGCTCGCAATTCCCGATACACACACACACAAGAGGATTAGCGCAATCAAGAACCTGTTGAGTTTTACTGAAAATTTCATAATACCCCTCCTTTTATCTAATCGAAATTCTTCTCGTTAAAGTGGCATTGGCGCCCTGAACACGAACAATAACTACGCCTCTTGCGATGTTTTGTCCTAATTGCAGAGAATTAGCGCCTGCTGTAAGGCTTGCACTTGTTTGTGCGAGTACTCTTCCCGAAATATCGTGAATTGAAACGTTGTACATTCCCGCACTCGAAACGTTCAAGTTAAGGTTTCCTGCATTAAAGCTGTTGATTGCCAACGCGTTGCCGCTCGTTCTGCTTACGTTTCGCGAGCTCGGAATTACAGACGGATTTCCGCCGCTTATTCCGTGGAGTTTAATGGATGATACAGTAATATTAAGGGTTTCTCCGCGGTTTTCGTGAGCGATTTCAAGTCCCGAAATTATGTTTGCTTTTGCAACGTCGTTGAGATACCTTATAGTACCTGCGTCGGCATTATCCCAATCCCACATCCATTGCGGCGCTTCAAAATCCGACAAAGAGAACATAAGCGTATTTTGGGTCGCAGATGCAGGCAATTCCACTGAATAGACGACCGCATCGTCTCCTAATCGAGCTGTTGAGCCGATTGTTAGCATAGCAGGCAAATTAGAAGTATATGTGATTTCTACTCCCGTAAGATTGTTAAAAAGTCCCGCTGTGAAAAATGCACTGACATTTGCCCAAGTCCAGTTAATTACATTCGGATTTCTCGAAATAGTGTCGTTTATTCCGACGTGTAGCGCCGCAGTCAGCGGATTTTGATTGCTTATGTTTGCCGAAGAATTTCTGTCGTGAGCGTCTGCGCGCGAAGTCCAAGTAATCTGACCGCCGTCCCAAGTCCAGCCGATAACTTCCTGATATTGACCTCCGCCGACGGAGTTCCATCTTGCGACAAGTGTTATGCTTGCTGTTATCGGGGTAGAGAAATCAAACGGCGTTCCGTTAAGAAGCCAAGTATCGAAAGCAGAGTTGTCTCTTGTCGGGTCGGCAGGACGATTTACCGTGCTTCCTCCGACAACGCTTGCCGAACTGACCGCAGAACCGCCGACAGTGTTAAATGATACGGTAAATCTTTGTTGTGAAGGATCGCAAGGTTGCGACAAATCTCTGTCCCACGGTGCAGTCGAGCACGTCCACCAGTCGCGTGTCATCCAATCTTCAGAGAAAAGACGCTCTGTAATCCCGTCTGTGCGCCAAGTAGGAGTTGTGTGTGTGTTTTGCAGGTCTGCTCTTTGATTAACTCTTGGCCACATAGCTGACCCTCCCCACAAACCTCCAAACAATTCAGGCGAATTGCCCATAATCATAAAAAGTTCGCGAACGGTGACAATTTCAAATCCTCTCTGTCTGAGTTGAGGTATGAACAACTGTAAAGATGCAACCGTTCCGTGTCGAGGACCGCCGCAGTCGTGCAAAAGAATAATTCCGCCATCCAAAACAGCATCGCTTCGACCCAATATATTGCTTGCTATTCCCTGTGGATTACCTTGGTTGTTGAAATCCGCAGGGTCTATTCCCGTATCAATAAATGCCATAGCCATTTCACGGTCAAGTCCCGCCAAAACATCTATTCCGCTCCAAGCAAATGTTCCCCACTCCAAAAACGGCGCGCGGAAAGAAAATGGCCAAAACCCGACAGCATCAAAAATTGCCTGCGAAGTTCTGCGCAATTGGTCGCGCGCTGCAACGGCAGTGGTTATTTGCGGAATAGTTCCCGGTTCGAGATCCTGTCCAAACGACGGGTGGTTCCACGAATGGTTATCAATATCGTGTCCTTCGTGTACCATTCGTTGTAAAATCGGTATGGTTTGCGGATTTACTTTTTGCCCTTGAATATAAAAAGACGCGTGCGCACCGAGACGTTTTAGCTCGTCCAAAACCTGTACCGTATAGGTAGTATTCGGTCCATCATCGAAAGTCAAAGCGACAAATTTTGTTCCCGGAGGAAAATCCGAACGACTTAAATCTTCTCTTCTTCCTTGATTTCTTGCGGGTTGAGCGAAAATAACACTTGCACACACACACACACACGCAAATGTCAAGAGTAAATTGTTAAATTTCACCGAAAATTTCATAATCCATCCTCCTTTTTTATTCAGTAATTCGTTGTAAATATATTACAAAAAGTCGTAAATTGCTCAAAAAATGTCGGATAACAGGCAAATTCTCTACCTAATAAGATAGCAATAATACCGTTTTTGTTGCAGAAACATAGTAAAAAACGTAAAAAAAAGATAAAAAACAGAAATTTTCATCAAAAAGAGTGGCGACCGTCTCACCAAATATTATTTTACATTTGATATTAAATAAATACTGTTAAAAATTCGGAGGAATTATGAACATTCTTTTTGTCGCGTCGGAAGCAGTTCCGTTCGCAAAAACAGGCGGGCTTGCCGATGTAGTATCTTCACTTGCGGCGTATTTGCACGCAAACGGGCACAACGTTAAAATCGTAATTCCTTATTATAAGGCAATAAAAGACAAAACCGGCGACGGTAAAGGAAAAATCAAAGTTAAGCAAGTTATGGGGTCTTTCTGCGTTCACATGGGAAATGCTCAAGAGCAGTGGTGCGGGCTTTACGAAACAAAAGGTTTCGGCGATGTTCCCGTATGGTTTATTGAATGCGATAACTTCTTTAACCGCGACGGAATTTATCACGACAAAAATTACAACGATTTCGGAGACAATCCGAGCAGATTTGCGTTTTTATCGAATGCGGCGCTCAGAGCTTGTATTGACACGGGCTTTTCTCCCGACATCATTCACGCCCACGACTGGCAGGCGGCTCCTGCGTTGGCTTATGCCAAAACTTGGTATTGGGATAACCCGATTGTAGGTCGCGCGGCAACTGTTCTTACTGTTCATAACGCGCAGTATCAGGGAACTTATCCAAAAGAAAATTTCAATTATATGGGCTTTGGATGGCAACATTGGACGAGCGACAAATTTGAAGACAACGGTCATATAAATATGCTTAAAGCAGGCATTTATTTTGCGGAAGCGGTAAATACGGTAAGTCCGACGCACGCTCTCGAAATTTCGTCGCCGCATTCGGAATTCGGTCTTGCACCTTATTTTAGCGCAAAAGGTAAAAATTTCTGCGGAATATTAAACGGCGTGGATTATAATGAATGGAACCCCGAAAAAGACCCGCTTATAAAAAGCAAATTTTCATCTTCGGATATATCGGGAAAAAAGATTTGCAAAAAGGATTTGCAGAACAGATTTCATCTTAAAGAAGACGACAACATTCCGATTATCGGCATAGTTGCGAGAATGGCGAGCCAAAAAGGCTACGACCTTCTTGCGGGCGTTTTGGAAAAAATTCTGAACGACTTTGAAGTGCAGTTTGCCGTTGTAGGTTCGGGTGATAAAGGTCTGGAAGGTTATTTCGGTTGGCTTCCTGCCGCTTACGGTGGAAAAATCGGCTCTTATATCGGATATAACGAAGAACTTGCGCACGTTGTTGAAGCAGGTTCCGATATGTTCCTGATGCCTTCGCGCTTTGAGCCGTGCGGACTTAATCAGATGTATTCGCTTAAATACGGCACGCTTCCCATTGTTCGCAAGGTCGGCGGATTGGCGGATTCGGTAGATAATTACAATCCTTACACGGGAGTGGGAACGGGCTTTGTTTTTGAAGACGCGTCGCCCGATGCCATTTACGGAACAATTAAATGGGCAATCGAAACGTGGTACAATAACAAAGACCACTTTGTAGGTATGCAAAAACGCGCAATGGAAGTGGATTTCTCGTGGAATGTCGCAGGAAAACATTATATGGCTCTGTATAACAAGGCGATAGCCACACGCGAAGAATACAATAAAGCGTTTACTTTAACGCCTAAAAGCGCCGATACCTCGGAAACAGAGGAGTAATACTCTTTAAATTATGAAAAAGAATATTATCTTTTTACTTTTGGTTGCGACCTTTGCTTTTGGACAAAGTATGCAACAAATGTACGGTATGCAGAGTGTGCAACAAAATATGCAAGGTATGCACGGTGTGCAAGGGAATGGCGGCGTAAGAAGAACCGTATCGCCGCCCGTAAGTATGGATTTGAGTAATAATGCGGTTGACTGGCAATTATTAAAATTGCCCAGACCGACCGACTTCTTTATAGACGAAGACAGTTATTTTTTGGGTGCGGGCGATATTCTTCAGGCTATGGTTTGGGGAGTTCGTGAAACCTTATTGAATATTTCTATAACAAACAATGAAATCGCAATAATTCCGACAGTAGGGGCGGTTAATGTCAGCGGATTGACATTGCGGGAAGCAAAACAACAAATTCTTGAGCTGATACAGCGAGAATACAGAGCAAGAAGCGTCGATATTTTTGTTGCGCGGGTAAAAGAAATTCCCGTACAAGTTCTCGGTCAGGTGAATAATCCGGGAACTCACGTGGTTATGGGAAACTTAGCATTGAGTTCCGTTATTGAATTAGTCGGCGGAGCGAATTTAAAAGCAAATTTACGCGAAGTTCAGCTTATTCATCCCAGACACGGAACAAGGATTGTCGATGTAGTTGCGAGCGAGAGAATTATGGGACAACCGTCGGTTAGCCTCAGAAACGGCGACGTAATTTTTGTTCCGCAAAGAGACTTGCAGGTAATGATAAACGGCGACATTCTTCACACAGGGATTTATGACTTTGTTGAAGGCGACAAACTTTTGGACTTAATTGCAATCAGCGGCGGAATGTTTTCATCGGCGGACAGTTCCGCAATTTCAATAACGCGTACCATAGGAAATAACAGAGACTCCATAAAAACAATAACGGTAAATTTTGATAATGCCGCAAATTTCGCGCTTCAAAGAGACGACGTAGTTATGGTTCCGAGAAGAGCTGAGTTTCGTCCTGTTCGTCAGGTGCAAATTTCGGGCGAAGTTGTTTTCCCGGGGACTTACGTAATTCAGGAAAATCACACGCGCTTAATTGACGTTATACAAATGGCGGGCGGCTTTACAAACGACGCTTTTTTGGGCGCAAGCAGAATTGTGCGTCGAAATTTTGTGCATACCGCGGCGACCGAAGAGCGAAAACAAATAGCTATACAAAGCGGCATACAAATAACGCCTTCGGAAAATAATTTCTTAAGATTTACCACTGCTAACGAAACGCGGATAAGTATGAATTTCGCCGAAATTAAGGACGATAACTCAATAAAAAATCTGCTTTTGCGTGAAAATGACGAAATTGTTATTGAACGAAACGACTGGACGGTAAATGTAATGGGCGCAGTTTTGCGACCGGGTTTTGTTGATTTTGCGGAGGGGCGGGACGTTAATTTTTACATTGCTCAGGCGGGCGGTTTAAGAAGCGAGGCAATGCAAAGACAAATAAAAGTAATTAAAGCGGGAACACAAAATCGCATAAGTTTGCGCGATGTTCAAAAAATAGAGCGCGGCGACATAATCTGGGTTCCCGAAAGAGACTTTGTATCACAACAAGAGCGCCAACAAAATGTTGCAATAAGAGGCGGAATTTGGGGTATTGTCGGCAGTATTGCGACCACTTTAACGGCGGCGGTAACAGTTATGATGTTTATTCAAAGTCAGTAAATGTCATTGAATGAGTTTAGTTTGGTAAAGAAAAATTTAATGGAAAACAGTAAGGTTAAAAAATGGAAAAAGAGGTAAATTTACTTGATTTGTTCATAATTTTGGCGAAACAGAAAGTAAAAATAGTTGTTTCGGGGATAATTATCGCCGTTGCGGTGTTTGTTGTTGTTTCGTTTTTACCAAAGCACTTTAAGTCCGAGGTGGTGTTTTTGCCTCGCGGGTCTTCGGGAAGCGGCTTTATGGGACTTATGGGAGGACCGTCGTTAGGCAGTGTTGCCGATATTATCGGGGAAAATCCGTTTTCTACGAGACAGTACGTCGAAATCCTTAATTCAAGATACATTATCGAAGCGGCTATAGAAAGATTTAATCTTATAGAGTATTACAAAGAGCACAGAAACAATATAAATCCGCTTGACAGGACGATACGCGCGTTCAGGAACGATTTATCTGTAAGTATGTCGGAAGAGGGCGGCTTGGGAATAACAGGCGTTTTGTCGATTACTTTGACTGTTTCTAACAAAGACCCGCAACGCGCCGCCGATATTGCAAACTTTATGATAGAAAAACTGATTGAAAGAAGCCGAGACATTTACGCGCAAAGTTTTGCAGGCGCGATTGATTTCTTGGACAGACAAATTGAAGAAAACGCTCAACTTGCACGTCAAGCTTCGGACGCTTTAACTCAATTCCAAAAAGAACACAGTATTTTTAATATGCCCACACAAATGGAATTGACGCTTTCGACTTACGCCGCCAATCTTGCGGAGATTTCGGCGCTGGAACAACAAATAGAACTTCTGCGATTAACCCGCTCTCCGACAAGCGCTGAAATATCGGTTTTGAACCGTAGAATAGCGCTTCTGAGAAATCAAAACACTCAACTTGAAACAGGAGGCTTCGGAAACATTTTTCCGGGGATTACCAATATCATAAATCTAAGCGATGAATTTACACAACTTTCGGTGCAGGCGCGAATGCTTGAGCAATTGGAAGCATTGCTTATGCAACAGCGATTGCAAACGCAACTTCGCATTGACCGCGACTTTTCCGCAATTTACATAATCGACGAAGCGCGCGCCGCTCAGTGGAGATACAGACCGAAAAGAATAACGGCTTGCATAATTGCGCTTGTAATTTGGTACGCCTACTTAATTCCGTCGATACTCATAAAGAGTATGCTCGCAAGTTTATCTCCCGACGACGCTCGTATGCAAAAAATTAACGAGTTTAAGTCTGCATTGGGTTTTAAGCGCAGAAAAAACAAATAATTTTACGTTTTGCCTTGACAGCGCAGTTTCCGATTTATTATATTTGATACTACAAATAGAAACAAGGTGGGAATTATGAAAGTTTTATTAACAGAGAATATAGAAAAAAACTTGGAGTTTTTTGACTTGTTTCGCGAATTTCACTTGGAATTCGGCGCTGAAAACGTCTGTATTTTAGATTCGGCGCGAGGTCCCGACATCGACAGAAACAACAGCATTGTAGGATTGTTTCCAAAATTCGACATAAAAATCGATAGGGGAGTAATGAGTTTTGAAAGCGAATACGAGGAGCTGAAAAACAAATTTGCCGCCGAATTTGGTGGTTTATCCTGCAAAGTTGCGGCGTTTAGCGATGTTTTTCCACGAATAAAAAAAATATTCGGCATAGAAAACGATTTGGATTACGGCAACGGTTTAATAGGATATTTCGGCTATGAATATTTGCATTATATAAACGAAATAGAGCGCAAAAATATTGATGATTTAGGTATGCCGGATGTTTATCTGACGTATTATTCGCATCTTCTGATACAGAATACAAAGGACAGTTCTGTTAAGTTGGCGTCGAATTTTATTACCGAAGACGCTTCCGATGAAAGAAAAAAAATTCTTGATTTCATAGCGGCGAAAAAATGTGTTTCTGTAAGCTCAACGACCGATGGGACGTCTTCAGAGGTTATGCTATATGGCAAAGAAGACGCGGTCGTTGAGCCTTTTGAGACAAATCTTGCAGGCAAAATAGAGAACACTGTTAGCCGCGAAGAATTTTTTGAAAATTTCAAAATCGCCCAAGATTATATTGCGAAAGGCGAAATTTGTCAGATAATACTCGGAAATCGCAAAAAGATAAAGACAAAAGCAAAAGCGATAGATATTTACTGCGAAATCCGCAAAATTAACCCGTCGCCGTATATGTTTTTCTGGGAGAGAGGCGGCTATTCGCTCATTGGAAATTCGCCGGAATTGCAACTGAAAATCGAAAACCAACACATGGAAATTCGTCCTATCGGGGGGACTTCAAAGGGCAAGGGAAACAACGAAGCCGAAAGAAAAAAACTGCTTGAAGACCTCATAAACAGCCCCAAAGAACGCGCGGAACACGTTATGCTTGTAGATTTGGCACAGGACGACATAGGAGTTTACGCGGAAGACGGAACGGTAAAAGTGGATAAATTTATGATTATTGAAGAATATTCCAACGTCTTTCATATAGTGTCGATTGTAAGCGGAAAAATTCCCGAAACCTGTAATAAAATGAAGATATTTGAAGCTTGTTTTCCTGCTGGAACGCTAACGGGCGCGCCAAAAGTCAGGGCTATGGAAATTATTCAGGAATTGGAAAAATACGAGCGTGGAGTTTATGGCGGAGCGTTCGGCTTTTTTGACTTCAACGGAAATATTTTGAGTTCAATTGCAATTCGTACCGCTATTAAAATCGGCGATAACGTATATTTTCAGTCGTCGGCGGGGATTGTGGCGGGTTCTACCCCCGAAGGCGAGTGGAACGAAACAGAGTTTAAGTTGAACACAATAAAATCCGTAATGGAGAAAAAAAATGAAATTTTTGGATAATATTTTACAGCAAAAACGACTTGAAATAAGAAAAATGGAAGACGAACTTCCGAAAAAAATTCGTAAAACATATTCGTTTGCCCAATATTTGAGGGAAAATAACGATAAAATTCAGGTTATAGCCGAGCTTAAACGGGCTTCTCCGTCTTTGGGCGACATAAACATCGGCGTTGATGTTGTTGCGCAGGCAAAATCTTACGAGAAATCCGGTGCGGCGGCAATTTCCGTTTTAACCGACGACGTGTTTTTCAAAGGAAACATTGACGATTTGCGCGAAGTTGCGGCGGCGGTAAAAATTCCCGTGCTTAACAAAGATTTTATCTTGGATAAAAAGCAGATAAACCGCGCCATAAACGCAGGCGCCACAATGATTTTGCTGATTGTTGCCGCGCTCGACGAAAAAGACCTGAAATCGCTGTATGATTACGCCAAAAGTTTGGGTTTGGAAATACTCGTGGAAGTGCACGATTTGGCGGAATTGAGGATTGCTCAGAAGTTAAACGTAGAAATTATAGGCGTAAATAATCGAAATCTTAAAACTTTTGTAGTAGGTTTGGAAAACAGCATTGATTTGGCAAAAGAATTTAATGAAAACGCGCTTTACATAAGTGAAAGCGGAATTAAAACGGCTGATGACGTTAAGAGGCTCTCAAAGGATTTCAACGGAGTTTTGGTGGGCGAAACTTTGATGAAAGCGGGAGATATTGCGAGTAAAATAGAGGAGTTGCGAGTTAGCAGGTGAAAGTAAAAATTTGCGGAATAACGACAAAAGCGGCGCTTGCCGCGGCGGTTGAGGCTGGCGCGGATTTTGTGGGATTTGTATTTTTTAATAAAAGCAAGAGAAATATTTCGGTAGAAAAAGCGAAAGAATTGACTGAATTTGTGCCGCAAAACGTGAAAACCGTCGGCATTTTTGTTGATGAACCCATTGAAAGTTTGCTGAAAACAGCAGAAGATGTAGGGCTCGATATTGTTCAGTTGCACGGAAACGAAAGCAGTGATTATTGCAAAAAAATAGGGGAGCATATCCAAAAAATCAAAGCGATAAAAATTATTGACGGAGAATTCGCTCAAAACCCGTGCGATTTTTCGGAAATGCCGCTTCTTTTGGACGCTCAAAATTCGGGTTTTGGCGAAAAATTTGATTGGGAAAAGGTCGATTTAAGCAAAATTCGAGGCAGAGAATTTTTTGTGGCAGGCGGATTAAATTGCGAAAATGTTGTTTCGGCAATAAAATATTTTGCACCGTTCGCGGTTGATGTTTCGAGCGGAGTTGAGACGGACGGAATAAAAGATATTGAAAAAATAAAAAAATTTTGCAAAACAGCAAAAGGAGACACAGCAAATGTATAATTTTCCGAACGAAAAGGGGTTTTACGGCGAGTTCGGCGGGCAATTTATCCCCGAAACCTTGATGTATGCGGTAAAAGAATTGGAAGAAGTTTACAAAAAATCGCTGGAAGACAAAGATTTTCAGCGCGAATTTGACGAATATTTAAGAGAATATGTCGGGCGCGAAAATCCGCTTTATTTTGCAAAAAATCTTACGGAATTTGCAGGGGGCGCAAAAATTTACTTGAAACGCGAGGACTTAAACCACACGGGCGCGCACAAAATAAACAACGCAATCGGGCAGGTTATGCTTGCGCGAAAAATGGGCAAAAACAAAATTATCGCCGAAACCGGAGCTGGACAGCACGGCGTTGCAACTGCGACTGCGGCGGCGCTTTTCGGTATGGAATGCACAATTTTTATGGGCGAAGAAGACGTTCACAGGCAAGCGTTGAATGTTTTCAGAATGCAGTTGCTCGGCGCAAAAGTGGAAAGCGTTGTCAGCGGCTCAAAAGTGCTTAAAGACGCGGTAAACGAGGCGCTTCGGTCTTGGGTTGCGCGGGTGGAAGACACGCATTACGTTATGGGCTCGGTTTTGGGACCGCATCCGTTTCCGCAGATTGTCCGCGATTATCAGAGCGTTATCGGAAGAGAAGCGAAAGCGCAGTTTCTGCAAAAAGAAGGCAAACTTCCCGACGCGCTTGTTGCCTGCGTTGGCGGCGGGTCAAATGCAATAGGGCTTTTTTATCCGTTTGTAAATGACGAAAGCGTTCAGATGTTCGGCGTTGAGGCTTCGGGGCTGGGGCTTGGCACCGACAAACACGCCGCAACTATAGCAAAAGGGCGAAAAGGCGTTTTGCACGGTTGCCTTATGGACGTTTTGCAAGACGAAAACGGTCAAATAATGGAAGCATTTTCGATTTCGGCGGGCTTGGATTATCCGGGGATTGGTCCCGAGCATTGTCATCTTAACGATATAAAACGCGCAAAATATTTGAGTTGTACGGACGACGAAGCGCTCGAAGCGTTCAAAATCTTATGCAAAACCGAGGGAATAATTCCCGCATTGGAGAGCTCTCACGCAATTCACGCCGCAATAAAATTAGCCAAAGAACTCGGCAAGGACAAAACTATGATAGTCTGCCTTTCGGGTCGCGGCGATAAAGACGTAATACAAATTAAAGAGCGCTTTGAAAAAGACGGCACTATGGACAAATTGAAGCCGAACAATTTGAGAAGCGGGGGGCAAAAATGAATATTTTGCAAAAACATTTAAGCGAATTAAAAGCGAAAAACGAGACAATAATGGTGCCTTACATAATGGCGGGCGACCACGAAAAAGGAATTGACGGACTTGAAGAAACGATTACTTTTTTGCAGGATTGCGGCGTTAGCGCAATCGAAATCGGCATCCCTTTTTCTGATCCCGTTGCCGACGGCGAGGTAATTCAAAAGGCTGGGCTTCGGGCATTGGCAAGGAATATAAGCCTAATGGACGTAGTAAAAAAACTGCAAAAAATCAAGACGAAAATCCCGCTTGTGATAATGTCGTACTTCAATCCGATTTACAATATCGGCGTAGAAAAGTTTATAGCAGAACTTAAAGACACTGATGTTAAAGGCTTGATAATCCCCGACTTGCCGTTTGAACATAGAGAAATGGTTGAGCCGTTTTTGGAGGGTAGCGAAATTTCGCTCCTTCGCCTGCTTTCGCTGACAACTCCGAGAGAAAGGCAGAATACTTTGCTTGACGGCGCGCAAGGATTTATTTACGCAGTCGCGCTCAACGGAACAACAGGAGTAGGTCGAGAATACCGAGACGATATTTACGGGCATCTGAAATATATGACAGGCGAAAGTAAAATCCCCGTTTTGGCAGGCTTCGGCGTTTCGTGCGTTGAGCACGTGCAGAAATTCAGAGAAGTCTGCGACGGCGTAATTGTCGGGAGTTTTATAGTAAATGCTTTGCATAGCGGGGAAAAAGAAAAGGTTGCGGATTTCATTAAAAAATCAAAGGAGATTAAATGAAAATATGCGTTCTCGGCTGTGGAAATATGGGCGGTGCTATTATCGACGGTTTGCACAAATCATACGGCGAAAAAGTTAAATTTGAGATTTGGGATACCTTTGCCGCTTCCGCTGAAAAATTCACTTTTGCAAAAATCAAAGCTCCTGATTTATGGTTTGAAAACGGCGAACCCGACGTAGTTTTAGTCGCCGTAAAACCCCAAATAATTAAAGAAGCGCTCTCGGTTTTTGAAACAGTTGGGAAAAACAACGGTTGTCTATGGATTTCTATCGCGGCGGGAATAAGCATTTCCACGTTGCAAAATTTGCTTCCGCAAAACGCGAAAATCGCAAGGGTTATGCCGAACACTCCAGCGTTAATAGGGGAGGGCTGTTCGCTTTATTCGCTAAATTCTTTTTGTGATGAGAACGACAAAAGCGTGGTTGAACAAATACTCAATTCGGTCGGAATTTCGTTTGAAATCCCCGAAAGTCAAATGAACGCGGCGACGGGGCTTTCTGGAAGCGGTCCCGCGTATATTTATACTATAATAGAAGCGTTTGCGGAAGCGGGAGTTGCGGCAGGGTTGCCTTACGAAATCGCGCTGAAAAGTGCAACTCAAACCGTTTTAGGCAGTGCGAAAATGGTGCAACAGGCAGGCGAAAGTCCTGCAACGCTCAAAGCCCGCGTAATGTCGCCGAACGGAACAACGGTTGCAGGAAATACCGCTTTGGAAAACGGCGGAATTCGCGATGTTATAAAGGCGGCAGTAATTGCGGCGACAAACAGGGCGGAAGAGTTGGGGAGAAATTCATAAAGATAATAATCTGTTTTAATTAAAGAAACAGGAAATACAGTCTGTCTTTTTTTTGCTGTTTCAAAAAAACTAAACAGTGTTTAGTTTCACAAAACTTTCACAATTTTCCAAAAAACCTCGCAAATTACTTTCTCCAAATAGTATTTTACCCTCAAATATTTCGCGCATCGGGGAATTATGTGGAATTCATAAACAATCTCAGTTGCCGTGATGAGTAAGTTAAACCTGTCTTTAATTACCGCCACCGAATTTTTTTTGGGAAGGCGAAAGGCAAGGGCTCTCAGTCGGAACACCAACGCGAAATTTATTACCTTTAAACAATTTTGCTGAAGACGAAATTGCGGAAGTTTTTAAGATGTAAAAACGATACTTGGTCGATGTTTTGTCGGCTGTTGTGTTGTATTGGGCTTTGTTGTTTTTATAACGTAATGGGATTTGGCGCTCTGCCGAAACTGTTTTGTTTGTAATTTAACATTGCTTTAACTTGTTTTTAAGGAGAATTCGTATTGTGAGCAATATGAAGACAGTAGTTGTAATCGGCTCCGGAAACGGGGCGCTTATCACGGGCGCTTTTTTGGCGCAGGCGGGAGCAAAAGTCGTTGTTGTGGAACAGCACGACAGGGTCGGCGGATACGCGCATAATTTCGGCAGAAAAAATTACCGTTTTGAGTCGGGAATTCACACAGCCGCATTGGCTGAGGGCGGGGTTGTCCGCACTGTTTTGGGGCAGTTGGGCATAAACGACGAAATAAAAACCTTTGAATATCCCGAAATGTACCGCACAATTTCGCCTTACGGAACAGAAATTATGCCGTCGAACAAAGACGATGTTATCGCAAAACTTTACGACGATTACGGACATCAGAAAAAGGGCTTGGATATATATTTTTCGGATTTGGATTTGCTTTACGACGAAGTTTTTACGCTCTGGGACAAAGGAAAACGCGGGCTTTTGGACGAAGACCACACAAAAACCGACAAATTCAGGAGGCATTCTTACGGCTCGTATCTCGAACAGATTTTTGACGACGAAAAATTGCGCTTTTTCCTTTCGGGAATGTGGATGTATATCGGAATAACCCCCGGATTTGGCGAGCACATGTTCATGCAAATGCTTTTTAATTCGCATTTTCGCAACGGAACGCACGGGGTTGTCGGGGGATTTTCGTCAATTCCAAAAGCGTTGGCGAAATTTATAGAAAAAACGGGCGGAAAAATAATATTGGAAGACAAAATCGAGCGGATTTTATGCGAAAACAGGGTGGTAAAATGCGTAAAAACAAAAAACGGGCTTTCCATTGACTGCGATTTGGTGGTTTCGGGATGCTCGCCTTATAGTTTGCACCACAATTTGCTTGACGAGAATAGCCGTTCGTCCGTTTATCAGACCCGTCTTTCGCGATTGAAACCCGCCGATCCCGCCGTAATAGTGTATTTGGGAATGAAAAAAGGCTACGAAAAATACATAGATTGCTATGTCGGAATGTATTCTCGGCACAAGGACATAGACGCGCCTTACAAGCGGTTGCGCGGCGAAAATTCGGCTTTTGAATGCGACAATTTGGCAATTATGCACGGAATTCAATTTATGGCAGACCCTACAATACTAATGTTTTCTTTTGTGAAGCAGACCGACAGCCGCAACTGGAAAAACGACAAAAAAATTGTCGCCGACAAAATGATTGACGAGTTAAACGCCGTTTATCCGGGCATTAAAGAATACATAGACCTCGTGGAAATCGGCTCTCCCGACACCTGCGAAAGATACACTTTAAGCACGGGCGGCTCGATTTACGGTTTCCAAAGCCCCGGAATTCATTATCACGAGGCGAAAATGCCGATAACCACGCACATAAAAAATCTGTATCAGGTTGGGCAATGGATACGTCCCGGCTGCGGAATTTTTTCGACAACTGCAAGCGGATACACGGCGGCGCAAATGATTCTTGAAAAAAATAAATTTTAACAAAACAAAGGAGGTTTTTTATGATTAGAGACGAAAATACGCAAATAAACTACAGCGACATCGACGTTGAAATCAGCGAATTGTGTATGGCGATAAACAGAATTGCGCATTTTCAGACGGTTGAAAGTTGCTTTGGACACAGCGCTTTCGGCGACGGAACAAAAGAGGACATTATGATTTGGATTGACGTTGACAACATAAGGGCGTTGAACCGTTTTTTGCACGCGTTCAGCTGTACTTACGGGAAAATATGCACGCATTACACCGCCGACTGGAGGCTGGAAATATACAACGACAAACAAAACAGCATAGATGATTTGCTGCATTTATTGCTAAGAGGAAAAAAAACAGTGGACGTTCTCGATTGCAAAAGCTTAGCAAAGGCGATAAATTATTATGCAGATGATTGTTTAACCTGATTGCACAAAACGTATTTTTTAATGAAAAAAAAGGAGTTTTTATGTTTTTGAAACCTGTTATTATTGTTTTATTTTGCGCAATCGTTGCTTTTTCGCAAAGGATTGTCTCTCTTGCTCCGCCTGCGACAAATCAGCTTGTCGCCTTGGGCTCGGACTCTCTTTTGGTGGGGAGAACTTCGTTTTGTTTGGGCGGTGAAAACGCCTCGGTTATCGGCGATGTTATGAACATAAGCGGCGAAAGCATTATGGCGCTTAACCCCGATATTGTAATTGCGGGCGGACTTACAAACGCCTCGCTTATAGAAAGATTGCGAAGAGCAAACGTGAATGTTTTGGTGATTTTAGACCCCAAAAATTACGAAGAATTGCGCGAAAATTTCAGAAAAATCGCTGAAATTGCGAATGTTTTGCCCAAAGCGGACAGTATTTTGGCGATTACCGACAAGCGGCTTTCGCAAATGATCGAAGAAAACAAGGCGATTGAAAACCGTCCGATAATATTCGTTCAGTTGAGCGCAAATCCGATTTTTACGATAATGCGCAACACGCTGGGAAACGAAATGATAGAAGGTGCAGGCGGACAAAACGCCTTTAATCTGGAGGGCGGCGCAATGGTTTCGGCGGAGGCTGTTGTGGCGGCAAATCCCGACATAATAATAATCGCCGATATGGAAAGAATGTCGCGAAACGAAATCAGGCGGTGGTCGCGGTTCAGAAATATGTCGGCGATAAGAAGTAATGCGATTTACATTATAGACGGCTATGCAATAGGCTCGCCAACCCCCGTTTCGTTTATTGAGACGGTGGAGAAAATTCGGGGGAAAATAAACAGAAATTAGTGTAGAAAGGATAAGGTTTTTATGTATAATTGCGGCAATAACGATTATTGCCGCAAGGGAGAAATTTTAATTAAAAAAAGGAGATTTTTATGGTTTTTAAGGTAATCGCGGCGATATGGATGACCGCGCAAATTTTGTTCGCCCAAGCGGTTTGGGACGGAACGGCGAATACTGATTGGTACACGGAAACGTCGCCGTTTACTATAAATACCGCCGAAGATTTGGCGGGTTTGGCGCAGTTGGTTAACGGCGGAAATAATTTTGCGGGGCAGGTCGTTGTGCTCGGGGCAAATATTGTCTTGAACGATGTATCGAATTGGAAAGATTGGTCGGCGACCGTTGCGCCCGATAATCGTTGGACGCCGATAGGCTCAACCAATGCAAACGCTTTCAGAGGGACTTTTGACGGAAACGGCAACACTATAAGCGGCGCTTACATAAGCGCTTTGTCAAACGATCAGGCATTGTTCGGATATGTCGGCGCAGTTGTAAGCAACGTGGCGCACGGAACAATAAAAAATCTGAATGTAATCAAATCTTTTTCAAGAGGATGGGCTCGGGTTGCGGGAATTGTTGCGCAGGTCAATGCGGGCGGCAGAATTATTAACTGCTATTTTAACGGAAATGTGCAAGGCGGCGAAAACGTCGGCGGACTTGCAGGAAGCAACAGCGCCAACAACGCGGTCATAGACAACAGCCGTTCTTCGGGAACTGTAGCGGGAATATCCATACAGGGAGCGTTCTCAATGCTCAACGGAAACAATATCGGCGGGCTTGTGGGAAACAACGGCGGCGGACAAATATATAACAGCAGTTCCAATGCTTCCGTCAGCGGAAATTTGCGCTCGGGCGGACTTGTCGGCAATCAAACAGGCGCGGCGGCGATACATAACAGTTTTGCCACAGGCAACGTTTCGGGAGACAGCATTGCAGGCGGGCTTGTCGGCGGAACTTTTGTAGGTCCGATTATAAGCAACAGTTTTGCCGCGGGTAGCGTAGTATCGACAAGAGGAGCTGCCGGCGGACTGGCGGGAATAGTTTCGGGAACAGGCGTGTTTAACAGTTTTTACGACAGTCAGACAAGCGGTCAGGCGGGCGCAGGTATAGGCAAAACCACGGCTCAAATGCAAAGTTTGGATTTGATAAACGCCTTAAACGGTTTCGGCGCTATTATAACAATTCCCGAAAATCATAACGTATCGATAAGAAAATGGAACTATTATCCAAGCGCTTATCCCGTCTTTGGCAACGAAAATCTTGAAGTTAAAACTGTTGACGACTTTTTTGCGGGCGACGGAACGGAAAACGACCCGTGGATAATAAGCGAAAGAGAGCATTTGACGTATTTTTCGGCGTTTATAAATATGGCGACCCCTGCAACTTTTGAGGGACGACACTTTAAACTCGGCGCGGACATAGAACTCAACGATAATTCGGCGACGGATTGGCATAACTGGGAAACCGCTCCTCCCGCTAACGTCTGGGTTCCGATAGGAACAGGCACGGGCGCTACCGCCAGCAGACAATTTCGCGGAACATTTGACGGCAATTTCCATACTATAAGCGGCGTTTATATGAATTCCGCGGGCGGGAGCGGTCAGGGATTGTTTGGAAACGTCGGGGTTGCAGGAACAATAAGAAACCTCGGTTTAATCAATTCTTACATCAGGGTTAACGACTCTTGGGTCGGCGGAATTGTCGGCGACCTTGCAGGAAGATTGGAAAACAGTTTTTCAACGGCTTGGGTAGCGGGAATAAATTGGGTTGGCGGACTTGCGGGCAGACCGATGGGTATTGCGGCTCTTATAATCAACAGTTATTTTGACGGCACGGTCGAAGTAATAGGAACAAACGCTACTCCGACTATCGGCGGGATTGCAGGAGGAAATACCGCCACGGCTAATCCGCAACCAAGAATAGAAAACAGTTATTCTACAGGCAGAATATTGATGAACGGAACGGGAGCGCAGTCAAATATCGGCGCTATTGCAGGAAACATCAATCAGGTGCAAGTTGTGAACAGTTATTTTGACAGAGAAATAACCGAGCGAAACGCAGTCGGGGTCGGCGTTAATATCAACGCCAACGCCGCGCAATTCACGGAAAATCTGAGATTGCAAAGCGACATTTTCGCCGCTTGGGACTTTGACGCCGTTTGGGCTTTTGACCCAAGAAAAAACAACGGTTATCCGCATTTGCGGGGCTTTATTTATGCCATAGACCCGAGAAATCCCGAAGAAATTTGCTTTGAAAGAGGCGAAATCTGGTGCGAAGACGAAGAAAATTGCATTAGTTTGCCCGACGAAGAACTCAAACAAAGATGCGAAGAAAATCCCGATTTCGTTTGGTGCGAAGTTCTTAACAGATGCAGACCGAGAGTTGATTGGTACGACGGCAAAGAAAGCCCGTTCGTGATTTTGACGGCAAACGGTTTAGAACGTCTTGCGTTTTTAGTGAACGAAGGAATTGACGATTTTGAAGGCAAAACGGTAAAATTAGGCGCGGATATTACATTATCGGGAAATTGGGCTCCGATAGGCAGAAATGCAGAAAACCCTTTTGGCGGAATTTTTGACGGACAAAGCAATACGATTTCGGGCTTAACTGTCGCTCCGACAATGTTTGCAGGATTGTTCGGCTATATAACAGACGGACAAATAAAGAACGTAAATCTTGTAGAGGCGAACGTAAAAGCGGCGCAGTCGGGCAGAAGCTATGCGGGAATTTTAGCGGGCTTCTACAATTCCGATAAAACCATAGAAAACGTTTTTGTAAGCGGAACGGTTTTAGGTCAAGGCGGAACAAGCAGCGCCGATACCGACGCCTCTTTTGCGGGCGGTTTAATCGGTTGGGCAAACAGCGATAATCTAATAATCCGAAACAGTCGAGTAAATGCAAGCGTTTTGAGCCCTGCTACGGGGCAAGGAACGGGCGGCGGCGGTATTCGTTTGGGCGGATTTGCGGGATATTCGCACGGAAATAATCTGCTTATCGAAGAAAGTTTTGCGAATGTGAATATTTCGGGCGTAGCTCAACGCATAGGCGGCTTTGTAGGACAAGCGCAAAGATCGATTATTATCAGAAACAGCCACGTAAACGGAAACATTAACGCCGCCCACTCGTCTGTTTCGGCAGGCGGATTTATAGGCGTTGCCGCGTATTTGGCAGAAATAGAAAACTGTTATGTTCGCGGAAATTTCACCGGCGGTTTTGCAACAAGACCCGCCGCAATAATCGGAAATGCAAACTCCCCCGACATAACGGCGACTTCCGTATTCTTCGACTTGACGACAGCCGACTTGGCAGTAGGCAACATTTCTGCAGAAATCAACGGAATTGATGGCGTATTACCCGCCGCGTTAAAAAACAAGGCAACTTTCGACGACTGGGATTTCGACGATATTTGGGCAATCAACGTACATATAAACGGCGGCTTTGCGCATTTGCAGGAATTTGCGGCTCACTACGAACATACACCCTGCGTTGCAGAAAATTGGACTACAACCAAAGAGCCAACCTGCACCGAAGACGGCGAGGAAGCAAGAATTTGCACCATTTGCGGAAAAACAATAGAAACGCGACCAATCCCGCAATTAACCGATGGTTCTTGCAACCCCAATTTTATCCGCGACCGAAATCCGACCGACATCAGATACGGCATTTTGCTCGAAAACGCAATAGTCTCGGATATTGCAAGAATTTCGGTGATAACTCCCGAACTCGCGCAAATAACCCTGCGAATTTTGGATGTTTTGGGGAATGTTGTATTTACGGAAACCTCCGTAGGGGCGGGTTTGAAACCCGCCCGTACAAACGCCGCCGATAACGCCATCATCTGGAATTTAACCAACCAATCAGGTCGTTTCGTCGCCAACGGAACGTATCTGATTATAGTTGAAGCGAGAGGTATCAGCGGAAAAATTCACACATATTCCACCCGAATTGGCGTAAATCGATAATTGTTCGCCAAATTGCTGTAGGGGCGGGGTCTGCCCGCCCAAAACGCGCAAAACCAAACGGGACTAAACGGAAAAATATGGACGGATAAACAGGGCGGGCAGACCCCGCCCCTACACAAAACAGGAGAAAAAAAATGATAAAACGCTTATACCTATTAACCGCCTTATTTGCCGCGACGGTTTTCGCCTCTTTCGGCACGGACATCACATTCCAAAAAAACATATCTTTAATCGAATACCAATCGGTAAGCCCGCATATCGTTCATCTTCAGGACGTTAAACATCACAACGGAAAAATTTACGTCGCCTTGCATTATCTCGATAACGCTTTTCAGCCCGCGGCAAATTCACTGATTTTGGAAATGGACGAAAGCGGAAATGTTTTGCGTGAATTTACGAGCAATTTTGCGAACGTATATCAAATTCTTTTTCGCGGCAACAGTTTATTTGTAATCGACCGAGGCAGTTGGCTTGGCGGCGTTGCGGGCGGAATAACAAAAATCGACCTCGAAACCGAAGTTAAAACCACAATTTTGGACGGAAACACAGAGGGCAGAAGTCCCATAAAAATGGAATTTGCTTCGGACAACAGCGGTTTTTTGTTAATGGGCGGCGCTCATTGGGGCGACGAAACAATAGCAAAATTTACTTTGAACGGCAATACAATAAGCTTGGATTACAACGCCGTAAGCACAATGAGAAGCATAACTTCGATTTCGTTAAATACAACGACGAATAATTTATGGTTTGCAAGGGGAAGCAGGGTTTACAGATATTGCCTAACAAGCGAAACCATAGAATTTAACACAATAACAACCCAGCCAACCCAAGAAATAATATCAATCGGCGACATAACGCTGACCATAGAAAGCAATTTTACGGCGGGAACTTACGGCGTAATAATTTCGGACAGCTACACCCGAAAATCGGTAATCGACGGCGACGCAGGCGGCGGCTTTGCAGACGGAAATTTTTACATCCTCGAACGAAGCGGTTCGGGCAGATTGATACTTTTAAGTCCCAGCGGCGAAATAATCAGACAATTTCCTTTTGACACCCGCTTTTTCAACCCTCACGGCGTTGCAGGAAACGGGAAAGGCAATATTTTCGTCGGCTCAAAAGAAGAACTCGCGCTTGCTGTTTTTGCTCTCGAAGGATTTGAAGTTCCTCCAACCTTAATCAGAAACAATCCTCCGCGCAACACTCGATACGGAATTTTGTTGAAAAATCCCATCGTTTCCGATGTTGCGAGAATTCGCGTAAAAACTCCCGAGCCTGCAAGAATAAACCTGCGAATATTTGATGTGTTGGGTAATGTTGTGTTTTCGGTGGACGATGTAGGGGCGGGTTTCAAACCCGCCCCTACGATAGATGGTGCTATCTTCTGGAATTTAACCAACAACAACGGACGACGCGTCGCCAATGGTGCGTATCTGATTATAGTTGAAGCAACGGGTATCAGCGGGAAAATTTACAGGTATCGGGCGAAAATCGGTGTAAACGGGCGCTGAATGTGCCCGTGTTATTTTATTTTCACATTTTTTCACTTATTCTTAATTAGGATGAAAAAATATTTCGCCCTTAATTTTCTCTCCACCGCTCTTTGGCAAATATTATATTACTATTCTAAAAGGAGGTAGTATGACCACAATAACTTTTCGTGTAGAAGATGAATTGAAATACAGGTGCAAATCATTGCTTGAAGAACAAGGCACAACTATTTCACAAGCATTAAAGAAATACCTTGCTCTTATTGTGAACGAGGGTTGCGTGCGCGTAGGCGAAATTCCCAATGAAACTACATTATCGTCAATTAGTAAAACTCAAGCAGGCGTTGGAGTTAAAAGATTTAAGTCATCGCAAGATTTGAAAAGTCATTTGTTGAGTTTGTAAGACAATGAAAGATATAGCAATTTCCGATAGATTCGAAAAAGACTGGAAAACGCTTGCCAAGAAGCGATACAATTACGATGAATTGAATGCCGTGTTAGAGTATCTCGAAAAAGGAGAAGCGTTGCCGCGAAAATACAAAGACCATTCATTGCGTGGAGATTTACAAGGGTATCGCGAGTGCCACATTCGTGAGAATTGGTTGTTGATGTATTCGACAGACAAACAAAATGTAATTCTTGAAAGGACCGGAAGTCACGACGAGTTATACAGAAGAGGAAAACGCTAAAATAAGAAAATCACTTTATTTTCACATTTTTTTGCATATTCATTAAGGCATATATTATTTTCTCGCGCAAAATCTAAATCTCGGCTTAATATAGCCGATTTTGCAAAAAGGGGTAAAATGGGCAAAATTATGAAAAATCTCATAAATTTCAAGGATACTCTTGACAGGAGTATAAGGTCGAAATTACTCTCTCTCTCTCTCTCTCTCTCTTAGTACCTGTATTTTTAACAAGCGCAAACAAATCTCACATATATATAAATATATATGTGGACAAATCATATACATTTACTTTTCTCAAAACATTAAACCTGTAAGGAGGTATTCTTTATGAGAAAATTTAGTGGGGTAGCAATGCTATTTGCCTTTGTGGCATTCATTGCTTTTTTGGTCGCTTGTTCCAGTGATGACAAAGAGGACAAAGGACCAGACGGATTGGGCGCTCCCGTTAGGACGGAAGCGATATTGGTGGGTGGCTTAATAGAAGTCATCTGGGGTGAAGTAGCGGGAGCTGTTGAGTACAATGTGTATCGTAGCAACAGTGAAGGCGGCGAGCTTAGCTTTCGCTTAATCGCTGTAGTTCCTGACACGTTTCACCTTGACGCGTCAGGGTCGGCGCTCGCAAGGTACAGAGTTGCCGGAGTTTGCGCTAACGGGAATGAAGGCGCTATGTCCGCTGTTTTCTCGGCGCCGTGCGTAAGTCTCGGAGCGGTGAGCAATCTCAACGCAGTTGCAGGTACGTTTGGCGGCGAATTGGGAATTCGGCTTGATTGGACAAATGTTAACGGTGCAAATCGTTATTTTTTGTTTTACAGCAACAGCCCTATTACTATCGGCTCCGTTGACAACGAGGAAGTAGTTGAAAGCAACGTCCGTATTGAAGCAGTGCACGGCAGCAGTTTTACGCTCGGAAATGTAGAGCCTTCGGAAACTTACTACTTTAGAGTAAGAGCGGCGAGCGACTGCGGATTGGGCGCTTTCTCGAATATGGTTGACGTGTCAACGGGATGCTTAGGACCCGACGCGCCCGAGGGATTGACTGCGACTGCATTAACTCCGACTTCTATAAGAGTAAACTGGAATGCGGCAGAAGACGCAACCGAATATATTTTGCAATGGGGAACTTGGCAAGGCGGGTGGTTTAGCCCCGCAGGCAACATAACGCTCAGCGCATTAACGCATACCCTTATTGTTAACGCGGGAACTTTTTTTCAATTCAGAATTGCCTCAATAAACGAATGCGGACAGGGCGTGTGGACAACCGATACCACTGTTTCTGCTCAGACCGGATGCGTTAGCGCTCCCGCAACTGTAAGCGGTATAGCGGCAAGCGGAGTGTCTCAAACGAGCATAGAAGTTTCTTGGAACGAAATCAACGACAGAACGGTAATCGCTTATCAGGTATTCCGCAGTACAGTGGAAAACGGAATATTTACGCCTATCGGAAGAGTTGAAGGCAGAGAAAACACAAGATTTACAAACACCTTAACCGAAGCGGAATTGACGGCAAACACACCTAGCAGAATAACTTATTTCTACAGAGTTGTAGCAATAAACAGCTGTGGAACAGGCAATGTAAATACTTCAGGCTCAGCCAATGCAAGAATTCTTGCTCCGCGTCTTGAAGAAGGCACATTTCCGATTGTGGACAGCGTTGCGGCAGTTCTTAACAGAACGAACAACACAATAAGAATTTCTTGGGCTCGAAACGTTAACGCCGATACTTACGAAATTCAGCGCAGAACAGGCACAGACACGACTTGGATGAACGTAGGCACAACCGATAGAATTGAATTTACTGACTTAAACCTTGCGCCGCTTACAAATTATTCATATCGTGTAAGAGCAAGAAATTCGCACAGCCAAGAAAGCGAATGGTCGGCAATTGTAAGCGCGAGAACCGAATGTCTGACACCGGAGCAAGTGAGTATAACGTCGTCGTCGCTTACGTCTGACAGAGTGCAAATCTCTTGGACTGCCGCAAGAAATGCGGAACAATACGAAGTGTTTCGCGCAGTCGGAAGAAACAGTACCGTATTCGAAAGTCGCGCAATTGTTATAGGTACGGAATTTATAGACGCGAATTTGGATTCGACTGTTTTTTATCAATACTATGTAATAGCGATAAACTCGTGTGCAAGAAGCGCAATGTCGAGCATCGTAGAAGTATTTACAGGCTCTAATTGTGAAACGCTTTTGCCAGCGCCTTGGAACGGAAATGCAAGAGCGTCTTCTGCGACATCTATGATGGTTTCTTGGGGAACTGTACCAAACGCAATCGCCTATAACGTATATCGCGGATTAACCGCTAATGTGCAATCGGCAGTTCGCGTGTCAGGCGAAAATCCTGTTAGAGGAACATCTTGGGAAGACAGAGGACCGTTAAACAGAACGACCGAATATTTCTATTTTGTTTCTTCCGTTAATGTTTGCAATCTTGCGGGCAACAGAGGATTTGTAGCTTCCGGAATAACTTGCCGAACACCTGCACAAGTAGTCATTACCGATATCGAAGCAAGCCTAACCGAAAATTCTTTAACAATTCGCTGGGACAATGTTGAGGGCGCTACAGGTTATATGGTAGAGCGTTCGGAAGCTGTCGGCGGTCAGTGGGATACAATTGCGGCAAATTTTCGCACGGGCACGCCATCTGTTGACTTTACGCAATTTGTTGACAGAGATTTGGAAAGAAGTACCCGTTATTGGTACAGAATAACCGCGCTAAATGACATTTGCTTAGTAGAAGAACTTCCTACATTCGGAATTCCGTCGGAAATTCAAAACGGACGAACAAGAGCTGCGGAACTTTCGGCAATTACAGATCTTGCGGTAGCTTTGCCTTCAATTACTACAACTAGTGTTGGGCTCAATTGGGTAAGAGCGGCGGATACTAACGTAGTTGATTACCTTGTGCGCATATTTAACGCTCAAACGAGTACGGTAATCTTAGAAAGAGTTGTTCCTCAGGAGAATACCGGAGATCGTATTTCTGCGACAATATCCGACTTAACACCCGGAACAAACTATCTTTTTGTAGTTTTCGCTCGTGATGAAGAAAGAAACGAAAGCCCCGCGTCAAATGTGGCTTCGGGAAGCACAATAGCGCTTCCGACAGTGAGAAATCTTGCTGTAAGAACAGGCGAAGGCAGAATTACCGAAACTTCAATCGAACTTACGTGGGATAGAATACACGATACTACGGTGTATATCGTACGTATAACAGACGTTTTGGAAGGGTCATCTGATGAAATTGAAGTTCGTCATCCCGAAGCAGGAAATCCGACGACGAAAATTGAAGACTTAATACCCGGAACAAACTATAGTTTTGTAGTTTTTGTTCGCGACGGCAGTCATGACGGACTTAACTCAAACGTAATTGCCGCAAGCACAACTGCGCTTCCGACGGTGAGCAATCTTGCGGTAAGAACAAGCGAGGGTGAGGGTATGATTACAAAAACTTCAATTGAACTTACTTGGACAAGAGTGGGTATCGCCACAAATTATGTTGTGCGCATAACGGATGCTTTAACAGGTGATCCTGTCGGAGGAGACCGCGTGGTTCTTCAGACTGCAACAGGAATTAACCCGACGATGAAAATTGAAGGCTTAACTCCCGGAACAGACTATCGTTTCGTAGTTCTTGTTCGTTATAGCGGTCATCTCGGACTTCCCTCAAACGTACTTTCCGCAAAAACAACAGAGCTTCCGACGGTTAGCGGTCTTGCGGTAAGAGCAGACGGTATTACCGAAACTTCAATCAGCCTTACGTGGACAAAAGCGGAAACTACTGCAGATTATGTTGTGCGCATAACAAACGCTTCAACAGGCACGTTTGCAGAGCACGTTGCCGTTGCTAATGATTTTGAAGCAGGAGTTCCGATGATGGTGATTAGAGGTTTAATTCCCGGAACACTCTATCATTTAGTAGTTTTTGTTCGTGATGGCGGTCATGATGGACTTCCCTCAAACATACTTTCCGCAAGCACAACAGCGGCTCCGACGGTGAGCAATCTTGCGGTAAGAACAGGTGAGAATATGATTACCGAAACTTCGATTGAGCTTACGTGGGCAAGAGTGGGCGATATTAACACAGATTATGTTGTGCGCATAACGAACACAATAACCGGCGAGCCTGTCGGAGGAGATCGCGTGGTTTCTCAGTCTGCAGAAGAGAATCTGACGACGAGAATTGGAGGCTTAACTCCCGGAACAAGTTATGATTTCGTAGTCTTTGCTCGTTATCGTGGTCATCTCGGACTTCCTTCAAACGTACTTACTCAAAGCACAACAGCGCTTCCGACTGTTAGCGGTCTTGCGGTAAGAGAAGGCGAGAATATGATTACCGAAACTTCAATCAACCTTACTTGGACAAGAGCGAATGTTGCCACAAATTATCTTGTGCGCATAACAAACGTTTCAACAGGGAACATTGAAGAGCGCACAGTTTCTCAGCCTGCAGAAGGAAACCCGACGACGGAAATTGGCGGCTTAATTCCCGGAACAAGCTATCGTTTTGTAGTTTTAGCTCGTTTAGGCGGTCATAACGGACTTCCCTCAACAGCACTTACTCAAAGCACGACAGCAATTCCGATGGTGAGCGGTCTTGCGGTAAGAACCGGTGAAGGTATGATTACCGAAAATTCGATTGGACTTACTTGGACAAGAACGGGCGGCGCTAACATATCGTATATTGTGCGCGCAACTAACGCTTCAACCGGTGATTTTGTTGGAGAATATACAATTTCTCAGCCAGCAGAAGGAAATCCGACGACGGTAATTAGCGGTTTAATTCCGGCAACAACCTATCGTTTCGTGGTTTTAGCTCGTTCAGGCGTTCATAACGGACCTCTCTCTGCCGCAATTACGCAAATAACTGCAGGAGAGCCGTGTTTATCCCTCGCTCCCGCACCTACTAACTTTAGAGCGACAAACGTAGGCAACGGATTTGCCGAGTTCGCATTCGACGAAGTTGTCGGAGCAACACGCTATCAGTTTAGATACGATGCCTTTTGGTTTGATGGTTTTAATTGGCATCCTGCGGGCGGAACAACAATTTGGCAAAACATTACAAACAGAGAGTTTCGTATTCAAGAACCAATAGGTCGTCTGGTTAATGTGCAGGTAAGAGCCATTGACCCTTGCGGAGAAGGTATTGTAGCGCGAGTTGAGGGTATAACATTGTGCGGAACTTTGGCAATGCCTAATTTGGGGCTTATCGGTAGCGGCAATGGTTGGGCTCAAATTTCGATTAGTCAGGTCTCAGGAGCTGAGCGTTATGAGTTTCGAGTTGTTGGTGTTAGCGATTGGGAAGATATCGGCAACACTACACAATTTCAAACCAATAATTTTATAGGTCTTAATCCCGGTCAGTACGAGATAAGAGTAAGAGCCTTTAACTCGGTTTGCGGAGCGGGCGAAGAAGCAAGTATTTTCGTTAATATGTGCGACGCTGCGCAGGTAAACATCGCTGGTCATCTTGATCAATGGATAGGGGGTGAAATTTCCGCATATGTATGGCATAACAGCAGTGTAAGCGCCGCTCAGTTTAGAGTTTCACAACAGCCAACTTCCGGTTGGCTACCAACCATTCAGGGTAATTTTGACGGTTCGTTCTACTTTTTCCACCATCAGGTTTCTTCATCGGGAACTTGGTTTGCTGAAGTAAGACTTCAAAATGTTTGCGGCGTTTGGGGCGATTGGGTGTCTTTAGGAAGTACTTTTGTTCCTTAATAGCAGATTAAACTATACGGAGAAATTCCGTTTTGGTTAATCGTCAGTAAGGAACAGGCAGTTTTGCCTGTTCCTTTTTTTTGTTTTGCATTTTTCCTCTTTTGGCGGTTTTGTTGGCGGGGCAAATAGTATTTTGTATTAAAGATTTGCAATATTTGGAGGTAGATTATGGAAAAATGGGAAATAGAATTAGCTGAGATTAGAGCTATAATGGCGGAAACTGCGAAGAAAACAGCCGAAACCGCAAAGTTAATGGAAGAGAACGCAAAAGGTTTTGCGGAGATGAGAGCATCGCAGGCGGAGATGAGAGCATTGCTACAAGAAGAGAATGCAAAAGATTTTGCGCGTATAGAAAAGCAACAAGAAGAGAACGTAAAAGGTTTTGCGCGTGTAGAAAAGCTACAAGAAGAGAACGCAAAAGATTTTGCGGAGATGAGAGCATTGCAAAAAGAAGAGAACGCAAAAGGTTTTGCGGAGATAAGGGAGATAAGAGCATTGCAAAAAGAAAACGAAGCAACGCGTAAGAAATACGCCGAAGAAGCAGAAAAACGCTTACTGAAACTTGAAGCACTTGTTGGCAACACCGTAAAAAACATAGGTTTTTCCGCCGAAGAGTTTTTTCAGAATGCCTTTGCCGAAACGCTTACGTTTGCAGGTGTTAAATTCGACAAAATGTATCCCAACTGGCAAATCGTCGGAAAAGAAAGTTGCGAATTCGATATTGTTTTAGTAAATGGAGAGTCGGCGGCGCTCATAGAAGTTAAAAACCGTATTCATCCCAATTTTATAGATGAGATGATGACCGAAAAACTTGTACAATTCAAAAAACATTTTAAGGAAATCCCCAATCCCAAAATATATTTAGGTATCGCAGGGCTTTCTTTCCCCAAAGCAACCGTAGAAAAAGCAAATAAATACGGAATAGGCATAATAAGCCAAAAAGGAAACTCAATAGAAGTAAATACCGATTTTGTGAAAGAGCAATAACGGAGAATTTTCTGCTTTTTGCATAAAGTTTGTTT
>Ga0131853_10002717_pt1 | contig 31712 bp, 22 predicted proteins | sample TergutLab28metaG_FD_92764 | JGI IMG/M metagenome (GOLD analysis project Ga0131853, IMG submission 92764) | Labiotermes labralis P1 segment gut microbial communities from Petit-Saut dam, French Guiana - Lab288 P1 (version 2) (version 2) | ecosystem: Host-associated > Arthropoda: Insects >... | reverse complement strand
GAAAAATGAAGTCGACTATCATTTAATGATGAATTTCATAATGTTTGTAGATATTCAGTTAATTCCCTTAATATCAGTACGGCTTAGTTCTTAATTAAGCTAATGACAATTGTATGTTTATTTCATGTCTCCATATTATCAATAATTTTTTATAACAAGGATAAAGACGTATTATTATTCTCAAGTAGTGATTATTTCGTGCGGTATGCAGCAAGCTATACATATATTCAGTAGCAACATCCTTTCAATTGCATACTGGAAAAGGATATCAAGAGAGATAAACCGACACCATTACAAAGTGCTCACTCCGAACCCATCGGCAAGCATCTTAGATTGCTGAACGATGCCGTACCACATACACAAATTAAAGAATGCAACAAAAACAGAAAATCACATTCGATTAATTTGCAACTATAGACAGTAGGGTAGCAAACTGTTTCAAGGCTTTGTCTAGGCATTTATCCAGACCGAGTAACAAAAACACAGAACACAACAGCCAAAATGGGCCGTATCCTGACCGGGATTTGACACGCAAGGTCGGCGGCTACGCAGTAAGTCAGTAGCATTACGACATGATTGTGGTTTTCCGGGTCTTGAATTCGTGACGTATCGGTGGTGGACACCATCGATACGGAGGACGATGCAGATTCAATGTTCGAGACAGACCCACGTGCAGGAATACACGTTTTCACAGCCCAGGAAGATTACTTGCATAGAAGTATCACGCCTTGTGCCGAACTCATCGGTGGAATCTACCTGGAAAGACTTAGAGAACCAAGAAAAACCGTCCTTGAAAGAGAATCATATGACGCAAAGGAGTGACGACAGTTTTAGGCTATGGTTACAGACGAGGGGCACGTGCGCGAAGTCCAGTTCGATCGAACACAACCGATCACGCACGAACAGAACAAACCTACATGGCACTACGAAGACGCGTACATTACAAGCAACGCAGTACCCGCGCAAAATTGCTTGACGTTCAAAAACATTTTCCCGTGACAAAACGTGGCCGGAGAAGCGCAGTCGGTATAGTGGCAAGGTTATGGGCTTGCCGGTCCGGAGTTCGAATCCCGGTAGGCGAAAATGATCTTTCTCTTCTTCAGAACGTTAACACCGGCTCGGAAGCCAACCCAGCCTCTTACTCGGTGGGTACTGGGATTCTTTACCGGGGTTGTGGCCAGGGAGTGAAGCTACACGAATTTCTACGCCCCGTGTATGCTTTCACGGCATGAACACAGGAGACTCTGCCTTTTATGTTCCTGATCAAAGCACTACGTAGTATTTTACTCAATGTTTCCTTCATTATAATAAACTGAATGTATATCGGATGCCTTTCGGCAATACTCTTCAGGATGTATGGATGATTCAGCAGCTTCGATTATTCATTTTCATGGCATTCAAGTAAAGGATTCGCCCAGTTTTGTCTACCGTTTCTTCCAAAAACAACAAATATTAACGTACTATTTGCTGAAAAATATAACAACAAGGCAGGATCCATGACTACGCTAAAACTTCTAATCAAGTTGGACACATGGTCCTCCGAAACGTCTGTACCTGCATACCATGCAGTGGCATCCCAAAGATCGTCTCACTCTTACAAGAACCTTGAGTTTCAAATACCCTAAACATAACAATGATGACGTAACCTTCCAAGTATCGTCTAGTTTACAGAACAGAATACCACGTACAGTATCTCTCGAGAGATATGGCAGATTGTCGCTGCCCTGTCCTCCCCATCCTGAGCTCTGGCCCGCTTGTTTCAAAACACCTCTGCATGTTACCATCTTCCAGCCTGGTTCTTTTCAACTCTGAAGATGTAAGCAGTATTCTTTTTTAATGTAGGTAAGTAGCCATTAACCAAAATCCAGTCTCTTTAGGTTTCAAGTGTGTTGCGTAACGACGCTGTCAATTACTAAGGTTATACAGCGTCAGTACAAAGCAACGAAGAAATATTCGCGATATGGAAAGTCTGAAATGCTCACAGAGAAAAGTGTGACAGTGCCACTGTGTCCACCACAAACCCCACATGGAATGGCCTGCGAAAGAACCCGGGGTCTCAGTAGTGAAAGACCAGCTTCCACCCACCCGCGCCGTGGCATGGGTTCTATAGATCACATTCGGATATCTTGATACCTCAGCTCCCTAACACTGCACACAACTGTAGTCACTGCCAGTCCAATTGGAAGACGTCACGCCAGTGATACCTTTGCCAAAAACGTTTACTCTGCCGGCAGTACACTATCGAAATGCGATGCTTGGTCTCATTATCAAACCGCTGGTACGGCTGACAAAGCAAGGGCGAATGCACACCGAACTCCACTTCGCTCCTCTCTTCACAAACAACTGAAAGACTCCTGCGAGTTTTGCGATGTTTTTGAAAAACAGCTGGAGCTGTTTGCGCTGTACTTCCCCGTTTACCACGCCTCTTCACCCGGCACCAACAGGAATAAAGTTAACTGGCGACAATAATACTGCCATAACCCAAATGACCAAGTCGATAATCTCGAATTTCATATTTACTGGAAATTCAACGTCGGTACATTTTAGAGTTTCCATCTCTAGCTACGCTTCCCCCAAATAACCTCCCAGTGACACACTATCATACGCTGCAGCACTTGACGTGCGTTCTGACACGATTGCATTAAACATGCATGCTAATAAACTCGTTCCGGTAAAGGCCAGCAGATAGCAGATCTGTCATTCCTGCTCCTATTCTTAACTAATACCATCAGCCCATATTTCTGTACAGCATAATATACGTACGTAGTCTATCATAAGCCGTGCCCGACTACAAAGACCGCCGTAAGAAATGTGGACAGGTGACATCAACTTTCGAATTAGCAGCACACCTCCACAGAAGCTTGCTTCCATTCAGTCATACTGTATCTGACGCTATCGCTTTTAGAACATATGGTGATACACGGAGACAAGCATCAGGTTCTTTATGGAGTACCAGCCAAGACCCTGAAAACGGAAACTAGACCCGAGACGCAGGTGTTTACATTTGCACACACCTTCCACTTCAATTCTGTATGTTACCTTTGTATCTGGTAAGTTCAAAGCGACCGTCAATGTATTCTGGCCTAATGCCTTCATGTTATCTGACGCCTGGAATCCTTAATATTCTGGTCTGGATTTGAATACAAACACAAACAGATATGAATGTGGGCTGCAGCCGAGATTGGGAGCGGAGTATATGAATGACATGAAATCCGTACGTCGACGGAAAGAGTATTCTAAAATCAGGCTATGAAGAAGGCTAATACAGGTGACAGTGTGTCTAAAAAAACGAATTTTCGGAACAGAACTAATAACCTCACTATAATATGCAAACCTGCTAGCAGGATACGTCGGTCGATAGATTCCTCCCACCCCAAAGGGCTGAGTGCATAAAACAAAAATTTGCTCAAAATATAATCCAAATATTCGAGATTTACACTACAACGAAGGCTCATGCTATGTTCATTTTGCTTATCACACTCTGTCACCTGGCTACGAGGGATCAATCGGCATCCATCTGCTGCTGATACCCCGAGGACTGAGGCACTGCTTTCAGTTACACAGCACCCTAACTCGACAGAAGCAGTCACTATGTACACTCTATTATGAATTTTAGAAAACCGCACGTTTTCCGTTTTCGAAAATATTTTTGAGGTTTGTCCACAACTGACATATTTGTTGCAACTTAATTATGGACATGAAGGATAATTAAAGATAACTTACGAAGTGTACGCATTACATAATAATTCTAGACAGCTGGCCCGGTTTCAGGTACCTGCAAAAACCTCAATAATTCCTCAAATGTTGCATTTTTCATAGAACTGTGTTTCGCACTTTCACTGTTCTTCCTCACAATATTTCACTCCAAGACATACAGCATGTCCCATAACACGTCTGACGAACTTCAACTGGTACTTCACTGCCTGAGAATGAACAACTGTATATCAATACGGGCCCAAAATTTTTGCCGTTGTCAGGGCCTGTTCCAGCTGAACGCCTTCACCAGCCCAATTAGCTAAACAGTATAGTAAAAAGCGGCGTTACCTCCACTGGTATATAGGACAAGCATTTGCCACTTGTAGACACACTTGCCACTTCGTAACAACAGTACATTGGTACAAATACTGACCACTGTCTGTTTCCCACTGTCGGTAAATGTGACACAAGTTAGAGAATTCAACCTGTTGCGTTCCCACGACTCGATTACACTCGACAAGGAGATACGAAACGTGTGTTAGCTATCAGTATCAGTGCGAGGTCGTGGAAAGGCAATCGCAATGGCAAGGCAAACATCCGGCAAACGTGCCCGAGTACAGGTTGTAGTCACACATCAATCGTACAGCATGACGATTACTCACTTGACTTCCTGTAGAATGTGTAACTATTTGCTCATTTCTCAAATACACTAGTGGTGGGAACGCGGCTTTCGAGATTAATCGTTCTGTCGAATTTTCCGCCTCGTTACCAGCAGCCTCGACCGCGAGTTAACTCGCAGAGGGACCTTTCAAGTTTCTGTGGGATACCCTGACTCTTCCCGCATGGTCTAGTCCTTCCACTGCACCTCCCTTTGGCCCCTAACACGATGGCCACGTCGACATGACGATTAGAGTCTCTAACACTATTCACCTACTCTGAGGCTCAGTTTTAAGACAAATGTCTGATCATAAGCAAACACGGGGCACGGTCTCTCTCCTCCAGTCACGGCAGCTTACAGCCAATTCCACCACAGTCTTTCTGGGTTCAAATCCCCAGAATCCAACCCAAGTCTTCTCCCTCCAGTATAAACATCCCTTAGTAAGAAGATGTATAGGCCTCCAGACACGACGACAGAACCTGTAAGCGTAAACCCACCTCCTGTCAACATCCTAAGGCACAGTATACGCAATTCGCTCACAGAAATAGTTTATAATAGCAAGAAATTACGATTTCTTCGTGAAAGTTTCTGCACTTAGTTGTATTGTTGGTTGATTGGGTGGGTTCAGGCAGCCTCTCACCGAGCCGACGGAAGTGAGGTAGAATTAAGAGTAAAGTGAAACAAAATGGGACCCTAGCAAGAGACGTTTCTGAGTGAAGTGATAAAGACCCGAAAGTAAAAGAGCAAATTAAAGTACAAACTCGCACAAATGATATGTGGGGACAAAAATAAACGTACCGATGGGAGACGGTGCGGAGCGAAAGCAAGAAGAATGCGGTAAATGAGACGGCAGCACTACTTCCTCATAACATTATCATTAAAGCAGCGTATTTTAAAGGCTGCTGCATAATACTACAAAGAACTTAAAATCCAGGGAAAAATAAGAAACCCGCTTGCGAGTAAGTATTGTTAAAATACGATACACTTCGTATACAGTATATTGCGAAAAGCGACTACTGGCTTCGTTATGTCTGTCTGTCCGTCTATCCATTAATCCGCTTGGAACAACTCGGCTCCCACTGAACGGATTTTCATGAAATTTGATATTTCAGTATTTTTCGAAAGACTGTTGAGAAAATTCAAGTTTCATGAAAATCGGGCAACAACAACGGGTACATTACATACAGACCAGCATAGTTCTGTCATATCTCGCTCAGTTCTTCTAAGAATGAAAAAAGTTTCAGACAAATTTGTAGTGGATATCAAAACACACATTTTGTGCTCAATAACTTTTTTTAAAAAAAATCGTGCAGTTTATGAGATAATGTGGAAAAATACTGTATGGCCACAGAGGACATTATGGCGCATGCGCATTGCATGCTTGATAACTAAGGCTAAACACACACTCACAATACCTAATACTCATTGCTTTTCCACTGCAACAATGGTTGCAGGAACGCGCCTCAATGTTACGTTATACATACATTGTATTGTGTTTGAGTAAGGTTAGGTAATTCAGTATGTGACTAGGTCATAAGCTGGTAACAACTATATGGCTGTTCGATTCCTAACAAGGGCATGGGATTTCTTTTTGTCTCCACCATATTCCAACAGGTTCTACAGTCCACCCAGTTCCCCCCACCCCACCCTCAAATTCAATAGGTACCAGGGGCTCCTTCCCAAGAGTAAAGAGGAAGAGGCATGAAGCTGACAACTCCCCTCCATCTAGTGTCAAAATTAAAAATACATGGAACTACCACCCCACTGCCAAATACAGGTTCATGCCATGCACTAGAAAATTTTATGTCTCATTACCGAATTAGATTTGAGGTGCACACAGTGGCAGATACGAAGACTTGGTTTTTGGAATCTGACACCATTTAGTCACATAGATCAGTGCCCCTCTACCCAACAGCATAGCACCTATACAAACCATTTTTAAACCCGCTAAAATAAAAAAAAATAAATAAATAAAAAAAAACCTTCAAACCCAGTTCATATGTAGATTATTCCAGCTCCCTGATTTTTAAGCACCCATCCAAGGCTGTATCTTTGATGCTTATATCCTGCCACCAGTGACAAAACGTGGGCGACTTTGAAACTGTACCTTGCAAGGTAATACATAACCTGGGCATGAAGTCAACTTGCTCTATACACTTTTGACCTGGACACAATACTTAGGAGAAGCTGAAAGCAACAGGTTAACTGCAATGAATAGCATTCTTCTTGGACTGCTTGATCCTTCAAGATGAGACCCAATAGGTTGTCCCGAAACGTCGGTAAGAAACTACCATTCTACACTGCGTAAAATCCCCAAAGAGTGCAGACCTCATCTACACTGAATAGATTCATCAACCATTTGTTAACTTAGTCATTTGCAATTATAACATTCTGTGGTTAGTAACTGTTAGGTTTTTTTAAAAAAGCTCAAAATTTGCATATTTTAATAATAAAAGTAGCAGTTGCAAGTACTCTACATAATTTTACATTATCATGTCAATGACATGTTTTTATGTAACTGATACAATTTTTTTTATGTGACTTACATAGCACAGTTGTCAGTATATGGACTATTGTGGGTCAACTGCAGATGAAGGAATACAGAGAACTGGTAGAATGATACTGATGAGGGAAACTAAAGCCTTCACAGAAAACAACCGTTCCCATGCCACTCTGACCACCACACAGCCCACAAGAATTGTCATGATTAAACAAAACAATTCAGACAAATTCTGTAAACTATGTTATAATATCCGATAACATCAGAACCTGATTCTTATTCTTCATTGAATGGCAGACACACTAATGCCTGCTCCAGTCTCAAATGTCACTTTCACATTTTCCTTGCTCATTCCTACCAATGCTCACAAGATTACCAAAAATATTTCTCACTAATGCAAAACCTGCCTCAGCAAATAACTGCCACAGATACCTTCTCATGTATCATATTGTTTTCCCACCCCACAAGTTTACATACCGCCATGCTGGATGATTTTAGGATAACTTTCAAGTTGACCTTCATGACAGCCATTTCATAAATACATATTACACATACTTCATTATTCCACCTTATCTTTAAACTGTGATCTTTTGAGACAGCAATACCATGTAGTCCAGTAGAAGTCTACTGGCATTTTGGTGGGTCACAAGCTACTGCCTTCATCTGAAAATGGAGGTAACAAGATCCTCCAAAACACTGGCACCCATCTACCAGACTCAGCTGTGGTACATCCCAAAATACTGCAAATTAATATTCACTTCTGTGTAAACATCAGATATGATACTCAGCATATCCCTATTTTCTTTTTTAGAAACAAGTATAAAACCACCAGACTGATCTGATGAATTACTGACACAGTTTCACATCTGGACTGCAAAGATGACCAGAATTCTCCTGCTACACCTTCACACAATTTTCCTCAGTTACTCCCAGACAAATCCAATATTCCCTTACATCATTTATTACAGAATTTTCCAACTCTCATTGTTTTACTGCTAAAGAATAGAGTGCAAACTTTCATGATTCAATGAGGCAGCTGATGCAGAAAGCAATTTTAATTCACACATGGAGCAAAAACTCTATATTGATTACAACATGAATTACTCTTTGTGAATAAGAACAGGCTTTCTTAAGATCAAATCTGTATAAAAAGATGGCATGGCGGACATAAATGTTATCCTGCACAACCAAGAGAATAATCTAGCACAGCAAATATTAGATGACAGCCTTAGTTAGCTGCAATTATGTTAATTATACAAAATGAAGGAAGGCTGTCCACTTGGCCTGCAATCATTCACTCAATAACATGCAGTTCAGGTCACAACTCCCTGATGAAACTCCCTCAGGACCTGGCCAGTGGCTCATCAGGGAATTTTCCAAATCATGGGTGGTTAACACATATAGTATAAACATCATAAACAGGACTAAAGAAAATACAGTAACAAGTTGATCCTCACACAAAACAGTGAAATCTACACCAGCTTCACACCAGGACTGCTAAATGTAAACAAACTCTTCCACACTGATGCCAACTCACTCACCCCAGAAGGCACAGTGCATAATCAAAACAAATTCAAACTTATGAAATTTACAATAAACATCCAACTTAGATAAAAAATAAAAAATATATAAGGTAAACTATGATAAAAACATGCAATTTTAACATTTATCATATATTATTTGTGACCATGGGAGGTGCCGGCTCATGCAATTCCAGATTAGGGAAGTGCAACCCACACTACTTGAGACACAAAGTAAATCAATGGAAATTCACAATAACCTCATAAAAATTCAGAATGCTGTACACAGAAATGTGCCTTCAGCACATTGTTTAATTCAGCATTGAGCTACAAACCCATCTAGACATGCTGTCCTATTATTCTTGTCCCTCCCACACCTCATCCTTCTTTCAGCTTATGTTTTGCTACAACCAAACCCAAAATCTGGTTTCAATTCAGACTGTGGCCTCCTGAGTTGTGAAAGGGGACACGGAATGACCCTCCCTGTGCTGCCCTGAAGACAGCATGTTGGTACTCCCTGGATACCAACTGGCCACACAATGTCACAACCCAGAAGCCCAAAATCTCAGTATTCACTGCTGCACAAACCTAAAATATTACATAACCTTTCTTCCTTGTCACGTGAGAAGCAATGACACTGTTTCTGGTAGACACTGCTACCATCAATATGTGTACTCTTACCATCATGGGTTTCTTTCATGCTTTAATACCAACATTTGACTGAAACTAATTCATTCATGAGCACCTTACACAGAGAGACCTTTATGCTCTATGGCAGATACTAAAGTGGCACTTCCTTCTCCTTCTGTACAAAGAAATTACCGTGATATTCCAAATCAATTGACCATGCACATAATTAACTAACAGAACACTAAAGAGTCCTTCTTCAGAAGATAACTGTTGCTCAGCTTCTCAACATATTCCTTACCTCTTATTTGAAGCCAAGGGTTCATAATTATTTCACAAAAAACGCCACTGTCAAGCATTCCTAACTTACAACCTGCCAGGGGCAAGAACTATTGACAAAAGTAACCACATCACTGAATATAAGTCACCACATCACACGTTAAAAAAAATAAAATAAAAACATGGAGACAATACAGTTTAGCCATAACATGTGAGTGCACTTTGCTACCACACGTTTGACTTTTTAAAAACACTCCAACATCTAGGACATCAATGACAGTTTGTTCATAAAATATCATCTTCTCTTGGGATTACAAAGGCTCTGGATTTTTGTTACAAAAGTGTTGGACATATGGATAGTGGATATCAAATTTACATCAAAGATAAAAACTATATGGTTTAGATGTCAAGTCTGTGGCATTTCAGAATAAACTATCATGTTAACAGTCTGCCAAAGTAATAAAAATAAATGTCACATCCAAAAACTAAGCTACATACAGCGGATTTAATGACAACTAAGAACTGAAACAACTGTAAAAATGTTAGTGTAATGATGAAATTATAACAGCTTTGTTTAACGTGTAACGGAATTTAAATATATTGCATTTCGTACAATTTTCTGCTACATCTGGTACAAAATGTGGATCACGTGTTATCTCAGCCGACCATCAATGTCACCATCCATGGTTTCCAATAAAAATACACTTCAAGTAAGTCATTTCTACAAAGAAAAATTCTGAAAATTTTCATTACCAAAACAGAATGGCGAAACAAAGGACCTGTGTCATTTGTTCATCAACTGAATTCTTGAAATTCTGAACACTGGTTTCAAGTGTGAACATAACCTTACCACAATCAAAATTCTTTCTTAGAACAATACTGTGTCTCAACTGTTGCAATTTTAAGTTTTCAGTGACTGTTGTCACTAATTCGAAGCAACATTCACGCCTGCGTTTTTCGGATGTTTACGATTTTGTACAGCAAATGCATTATGTTAACCACCTAATAACACAGAACACACACTACAAGGAGAAATAATACACTTGTAGTTTACCTGATTTTTCACATTAATAAGAAGCTGTGTGTTTACAATACTGATGAAGTACAAACAATAGAACACGCCCACATAGCAGGCACAACTAGCACCACGTCTAACACTCATTTTGCGACGCACCTTCACTGTATTCTCGCAACGTCACTACCATCAACTCGCCATAACAAGCACCGTAACGCGACTAAATACCGGAATATACTTCGCACAGTTACCCATAGAGCGCACCACTACACAGTCGACTGCGACGCTACTCGCGGCGAAATACACGATGCAAATAGTAGTACATCAGACATGGCGTTAAATGTGCTCAGGGTTAAGAATAAAATTTATAATCACGTGCATACAGTATTTTGCTATCAGGCCACATATTGTCCTGACAGTTTTATATTCCTAACCTCCCCAGACAAATGCCAGGATAGTAGGCCATCACGGTTCTAACTCCGATGAGGACGAAATTTTCCGGGCTCATCCAGTCCGGCACCAAGACCTACCTACCCTGTGCGATGGTTACCGGGTCTCTTTCCTGTGGTAAAGCGGCCGGGGCCTGGCGTTGACCACCCACCGCCTTCTAGCGCAGATTTATACCTCCAGCTCCCCTCCATGACTGCTTGGCAAGTTACAGATAACCTGGGCTTTTACCTTAAAGGATGCAAAGTATAGCAAAATTGAAATTGTAGATGACTTAGTACAAATATACAATATAATGAAGGCAGTTATGATAATTTTTCAAACATCTTTTTTAAAGTATCTTATAATTAAATAAACACACTGAGGTGGCCAGTTGGAGGAGTTACTGGCAGGCTGTAATTGTCAATCCTATGTGTGTTTCCCCCCACCAGCAGGGGTGTCAGCAGCAAAGTACAAGGTGGTGGATACACTGCACAATCTGGGGATTTTGACACAATTTACTTTTCATGTTTAATAGTTTATTAAATCAAAAATTCTATGAAGACAAAACTCAAACCTCATACAGTTCCTGCAGTATTGGTCAAAGCACATTTAAAGATTTTAATGAAATAAAAGCTATGTCACTGTATTTTCCAGCATTATTCGTCAATAAATCTGGTCACTTTACATATAGGTAATGTACACCACCTTGCAAAAGGTCCTGCCCAGCAGAATCACATTTTCAAACTTTAGTAGCTGTATGTCCAGGATTGTTTGCAGTCAATGGTAGTGAATGTGTGACTGAAACTATGCTTCCAAAAGAAGCAAGATCCTTCAACATTAATCATCTCCTTTGGTATGTAAACACTTTCTGCATTCATTGCTTTCAAGATTATAGTCAGTTCTTTTATAAGTAACATAATCTGTAGCTGCAGTCTCTCCAGTGATCATGATACTCTGGAATGTATCCCAACACTGAAAGTCGTTAAACCACCTCCAACTTTTGGAAAAAGGTGTATGTTCTTTTGTGTTTTCTCTGACCTTCAAACTAATGCCTCACATTCTCTTCAGTGACCACCCCAGAAATGGTAGATTTGTGTTGGTTCTGATTCTTGATCCATGTCTATGTTCCCAACTGTATCAGACCCAGGCTTTGTAGCAGATGCCAACAGGCTTCATGTACATCACTGGGTGTGTCCAAATCACTGACAGTAGAAGCACCAAGTAGGAGTTTGAACAGGCAGGTATGCAGGAACTTCCTAATATCCAACAATGATGATGTCACAAAAAGCACATACTCAGAATATCAAGATCAGAATTCTGAGGAGAATGATTTCCAGGCTAGCCCATATATTTTTCCTCAAAACAGACTACTTAGCAAGGGCAGTGAGGATGTCCTTGTTGCTCATCCCATCCAGGGGCTCACTGCTAATAACTCTCCAACACAAGATGCTGCTCAACATGAATAAAATATGAGCAAAATAGCTGTTCTTAAAAACATCAACCTCCCCCCTTGATACTGATTGTCATCTGAACAGGGTATCATTCTTCAATTCACATACACTCAGTCGTCTTTTAGTACGTCACACAGGATTATACTTTATTTTAAATGATTCATGATCATGCACTGATGATCCATTACAAGATACATGACTAGCAAGGGCATATACAGATATGTAATTTTATTGTATTGTACACAGCACAGACTTCTACATATTTCAGTCACCTATTGTGGCCCATATTCAGGGAGGCATTCTTTGAAGGATATATTACATAGAATGTCCTAACAATTTCATTTACAAATATAATTTCAAAATAATTTAAAAACACAAAATGTTGCATTTTCAATAGACGTATATAATTATATTAAAATATATAATATTGATAAAAAAGTTTGTGCTGAGTAGCATGTTGATATGCTTTGTGTATGGGGATACCATCCAAGTGGAGGTGGTGGTGATGTGCCTGCTGGTTATGCTGTACAGAGTAACCAACAGTCAACACCTTGAAGATGGCCACAATAAGTGGCCAAAACATGTGGGAGGCTACGCTGTTTACAATACAATACATTTAATTATCTCTACATGCACATATTGTTCACATATCACATAATATACTTTAACTAGTCTTCTTTACTTTTAAATCTAAAAATCATGGAACTAGGCACCAGCATTTCCACACTGACAGTCATAGCAGACAATGCTGTGTTCTTCTCTACATCATGTTACAGGCACACAGATCTCATGGTGTAAGTGTTCCCCATTTGAAACCAGTGGCATGAGACTACCATTGAGAGATGGAGAGAAGACACCATATTTGTTTTCAGAATTGTGCTGTTGTGGGGACCCTAACAATAACTTCACCTCACAAAAGGTATCATAGGAGTACCTCTCTAAAAATCACTGACATTAAGAAACACGACAGAAAATCCTACACTACGATCAAGCTGCAAATTTATGCCCATGCACTATGGGTAACTGCCTAGGCTCCCACACTACACTCTGACAACATACATGGGTAATGCCATAAGACAACTGTCTCTTTTGAGCAACATTGTGGCACAGAGGTTAATAAAGTACATAAGTTTGAAAGAAACCAACATGTAAATATTATCATCAGATTGGGATACAGGAATGCTAAGAAATTTCATGATCAAACACAATCTTGTTGGCGACCTCATTCAGGAAATGAAGTCCATTAAGTGCAAGAGTGTTCATAAATGAAGACAGCAGTTCTTCATAGCAGAAAATCATCAGAGTGCCAGTGAGCACCACATTAAGCATGCCCTACTGTATTTAACAGATGCAAGGTGGATACAAACATTTCAAAATGCAAGAGTGTCTACTACCAATATGCACGATAGTGAACATTCCATGTTTGTTCACAACACGTTAGTGGCCCTAGTTAAACACTCCATGAATGACATGTGATGGACTGTGAAGGAATTACCCTCACATACGGGGATTCCTGGGTCTCCAGTGCTCTGAATTTAGTGACAAGGCATGAAATAGAACGTGATTGCTACCAGGTGGTTGCCACACAATTTAAATGTGGTATAAGAATGAACATGCTGTAACGCATGAAATTATCAATCTGGAACAGTTTTGTTGCACATGGAACAAATCAAATCAGACAACTGCAGCCAATGAAACATTGGCAAGAACAAACAAACAGGGACACAACAACACTCCTCTTAAAGGTGTCTTCCACAGTCACCATGAAAATGCAAGTTTCAACAGGGTTACTGTGAATGTGCAATATTACCAGTCATTCTGCAATACTTCCTATGCCTGCTGAGAGGAGAAAGTGTCCCACACCAGTTGAAAATGCCATCATACACGATAATGCTACAACAAACACAGCGGGGACTATTACAAAAATTCTCCAGTACTGGAGTGTGGAGTGTCACAGCACACTCCCTGTTCTCTCAACCTCAGTCCGTGTGACTAAGGTCCGATTGCCATACAAAAGCAGCCACTGCGTAGGGAAAAAATTTGTAAACAGAAAAGGGATCTGAACAGCAGCCTGGTGCTAAGTGGCACAGATTAGCACACAAGGTGATCCCAGTGGTACTTGCCAACTTGCCTGTCACTGGCAACAAACTGTAAATAAAATTAGGAACTAATATGACCCTGTACAGTGCAGTAAGTACAGTAAGTATGCTATATGCTGACAAACCAAAGTTCATATCCTTGCAGGGGCAAGATATTTTTCACCCCCAAAACATTCACACCAAATCTAGGGCCCACCCAGCCTCCCATTCAGTGGGTACCGGGAGTTTTCCCTTGGGACAGAACAGCCAGAGCATGAGGTTGACAATTCACTACCATCTAGTGCCAAGGTTAAGAATGACAGAACTATAATTTTACTCACACGTATGCCTTCATGGAGTTAACAGGGGTAGCTTTACTTTTCTTCTTTTACTAATATATAAGTTGCCAACAGCTGGCTGAGTAGTTTGTGTGGCATTTTTTGTACCACATTCACTCCATATGAAACAATAAAAGAAACTATGATTTATAAAATATGTGTTTTCTCAGCCACCTGCCACTGGCTTCTATAAAGATATCCACATCTGATGGTAACATTTACAAGCACATGGCATGTGCTTTCAAACATTTCCTGTGTTGCAAAATGTTTTGCCCAAAAAAATTGTTCCCATAACATATGGAGTGACTCTGATATATATAGAGATCTACACAGCAGAATGGACTTGTACTTGATTACATCATAGCTCCCTGCCACAAGTAACATATAAAAACAGTGCATCCAGTCAAACAGTGAAATGTCTGTCAGGAAAACATCTGGCCTAGGTGTACATATAAGACCTTTCAACCACGAACACAGCACTTTTTATTGCCACATACATCAAAGTTACAGACATGTTTTGGCTGAGCTACTCAGCCACCTTCAAAATCTGAAAAATGTTTGGATATATGCATAGGAAATCAATGTTTACATTTCAAGTAAGTGAGTTAAAAATACAAGGCATAAAATGTAGGTATACAGTTGATGTTCTTACACAGGGATGAGATCTTAATCCTTTTACAGAAAACTTTTTATGCATTTTCTCTCTTCTTCTTCTGCTGGTTGTGTATTAGCCCCTTCATTTATGTTACTCTTAACACTTTCATCTCATAGCCAAAATCAATTGTATTCTTTTACTTACAATCAATTATTGTGATCATGTCTATGTTGGGTTATTCTGTTGGCACAATATATGCTGTCATTTTTATCTTACCTTAAATTTGAAACATCTTTTTTGTTGCTTGCATGAATTAGGTTCACTACATATCTACATTTCCAGGTCTTCCATCAGTATATTTAATGTGCACATTTTTCTTAGATTTCATGCTCCTTTGCAAGATCCCTGCATAAATGCTGTACTCTCTCTGGAAATTTTGCAAGTATCATCCAAATATGTCATCCTTAATGGTATGAACATAAAGTAATTAAAAGAAGTTGTGTGCATGGTTGAAAAGTGTTTTCTTCTTTCTACAATTTCACTGACACACCAATGCAAATGGACATCTCATTTCAAACTTATGCCACCTGGAGTTCAAACAGAATACTACTTGTTGCACCTGACACATGGCACAACTCCAGACTGAAACACACAAGGAGTGAGAAGGGACCACTCGATCTTCAGTTCTCAGTTTCCTCAGGTGTGGCACATGTTACAAATTGTACCACAACTGTGGGCAAGCTCAATGGATAAAATTGCCGCCTGGAATGACACAGGTGAAATATACACATTGGACAACAACGTGTAGGGAAAATACAATATAGGAGAAGCATGTCAAGCAGAATAGACTAAAAAGAGGAAAAATAAAAGAACTGTCATTACATAAAACACTGAAATTGGCAAATTCTGTTACGGATAGAATATGATGCTTATGAATATCACTTCCACACGTGTTCCACACAGAAAGATTCCCACAAAAGAAGACAAAAGAAACAACTACAGAATGGTATAAAAAACAAATGAAAAAGTACAGGCTGTCCATTTTATCATGCCTCTGAACATGACAACTGTCACATGAGCTTTAACTTATAAGAAGATGACATTAGCCAGGAAATTTCTTGCCTTGAAGATGGACTACCTTATTTCACACAAGAGTATCAGACTAATCTAAACTCATGGTGTATGCAGGCTGCCTATGTGATGAAGCTCTCTTGGTCATGCATGTGATAAAATGAATATCTAGTAACTAAATCTTCAGAGCTTCATATACATATCCCTACCATAATACAGACTAATCTACCTCAACAGCCACCCATTTCCATGAATAAAGTCTAACGCACGACAAAAGAGAAAGGGCATTGCCCATACCACATGCACAGATCCCCTTCAAATAAGACAGCATACTGAATGACATCTTGCACACATCATATGAGCTAGAGCAATTCCAATTACATCTGTGTACATCCCACTTCATATTTATACAGTAGGTGGGCTGCATTTTTATGAACACCAAATTAAAAATGGCACTTTTCACAACGAAACCAATGCTGTCCCCACAAGCCACACAGGTCTACGAATGATTTAATATCATATTATGGTATCATACAGATATAGACACTACCCACTGTATTTGTGTAGATTACATCACACACAAAAATGAATGCTCTCCATTATGTACAACCTGATGATTCTTTAAAGCACTTCGGTATTTGAATGATTTTTTACAAATATGACTTGAAAATGGACGCTCCCCCATATGTGTGCATAGATGTACTTTAAGATTACCATAGAATGAGAATGATTTCTTACATACATTACACAAAAATTGGTGGTCTACATTATGTATTATTACACGCTTCGTTCAACAACTTTGCCAATTGAATTATTTGTTACATACATCACACAAAAATGGATGCTCAACATATGCATCCTTTTTAGATGTCCACTCAGATATCATTGCTTCCTGAATAACTGTTACACACATAACATAAAAGTGACACTCTCCGTCAGGAAGCCTTACATCACTTTGTTGATTGAATGATTTGTTACACATGTCACACAAAAATGGGTGTGTGTAGATGTTGCTTTAAGGCACAATATTCTGTGAATGATTTTTTACACACACAGCACAAAAATGGAGGCCCCTCAATATGTGTGCACAGATGTGTTTCATCATGACACTTTTCTGTTAATGATTCCTAACTCACATCACACAAAATTGGGTGCTGTCCACTGTGGATTTTCTGATGCACCTTCAGGCTCTGTCACTACCTGAATGATTTTTTACACACATCACACAAATAAGAATGCTTAGGTGCATGTCTCTTTACATAGTTTGCCGAGTAAGTGGCTTACTAAAAATATCATTGGGATACTGTGCCCAACAATAAGTCTGTGCAATGTTGTAATAACAGTAGGTGGTTCACAAGTAGGACCAATCAACTGTTTGCACTGAAGGGTAAACCATACAGTTATTGGCCACTTAAGGGAAATTTTCTCCTTTTTACGTAGCAGATGTCAGGGATCTTGTTTGAAAGTAATTTGAAATATATTTTTGGAATGCTTCTTTATTCCTTAAAACACATACAAAGTTACAAGTATGAGAAAAACTTACAAGAATACGATATGAAACTTCATAATATAAGTTACACAAAGGCACAGTTATTGGCCACTTCAGACAGTTATTGGCCATGGATGTTGCAGTAATTGGCCACTTACTTATTTTCAGCAATATTGTGAAATATATCTACAATATGTATCCTTAACCATTCATAGTGCTGTAATGTTCAGAAACTAGAGAATCTATTTTACTTTTGCTTATTTGCAAGGCTAAATAATTCATCTATATCATCATCATCATCATCATCACATTCATCATAATCACTCTCTTCTTCCTCCCATTTTTTATTGTTAGGCCTACTGCCCTCAGACGGTTTCACTTTGTAACACTTGTGACAGAGGAATTCATCTCCATCTTCAGAAATGGGAATGTGCTCCTTATGATATTTTGGAATACATTTTCCATGGAAGGCATTGTTACAACCATCGCAATGTAGGCCTCTCCCAGATTCAGATTTGATAGTTTTATGACTACTGGAGCAAGAAGAATCAACTCCAGTTTTCGTGAATAATAGTCACAGCAGGCACTAGTTTGTCCTTCTTTTCTTTTGCTTGTATACATTTTTGTTTTCTTGCTTCTTTTTTTTTTTCCTCTTCTCTACGTTTGGCAAGTTTCTTCTTCTCAGACACTTCTTGGTATCTTCTTGATGTTATGGCATATGACTGTCTTTCCATCTATCTTTTCCCCTTGCGTTTTGGTGTGTTAGACCACACAAGAGACTCCTTCATACCTTCAGTTTGGACACCTTTTATAACACAAGAGACCTTACTGCTTGCACTGCTCGTAGACTGCACAGCATACATTTCACTACAAGAGCCACAATCATCCCCATTTTTGTGGCTGTTCAAAGAATTGTTTTGTACGGTACCAAACAGATCAGCAGTAAATGTCGCTGTTTCATGTGGAGTCAACTCTGTAGTCTCTAGTATTCCTCCTGTAGATGTGAAAGGTTGATCACATGCTTGATCACAATCATTGCCTTTTGAAATTCTTGATTCATCACTTAATATCATTGTGTGATCTCTGTTTTCTTGAAAATATTCCCAGAGATGGAATTGGGTGAAAAATTCTTCCTTATTTTCTTGAAAGATTATTTCATTCATTCTTCTGAACTTTTCTTCTTTCTCCTTCCCAACAATGTTAACAAATGTGGCGTAGTCCATGGAAGAATCTTCATTACGTTTTATAGTACAAGGATCTTGCCTACCAATCTTTCATTTGTTGGCCTAGTTGTATTTTTATTAAGGCATTTGGTTTAAGCCACAGCATTTGCATTCAGTGGATACAGACCACATGCCTGGAAACCTTTGACGAGTGTTTCAGGTTTTGCGGCAAAATCGATGACTTATCTCAGGAGGGGTGCAAATGTCACTTTATTCAGAATTTCACCTGGGTGTTTTGCATGCCAGTCTCTCACAGCTTTCCCCCAAAACATTTTTAATGGATGAACACAGCCACATCCACAGGATGCAGTATTCTAGTAGCATTTGGATAGAGTACTATTATTTCTATCTTCAGCTTATTACACAAAACACTCAACTGATACATGAGGTGAGACTTGTGGCCATCAACAATCAACACCACAGGGAATATTACCCCTTGCAAAACGAGAAATGGGTGAAAAATGTTAGCAATTCCCTATTCAGCGGGAACTGACTGAGCAAGCTTCACAGGAATCTTTTTATAGGGATACACGATCACTGGATAACATTTTTTCCCATTTGCTGAAAATGAAAACATTACAATTATATTTTCCTTGGATGATCCCTCGTCAATTGAACAGACATTTTTTGCCCCCTTCTCCGCTAAGACACTACCTGTAGATGGACATATCTGAAACCCAGTTTCATCTCCATTAAATATCCTGGAGGGATCATCCATAACTTCTTCCAAATTATTCTCTCTTATATATATTCTTGCACTTCATCAAACCATTTCCTTATGTTCTCTTCTGACACACATGAACTTGCTGCAGTTACCACCTCATTCATTCTTTAGACTATTTCAGGATGATGTCATAGAAAAGCCTACATATACAGCAAAACAGAACCGTAAATAACTCATTACACCTCGTATAATTCCATTCCCACAAAAAGAGTGGGTCTTAATGGTTATAGAAGTGCAAAATTAAATGTAGCTTACACATTACAAATGCTGAGTGAAATTTCTCCTTTACCTTTATCCAGCCTTCTCCAGGGCGATTATTTTTAAATGGATTCGGCCTTGGATATGATGTCAAGAAATTCTGGACACTTGAGTTATCATCTTTTTTCCTAAGAAAACGCTTTCATTGCCAATTCCAATATCCACCTTAAATTAGAAACAACAATATCCTTTAGTTATAAAATAATCAACATAATGCCTAGGCCTAGCTGAAATGTGTTTTTGCCCCTAAATAATAAGTCAGTGATTTCCAACATCTCCCTCACCTGATTAACATTTGTTCTTCTTCATGCAAAAGAACTGGTGATGAACCAAAAGATTCGTTGTGTCCTGGGTTTTTTAATTTAAACTGCAAACTTGTCTGAGGTATGCCGTATTTCTTTGCTACAGCTCTCAGTGAGCGCTCAGGATTACTTTGTAGTTCTTGAAGTGCTACCTCCATAGAGGCAGGATCATAAATGGCTCATTTAGGCATTGTGGTAGCCTAGACCCTAAAACAGGCTAAGTACAATATTTATACAGTAATGGGCCACATGTAATTCAGTTATTGGTCAGGTGGCCAATAACTGTAAAGACTGACTATAGAAAGGAATCCTCAAATCTCACTCAAAAGAAGCACAAATGTGTCATGCTACAATTAAAAAATTGCAAACTTTCATATTTATTTATATCATATTTATTGGCAAGGGTGGCCAATCACTAAAAAATTGTGGTTCAGTACTTCCAGTTATATGCCACCCATCATTCAGGACTTGAATTTCAATACGTTTACTAAAACTTACTTAGTTCTCTGTACATGCATGTTACTTACCTATTGAATGATTCTCAGGGCAGTAGAAACAAAAATGCAGCAAATGCCTTAAAATAACTTCAGTCCTTAATAAATTCGCAAGAATTACCACATTAACAGCACATCATTACAACAGAGCAGCCATCTTAACTTCTCAGAGTAAAGAGTGGTAGAAGAAAGTGTAAAACTGAAGGAGGGAAACATGAGGCTAACATCTGGTGGCAGAATTAAGAAGTTATGCAAAGAGTCACTCTTATCATAAGATGATATATCCCCATTGACCAATTACTGTAAGGTGGCCAGTGGGTATGATTTACCCAACCTCTGCTTCTTTTGGTAAAAGTACAACTTGGAAGGGGGGGGGGGGACGTAAATGTTCAGAGCAACAAGTGTCAATGAATATATGTAACACAGTGCAGTCGCAATGAATATCCACAAATGTAAGTTAATGTGTTAGATGTAACACAGTGCTGTCACATTGAGCATTCCCAAGTTTGACAGTGACTGAGTAACTGCATAATGGTCAAGATTATGATTAATACATTTGTAATATCATTCACTAAAAATAAGCCAATAAGAAACCGAGATAAATTTTGTCTCAATTGACACAACTCCCATTTATTGATAAACTCCTTTTGTTAACAGTAAATCACTGTAAGTTTTGGCTTTTAAAGCCATTATCAGGCTAAGCTGTTGTAAGAGTACAATATATCAAGGGGAAACCTGACACCACAGCCATCCATTGATGTGGTATCAAGATCTCCAACCTTACAGCATTTCATTCATATATATTATTATTACCTATTTAACCTTGCAGTTACAACATTGCATTATATTATTATTATTATTATTATTATTATTATTATTATTATTATTATTATTATTAGTGTAAATTACAAATATTCAAAATTGCAGCTAATTATTTCAAACTTTTGAAAAGCTTATTTGACTTTTTAGAACTTCCCTTACTGTTCAAACTTGGTTACTGTTTATCATTAATTATCACTTAGTTCATCATCATCATCATCATAAACATCATCATCATCACATAGCTTGCAAAGTTTTAGACCTCATGGCCTGTTCCTTTCCCATTACCAACAGAAAAATCTTCTGACGGGTCATCCTAGGCTTTGTTTCCCACATGGTTGATATTTCAAAATTAAGTGTGGCAGTCTGTCTGTCACTGTCCATTTGCTGAACATGTTGCATCCATTTATTTCGGTAATTTTGAATTTTCTCTGCAACTGGTCTAATTTTAAGCTATGATAAAATATCTTCATTGGTTCTGTAATCTTGCCATGTGTATTTTGCCATTTTCCTCAAACATTTCATTTCTGCTGACATTATCCTGGATTTATTCTATTTTATGAAGGCCCAATTTCACATCTGCATAATAAAGTGGGTAATGCCAAAGTATTATTTGTTGTTGGTCTAGTGTGTTTTTTGACTTGAGAGGGTTTTAATATTCTGTTAAAAATTCTTATTACTGAGAGAAATTCTGATACTGAAACATGAATATCTTTTTCATCTTGGTAAGAAATAAAGCAACCTAGGTATCTGAAAGTGTTCGTTTTGTTCTGTATTACTACTACTACTACTATCATTACTGTTCATGGTACTTCAATTCTGGCTAATACTGTATTGTTCTCTTGTCCAGATTCACTTCCTGCTCCATGATGCCATACGAGTAGTTAAAATTTCTGCATATTAAGCAAAAAGAGAAGTTATCTTTGTCCATGCCATGAAGGCATGCCTGTCCAGTAGACGCAAAGCTCCATTCATTCTAAACCTCAACACTAGATGTAAGTATATGGTCAAGTTCATGCCCCAACAACTCTCCCCAAGGAAAGAACAAAAGTAATTGTGGAGTAGGAAGCTGGGTGGATACTACAGCTGGGCTGAAGGGTTTTGAAGAAAATAAAACCTCTTGCTCCTGCCAAGTATCAAACCCCAGAACATTCAGCCCATAGCTAGCCTGTATACTGAATTACCTATCCCAGCTCCATTCATACATAAGTAGAACTATAATATATTATTACTAAGATTATAATCCAATCAAATCTCACCCTAAAAACTGACCATAAAAAAAAAAGCACATGGAGCTGGATATGGAAGAACAAGGAGCACACACCTTTGTCACCCTCTTGAACATTAAATACCGAATAACATCAGCATGAACACCTCAAGCACGACTCTCACCTACTGCTCATGCAACCAGGGCATAAATATGACAAGAGTGTTTTGAAACAAACCTGTTACTGTAGTTTAGACCAGAAAGTTCACTTTACCCTTAACAATATGATTTTTATCTATGTTAACCATACGTAAGCAGTTGACTGATGAAACCTTTGGATAACTGAAGAAATGGAAATAAATGTCTAAACAAAATTCACCCTATAATGCAAGAATTTCACATGACAGTTAAACTTCCTGCAGAAGTGTCCAGAATGCTTATAGAATGACAGAAAGCATTTCCAGTAATCACTGTAATATGGGTACCTCTATATTATTATGTGATCAGGTTGAGGGTTACCACTTCCTGTAACCACAAACAGGTAAGGAATTATGTTCTGAATTCCATGGCCAATTTGTCAGGCGTAACATGCAGATCATTTGTTTCCATGGTTTAGACTTGCCAAATGCTCTACAGCTCACTCAATTATTTTACCAACCACAGCACTTATATAAATTTATAAAATTTTAATGTTTTATTGTTTTAAGTTGTAAATTTTGTAAATCTATATAAGTGCAGTGGTTGGTAAAATAATTGAGTGACTTGACAACATGCACGGTATAACAACGAAAATAGCTCTACAGCTCCCTTATGATATCATATTGCACCAGTAATATGTCAATCACAATGAGTTATAAAACACAGTGTTACATAAGGATCAATTTTAGGTTTTTTACATTTTTTCCCTACATAAATGACCGATCAAATACTATTAATGGATAATCTAAACAAATGTTATTGGCAGATGATACTGATACAATATTTACTAATTCTGTTCTCAAAGATTTTCAAAATGTTTTAAAAATAAAAATTTGAATCCTGAACTGACATCAATGGTTCAAAGCTAATGGACTGTCACTGAATTTCAATAAACTCATTTCATAGAGTTCACAACTGGAAAAAGTCCTCAAATTGATCTGGACGGTATTTATTGTAACAAAATAATTTCTAAAGTATTCATTCATTCCATTGGCATTTGCAGAATGTAACAATTCCTTGCCATTCTCAGCAGCTTCTTCCATTCCTCTCTGTTATGTACTTTTTCCTGGCACCCTTCTCCACCAACTACTCTTCCATCCTCTCTCACCTCATCTTGCCTTCTGTTTCTTCATCTACTTCTCAATCTTGTTGTTCCCAAATTCATACATAAATCACTTTTTGGGAATTCTATTTTCCTCCATTCTCTGTACACGCCCAAACCAACGTAATCTATTTAACCTTATTGTCCCTATTATAATAGGTTTTTTGACAATTGCATAAATTTCTTTATTGGTTAATATCCTCCAATTTTCTTTTTCGTAGTCATACACTGGGCCTGAAATTCTACTATACATCTTTCTTTCAAAAATGTTGAATTTCTTTCCATCTGTCTTTATTAGTGTCCAAGTCACTGATGCATAAGTTAACGTTGTGTGTATTATTGTGTTTTTTAGTATTAATTTTAGTTTCTTTGATACGTTTTTACTTTAAAAAATTTTTTACCATAAAATATATTTTGTTCATATTTTTTATTCTTTCTTGCAAGTCTATTTGGTTATTGTTATCTCCATTAAGTATAATTCCTAAATATTTAAAAATTTTCCACTCTTTTAAATTTGTAATTTTTTATTTTCAAATGTCCTATTTTATTTGTCTTTAAACTATTTTTCCTTTCCACTATCACATATTTTGTCTTTTAATGGTTTATCTGTAGTCCTAACTTTCTGGCAATATTTTTCATTTCTACAAAATTTTGTTATTTCTACTTCATTTTTTCCAATTAATGCAATGTCATCTGCATACGCTAATAAATTCAATTGTTCTTTACCAATCTTTATACCACTAGGAACCATTTTTATATTTTGTATCACTTTTTGTAATGCCAAATTAAGTAATATTGGTGATAAAGGGTCACCCTGTTTCAGGCCTGTTTTATTTTCAAAAATACGACAAAAATATGACATTGTTCCTTCTATTCTAACCGCGATTCTTGTCTTTTGTACACATGTTTTACACATATTTCTGAAGTATATGATTCAAAATTTCTTGGAACATACATAGGCAGCATACTGAATTTAAAAATTCATATGGAAAAATTACACACAAAGTAAGTGCAGCTTGCTATGCAATGAGATCAGTTAAGCCCTATATGTTACAGGAAACAATGACGATGGTTTACAATGCTTATTTTTATTCTATTATGAGCTGTGGATTAATATGGTGGGGAAACTCTGCACATATAGTTCACCGTGTTTAAAGTACAAAAAAGAATATCTTGAGAATTTTTACAGGGTGCAGAAGTAGAGAATCATGTTGCGATTAATTTCAGAATTTAAGAATTCTACCTCTGCCACCACAGTATATACTGTCACTTCTTTTATTTGTGGTTAACAGCAAAAAAATTCAAATTACATTCTGGTGGTTATACCACAAATAAAACGGTAAAGAAATCGCATTACAGGCCTGTAAAGGCCCCGAGGGTTCCAGGAGGCTGAGGCTCCCAGATTTCATGACAATTGGCGCATGAATGTGGTAAGGTTGTCAGACCTAGGCACCGGCCGCATTTACCCGCAGGAAATATTCCTAGTACTCATTTCTGTTAGAGGCTGAGTCGACTCCAAGACCATAGTGCAGCTGGAATTATTATGTCAATTAAAAATTCCAATGACATCGGGAATCGAGCCCGCAACCTTCCGGCTTGTAGCACAGTGCCTCAACCAACTGCGCCACAGCGTACCCCCTATACCACAAATACCAGAGAAAAAATATAACTTCCACCAAACTTCATCAATTTGATCACTCTATCACAAGGGAATCTACTCAAATGGCATAAAAGTATTTAATAACTTCCCTCAATGTATCAAAAATTTAAGTGATAACCCTTAAACAAATGAAGTCGGTTGTAAATAACTGTTTATATGCTCACTCCTACCCAACAGACGAATACTTTAATGTAAACAGAGAATGATAAAATAAGCTTAATCAGTTGCACTGTACCAACCACTACTGCATGTTTGTATGTAACATCTTCCTGACTTGTTCCATATCTGGGTTATTAAAGCGTTTTGGATTCAAAGAATACAAATAAATTCAGCCGATCGCAGTGGCCGCGTGGGTTTGCAGTAGCTTGGTTACAGGGAATGCGGGACGGAATCCCGCCGGTGGCATGGATATCTGACTGTTGTGAGTGGTGTGTGTTGTCAGACACAACACAATGACACAATGCCTAGATCCACACTGGATCGTGCAATACAAGTGTTGGTATGCCATAAAGTGGAAGGAACTACTTCATGAGACAGTCTAAAGTTAGAGTGCACGTTCATGCCACAGTACTACACATCAACATCGCAGGTACAGATGTCGGACATAGCACACTGCAGCATGCTTGTTATTGCAAACATGCTAATAGATTAGCATAAAGAAAACTGCAAAGGGGGCAACATGAAAAACATTTTGTATTATTATGTACACCACATCCCTCTGTATTTTATAACGTATCTGTACATTTTGGTGGGGCGGGTAGCTCAGTCGGTATAGCGACTGACTACGGGCTGGACGGTCCGGGATCGAATCCCGGTGGGGATGAGATTTTCCGCCCGTCCAGACCGGCCCTGTGGCCCACTCAGCCTCCTGTAAAATGGGTACCGGGTCTTTCCCGAGGGTAAAGTGCGGCCGGGGCGTGCTGCTGACCATTCAGCCCCTTCTAGTGCCGCGGTCATGGAAGATTAGAGCTATACCTCTACACACCCTATGGGCCACACCGGGCCTGTAACAGGATTACTTTACCTTTACCTTTTATCTATGCATTTTAAAAAGGCTGCCACTTACTATGACACCGGTGTTTTAACACCACAAACTACACCATAATTCATTAGTTTTTAATGACTGGTTTGGATGTCTCATGATGGCGGTTGACCGCCGCTACATGTGGGAGTGGGTTAATTATATATATATACATGTATATGTATATGTATGTGTGTGTGTGTGTGTGTGTGTGCGTGCGCGAGCGCGTGTTATTTGCTTAGAACGTACGGTTTATCATGATGCTGATGTCGTCACAAAGTCGTACGGCTAGTGTGTCTCATTCATCATAGCCACTCTTCTAGAGTTACTTAATCCTTAACAGTTAAACTTCATATTCAAACGGAGATAATTATGTCATCGTACCCTAGTTTGGTGCCATGGCCGCGGAACTTAACATTGCAGCATAATGTACGTATAGAAGAGGAAAACGAAACTATGCTGAAAAATGAAAAAAAAGGATAGGACGCTCTATCCTCCCTCTCTCCAACTTCGTTCTGTCGTCTCTCTGTCTCTGGTGACTGTCAGAAAGAATGTATGGTACAGAACGTAATGACAAGCAGGGCTATCTACTTTTGTCACTCTTTTTATCTCGAGGCGCCAAAGTCTTTAATTATACAAATAATTTGCGATATCTTGTTCTGAATGTAATACTCAGCAAACACAATCACGCTTGGTTTCCTGCAAATCACTGACCTTCATTGTCAGTTCAGCGGTAGATTTACTGTTATTCTGTGCACTTTTCAAAAAATTACCCTTTAAAAAGGTGTTTAAAAAATTACTGTACTATAACCGTAGTTGCAAGAACCGAGCAAGATACGATACGAAGATTAATTTTACCACTTGTCAGTTCTGTAAAAGGCAAATTTGTACCTATACAGGCCCTTAGATTTCCAAGAAGTTGAGTATACCAGAATTTCTAGACAATCGGCACATAAAGGTGGGTAGGTTGTTTGTCCTAGGCACCGGCCGCCCCGTTTCTGAGTCGGATTATGTCAATGAAAAATCCGAATGACACCACTGCGAATCGAACCCGCGACCTACTGTATTGTAGCGCCGTTCCTCAACAAACTACGCCACAGCGTGTCCCTTATCCGTTGTGAAGAGTTTAATAAAGAACGGAGAAGAGAGTTATTTACCAATAAAATTTTGCTTTCTGAGTACGATACCGCGCTTCATACTGGTAAGTGGGTAATGATTATTCGAAGAAATATACCGCTTCCATTTTCGTGGCGCGAGTACCCTGAAGAACTTACCCGGTAATTGGCTTGCTGCAGGCTATGGATTTAGTGAGAGGTTGTTGTCAATGCCGTGTTGCAGCACACGGTATCAAAACCCAGGACACCATAATATGAATTTTCGCTGTATAGATTTATACTGATGGTTGATGAGTGCAACTGAATTACGAGTGTACTCAATTTGCAACGCCAGTCAACAAGCAACAAATCGCAATGGCATTGTTGTGAGTGTGAGACCAGTCCTATCGCCACATGTATTTCTGGCCTCATAACCCTGATTCTTTGGCACTGGACCCAATACTTTCTACAGGCTCATGAAGAAGTATCATCATCATCACCACAACATGAGTGAGAGTTTTCCTGAGGCACCTCACTTTCACATGTAGGCAACCTTGCCGTGGTGCTGCAACCGGCAGTCGGCCTTTGGCGTTTGTCAAGTGAGGTGCTGCATTGCTAGGCAACCGGTCCGGCGTCCTCCAGCCCGGTAGGTATCATGTGTTGTGTTCAGTGCGCTTGCACTCTTGTGGTTAAGAATTCGGTGGTACCTGATGTCAGTAGAGTTTTACGTCATATCACCAGGCGCTGTTTCCTTTGAACTTAAAACAGAGTTGTGTCACGCTGAATTGCGGTTTGCCGGGTTTGTTAATATGACACGGGATTCCGTCTGAGATCCGTTTGTTAGTAAAAACTCGAAACAAACTACGTCTACGAAATGATTTGTGAGACCAACTTGATGCAACAGTTGTGATTTATTGATCAACCATTAGATCAACATGTTTCGGGCACCATAATTACCATCTTCAAGAGCGCGAGGCCGCATATTACTGCATATGGTTTTCAGCATTTAATATACTGGCTGGAGTCTTGGGAAGCCGGGAGGAAGTTTCCCAAGACTCCAGCCAGTACATTAAATGCTGAAAACCATATGCAGTAATATGCGGCTTCGCGCTCCTGAAGATGGGCATAATGGTGCCCGAAACATGTTGAGTTATTGGTTTATCAATAAATCACAATTGTTGCATCAAGTTGGTCTAACAAATCATTTCATATTAAGGATGCACGGTTACACGAACATCAAATGTACAACGACCACATTCGTTTATTTAACTTTTGAGGACTGAAGCATCTAAATAATATACAAAAGTTCAGTTCCTAACTCACAGAGAACACAGTTTTTTTTATATTATCCAAAACAATTGATTAATCCCGTAAAAACAAGCATTTTTGTTTCAAAGAATCATACGGTAGGCACACAGTGGCGAAAGTTTGCCTGTTAATATTTCAGCCGTTGGCACATACGGTTACCACTGTGATATAAACTGACTTTCTTCGCTTTTGAACCTTGCGAAACTAGCATTTACAGAAATACCACTTGTTCATCTCAACAAGCTTCTGTCCGTACGCCCATCTGTTCACACGTAATACCTGGGGATTCGCTAGACGGACCGTTACGAAATTCAATCTTGTGCAGTTTCGCTAAAATGCGTCTAAATATTCCAGTCCGGATTAACATCGGATAAAAATAACGCAAATTACAAGCGAAGACGTAAATACGGTTTCTGTCCACACGGTGCGTAGCCCAGTAAATATTTAACGGGCAGAGGAACGTTTCGAACAGAAAGGGTAGATATAACCTAAACACGACTCTTGCGTCCCTTACGCTTCCAACAGCGCTGATGCTTCCCCGTAAGCCCTCTGATTTTGGAGATAATAAAATGAAACTCGATTTTGAATATCCAGAAGTAATAATATAATCGTCAGTCCATGCGCACATTTCTGAAACTGTTAGCCGTGTAAGTTACAAAATATCTTCACTCCTATCCCATCCTAATCCTATCGAAACTGACGGGTTTTTCGAAAAACCGTATTTTTAGTATCCGTGAAGATGAGCCAAATATCAACCGTATCACGTACAATAGAAGTATAGTAGTCAGTGACTGATAGCAGGAACACTGCTGTCATCTAATAAGGGGCCAGACGTTTTGTGTTGTAAAACTTACGTCTTTCAGCGTTACATAACCGTAAATAAGATAAATTTGAGTAGAACACAGAAAGAGAATCCAGCAAAATGACATAATAACAAATTTTCACACATGTGAACCAATCGTGCCAAACATCCCTAAAGGTATAAAATATATCTGAATATCAACAAACGCACTTTGGTTTTATGGATGTAATTTTATCGCATTGTGGTCGTCGACATGTTTCGGCCACTCATGTGGTCATCTTCAGGGCGGTGAGAACAAGCAAATAAATATAATTGAAATGTGTCTAAATTATGTTTGAATTATAAAATACATACCGATGAGTATGAAATATTAGAAGTTAAACATTGTTTTCTGCATTGTGGTTATGTGGAATGATGTACGTATATAGAAGATACATGTGGTGCGTTACGAGCCAGATTGGTAGGCGATGATGTAGTCTGCACAGTGAGCTGCTCGGAATTGCGCAAATGTGTCACATGTCTGAAGACACAAAACAGATTTTACTAGAGTTTAATGCAGTAATCCGCTTATACTTAACCGCTGGCGACGTGACTGCAATTGCTGTACGTTGTGACGTAAGAGAATCGCACGGCAGGAACACAGCAGTATTGTTATGTACGTTGTGACGTAAGAGAATCGCACGGCAGGAACACAGCAGTATTGTTATGTACGCCTCAGTAGAGCAAAACCGACGAAAACAAGAAAATGTGTTGCATATCTTGGAACAACAAGCGGTGTAATATAGAAATATAATCATGCTAGGAAAATGAGGTTGAAAATGAAAGGAAAGTCTCTCTTCATTACATAAATAATACAAAATCACGTTTCCGTGACAGTTAACCTCACACTCTGTATATAACAAACTGCGACACTTACCCCTCAATGCCAATCACATTATATATAGGTGAAGCGTTTTGATGGTGAGTATGAGAAGAAATATAGGTACATTTTCCTGCGTTTTGTTTTGTTCTGATAAACGTTCACCAAAGGGTACGGCGTATTATGAATACGAAATGTACAAAACTAATCCTCGTAATTTATGGAGTGCAAATTGGTGTAGCCGAAAATCAGTATTCACCCGATAGGGAAGAGTAAAAGAGATAAGCTGGAAGGTGGACACTTGCATTCGGTGTGATTGAACGTGATTGTAAACTGCTGTGTTTTCTTTGGTCTGATTGCGGTATTTGTAGAACTACTCCTGTCAAATGTTACTTGGATTGACATCACAAGAAGCAGTTCTTAATCTAAAGGGATGTTGCACTAACAGTATATATATATATATATGCGTGTTTGTGTTTGCGTTCGTGTGTGTGTGTGTGTGTGTGTGTGTGTGTGTGTGCCGGGTAGCTCAGTCGGTATAGCCACTGACTAAGGTCTGGGCGGTCCGGGATCGAATCCCGGTGGGGATGAGATTTTCCGCCTGTCCAGACCGGGCTTGGGGCCCACCCAGCCTCCTGCACAATGGATACCGGGTCTTTCCCGGGGGTAAACTGCGGCCGGGCGTGCTGCTGACCACTCACCCCCTTCAAGTGCCGCAGTCATGGAAGAATAGAATTATACCTCTACGTACCCTCTGGGCCACACCGGGCGTGTAACGAGATCACTTTACCTATATATATATACAGGGTGTTTCACGACTTTAGGGCATAACTGCAGGAGGTGATTTCCTAGGTCTTTGTGATCAAAAAAGTTCATATAAATATGTGTCCGATTT
>Ga0131853_10002715_pt1 | contig 31740 bp, 19 predicted proteins | sample TergutLab28metaG_FD_92764 | JGI IMG/M metagenome (GOLD analysis project Ga0131853, IMG submission 92764) | Labiotermes labralis P1 segment gut microbial communities from Petit-Saut dam, French Guiana - Lab288 P1 (version 2) (version 2) | ecosystem: Host-associated > Arthropoda: Insects >... | reverse complement strand
TTTTTTGTTTTTTTTTTTTTTTTTTTTTTCTTTTTTTATTTTTTTTTTTTTTTAATTTTTTTTTTTTTTTTTTTTTTTTTTTTTTTTTTTTTGGCATTAGTTTGTAATATTTTCGTAATGTGTCATGTTTTCCATGTTCATATAAATTGACTTGTTTGTTTGCAGTTGTAAAATTGTTCAATTCTGAGTTAGACATAGAGATTCGTTCTCTAACTCTGGTGTTGAACCGTCCAAAGTATGAAGTAGCAAGAGCCAACATATCACATTTCTCAACTCAAGTAAGGTCACGTGGTGATGAACAGATTATAGAGGGCCGTCTTGGCAGTATGTCTCTGCTTGACCTCACACCACAGGGACTGCTATACAGGGAGCGATTTATCTCTTCAGGCCATGAAGCACTTAACTTCTACATGGTCAGGTAATGGGTGATGATTCTTTTTGCTTGTAGATATCATCCATCATTTAGTTCATTTAGTTATATTATATAACCATCATTCCCATAAGTGTCAACTGAATAATCTTACAAATTGTGCCAACAACATTGTTGGTGGAAGGTATTGGTGTGTGTATGTGTAGTGGGGATGGGAGGGGGCTTTTCAGCTCCAAAAGCAGTATGTAAATATCATGCCACTGGAATCCATCTAACCTCATACTTTGTCATGTATGTTGGTCATCCTTAACATGGAAGACACAAACTTATGAGGTGCAAATAACCCAAACAGTACTTCACTTTTGATTCTGAAGTAATGTACTGTGATAGATGTTTACTGAACAAGGAACTTTAATTATGGCAGCTGAATGATGTTTTCATTTATCCCTTAATTTTGCAATGACAAATAAAGAATTACTTGATCTAGGAGTGTGAAATTTTGTATGAAGATGCAGTTTAACATATTTCTAAAAATTTTCAGACACAAGCAACAAAGATCAGGAACTGATTTGGAGTATGACTCGTTCCTGAAATTGGAGATGTCGTCTGTGTTGTATGTACACACACAGCGATTTGTGGCAGAGATACTTGCATTTTATGAACATTTCTCCCAACTTCAAAGTGTTGTGAACAGTATACACTCAGCAGCAGCTGGAATTGTGGTATGTTGACAATCTGATGTCCAAGGATTATACAAGATCTTGTTTTGTAATATTTACTTCCTTCAGCAACGTTTGTTCGATGGTAATATTTAGTTTTTGAGAACAAGAAACACAGATACAAATACTTTACACATGAGAAGAGGGGTTGATGTGAATACAAAGAAAATTATGTGTTGTTTCTTTTGGGTGATATTCCACTGGCTGCAATGTAGAGAGTTCTGAGAAAATGAATATTATGTTGTACAGAAAACTATATTCTTTTCTGTTGCAAGTTACCTTTTGTTATGGAAACCCATATCATACATATAAGCTGATAAAGAATCACTATGTTCTTAAATCTAGATTTGAATGTGCTACTGCACCATATTTTGCTAAAATATGAGTTCACCTTAAATGGATAATTGGGACAACACTATCCCATTAAATGCATGTCTTTTTTATCAGAAAGGTTAAACAGTGCCCTGCAGTGGTTATTTAAATTGAACTGTACTCCAGATGCAGCAGAAATTTTGATATTTAAAAAGATGTGCACAAAAGGTCAGTTACTTTCCTAACAGCACTGATGTGTTTGTGCTCATGGGAATGAAGAACCGAATGATAGAGTGAGGGTATATTACATAGCCCTATGTAGATTGTGGTCTTATTCGTGACTTTACATAGTCAAGTAGATGGTTGCCAATGATTCGGAAGAATGTGCTGCTTTCATCGTAAGGGTAGAAGAGAGCCAATTTGGGATCAGAATTGTAAAAGAAGGGTGGCTAATGGTGTTGGGAACATGAGAAGAGCTGTGCAAGGACAACTTGATATGATATGATATGATATATTTGTTAACTGCAGTTGGGTAGCCACCTGGTGGCAGTAGTACGGTACACATTTACACGCAAATGATACACAGAATGACACAAAACAAACAATACATAGAACAGCACAAAAATCTGGAAGAATGCGGGCCATGCCCCATCTTTGTGGGTTTTACCCTGGCATTTGCCTTACAACTGAGGAAAAAGCATGGAAAAACCTCAGTCAGGGTAGCCGAAGAGTGCCAGCTGGCACGATGAAGATACGTAAACGTATAATAAGAATACATAGACATAACAATGAGGATACATAACTTACAGTATTAAACAGGTGAAAACCATATATACATTGATAAAAAATAGAACCTAAACAATATATAATCAGCAACTTTATATTGTCTATATTTCTTTTAATAATGTTCTAATAATATTACTGAGACCATCACTACACTGCAACACTTCACTACACTTCACCACACTTCACTCAACTACACTTCACTACACTTATTGACACTTCACTTCCTCTCATTTACATTTCACTACCCTCTCATTTGGCGTAACCCATTTACATTTCCTATTGTTCTATTTCACCTCACATCACTAAACGAGACACAGTACAGTTTTCATCTCCAAACTTATTTCCAAAATAATGAACCGCTTCACTGCCCTAAAGAACCTCTCACCATTTCACTTCACTTCACTTTTTTTTTTTATTATTATTATTTTTCTCACTTATCCTATCAACCCTTCCCTTCACTTTTTATGTCTGGGAATATTATATGTGTACTGAGGAATATGTAACTACATGCACTAAGAAATATAAATACCTACAGTTTATGGTTTACTGGGCTACTGCTGCTGCTTCTTCGAGTGTGGTTTTGCAGCTTATTTTTCAGCCATGGCCTGTCTGTTGCCAGACTCTAAAAACAGTTTTTATGATGTGAGAATGTCAGCCTCATGCCCAACCCCTAAACTGAAGGGCTGGTGTGTCTTTGTCCAACACTTAGCTCAAAACCTCTCTGGTATGGGTAGCCCTACAACTAGGTGGTTTGTCTCCAGCATGGCTGTTGAATTCACTGATGCAGGCAGGCTCCCTAATGCCCCTGAATGTGGTGGAATTACCATCAAGGGATATTTAGCCAATTGCTTCCTTCACTGATTTGTAGGTGCCAGAGGAAACGGTGCAGTCGACACGTCTGCTCTTAGAACTGCATGCAGGATCTCCAGTAATCCTGTTGCCTGTGAGCTCCCAGTCACCAGAAATCATGGTTGCTGACTTGGGAAAGCTGTCAATCAAAAATGCTTTCCGTTATAGTGGATCAGAAGGCACCATCAGTTCAGTACGACAGCAGGCTAAATCAGCAGAGTCTTCATGTGACAAGACACAATTGTCGCATAAGATTCATCATGGTAACTGCTTCACTGTTGCAGGATATTCTCATTCTGTCAAAGAACATTTCCAGATGTTAACATATTCTAGTTTGGTTAAAGTTTGATGGCAGTAACAGTCACTGTATATAAGGACTTAATGTATGTTTCTGTGCTCATCTCAAACATAACCCACATGTAACATGCATTTGTAGGACTGAAAAATGTTTCGAACAGTTTTTGTAGGGTAAATGAATAGTTCTATGCTATCTGAACTGATGGAAGGAAGTGTCTCTGAATTGTTACTCTGTTCATTTTGTAGCTTGGTTATTGGATTTTTAAAGCATGGCCTATGAAAAATGTGAGTCTTTTTTTGAACAGATAAAGATGAAATTGTGAAATTAACATGATTTTGTGAAAATAAAACCATGATTATGCAGCATGTCATAAAAATGCAGTAAGTTTCCATGTCACCAAAATATATAAAGAGAATTCTACGGTGAATGCAATGTCTTTTAAAGTTACAGGTTAACCTTCTGGGTTTTAGTGTCTTGTGGTGGAAGAAATGGTAAAGTGTCAAGGGAAAAAATTTAATATACCATATAAATACTCATTACCCTAATTTTTTTTCTGGTAATGATATTCTAATGAAAGAAAAGCTGCTGAGTGTATTTAATTTGTATAAATAATTAATTGTTGCATAATAATACTGAATTCATGTTTTTTAAACTGTGGTTTCTTATGAGGGAAGTAAGACATTATGACACTACACTGTTTAGCTTGGTATATGTATGAGCAGTGTTCCATAGGCAGTTTTTCTGCTAGCTGGTGCCCCCATGCCAGACTAGACAGTGTGATAGCCCAGTAGACCACATTATAAATCTCCGGTGCTGTGAAGTACATTTCTAACAGATATGACAAATATTTGCTTTTCAGTTCCGTGTTTACTTGATGTGATGCAAATTGAATTGGTGAATATGGACCTATATGCTGCGCAGAGAGAAGCTGCTTATTCTGTTAATAAGAAACCACAGTGCACCCTGAAGTTAGGATCCTTTTATGCGAACAAATGGGGCCCTTCCTTTCTCCGTGAGAAATGTCGGCTGAAGCTTCAGGTGGAAAGAAATCTGGATACCCATTTAAATCATGATGGTAAGGATTTAGAACTTAAGTATATAAATGTGAAAGTTAAGTTCACCCTATAACAGGCCACGAAGGCCCAGAGGTGGAGTAGAGGTATAGCTCTACTCTTTCTTTAACCTCGGCGCTAGATGGAGGTGGGTGGTCAATGCCATGCCCCAGCTGCTTTACCCCTGGTAAAGACCAGGTACCTGTTGTATAGTAGGCTGGGTGGACCCCAGAGCCAGTCTGGACTAAGTGTATAAATGTATCAGGGGAAATAAAGTACCAGTATCTTGAAGATGTTGCTGTTTAGTATGTAGTAACCCTGTAGTGGCCTCTTGGTTCAGAAAGAGTCTAAATAACTTGTTTAGTTGTACAGTGGATGAACTTGTGAGATTTGTCTGTGCATGCAAATTGTCTTTTGGTTTTTGACTCCATGTTCACATTGCCATTGTTTTATGCCCCACTTGTGTACTCCTTTTTGCATTAATGTTTCTTGCCAATATAGATCACTTCTTAATTTATTCCTCCTCATTTTCAGTTTAATGCCCTTTGGCTGGCTGTGCTCTGTTATACTAACCTCTACCTAGCCCATTATTTATTGTTGGAATATCATTTTGGATTTATGCCTTTCTGGTTTATACCAGCTTTTTCAGGTACACAGCTATGGTGTAAATGAAAGGCTTGTTGTAATCTGGTATATGAGTACCAACATTTGAAATATGCATCCTGCATACTTCATTGTAATAAGTTACTCCAAAATGTTGGTACCCATCTATCAGATTCCTTGTACCCAGAAAACAGCAGTATGAATCCTGCAAGATTTGAGGTTTTCACAGCGGTGCTGCTGAAGATGTCTTTTGAGTTGTAGAACTGCTTTCATAGCATAACATCCCAGAAGACTTGAATCTTCAGTATGAGTGTTATTCCATCTTATGAAAACCTGAAATCATACTTCAGTGACCAGATATATGTAAAACATTTATTGTATTGATTTAGTATTTCACTTTCCTAAAAGTAATATGGCATTTGTCTTAAAAATTATTTGAATTAAAAAGTGTTGCTGTTGCTATTATGATTGAGGTATATGGCTTTATGGCTTCTTCCGTAACTTGTTGTTATTCTTACACCATTTGGATCCAGGGAATGTAAGTGTATACATATGAACTGATCATCCTACTGTTTTAATGCTGCATAATATCAGATATTGATATTGTTATTAAATAAACCAGAAATAAATAAATTCCATTATGAATGTTTATATAAAGAGTGTAATGTGACCTAGGATATATTGCTTGTGATAGAAGGGCTCATATATTTGTAGTATTCATGTATGTGCACTTGTTTTACAGTTCCAGACATCAGTGTGCAAGGAACTCTGTCAGCACTCGATGGAGCTCTGGATCTCTCTCAGTATAAAATTATTAGAGGACTGTTGTCATATAACATATGTGAAACTCTAGATGATATTGAATTCAAGAGCTCTCAAAGTACTGTGGTACATTTGCATGAGCAGGTGTGTTAAGCCATTACTTAAACTGCTTACTGCTGGTTGAATTAAGGAGCAAATTTTACGCTGATTGAGACTGTTGTGAAGCAAGTAGTCAGTACCATTACACAGATATCACTGTCATATTTGATTTCTTGCAATATGAGTTTTGTGCAAGTGCAGTTTGGTACAGTATGTCCTTGTTTTACTGGCTTGCATTCATGAAAGTCACAGGATATCATGAAACAACATAGAATGCAGCAGTATTGTCCATAAGAATAAATTGAAGTACCTGAGAAAGCAAACTTTATTTGAGTCTGGGCTACGTTCCTTTAGTAAATTGAATGTAATTATTATTCATTCTATGCACAGAATGAATTATATGAAATTTATCAATTCCCACAGACAAGAGTTGTCCATCACTGTAAGTTCAATGAGTATTTTTATCACTGAAACTTGTCATTGTTAAAGCAAAACATTGTTGTTCAGGGTAACATTAAACAAGGACAGGCTGTATGAAATAAATTGCTATTGAAAGTAGTAGAGTAATCTGAGGAAATATCATCTTCCAGCTTAGCATATTTGATATTATCTTTCTTTCATATTTTCTATGTAGCTATAATTGAAGCTACTGATAATATACGTAGGTGTATCAAAAAGTTTCAAGACTAGTTCCATTGAGTGCCAACCAATGGCAGTACGTGAATGTGTGCGCTGTGCTTGGGAGCAGGGAATGTCGCCACTCAGTATGCCAAGTGGTGTTGCTGTGTGAACATTGGGAGTTGCACAACACGAGTGTTTGTCACCACGTGTGCCTTCACATTTGCGATTTCAGCATGGACCTGATAGTGGAGCAGAGAGCAAACGTCAAATTCTGTGTGAAACTCGGCAAATCTGGAGCGGAGACTTCTGAAATGATACGACGTGTGTATGGAAAGGAGGCCATGAGTCGTTCGAGGTGTTTCGAGTGGCACGCGCACTTCAAGAGAGGCAGAACATCACTCGAAGATGACGAGAGGTCAGGGTGAACTTCCATGAGCTCAGCACCTAAAAATGTGGAAACAATTCGGTGGCTTGTGCGTGAGAATCGTCGGAGAATCATTAAGGACATTGCTGCAGTCGTTAATGTGTCATACGGAACAGAGCAGACAATTCTCAAGTGTGATTTGAACATGCACCATGTTGCTGCAAAGTTCGTGCCCAGGCTTGTGACCCTGAAGAGAAAGAGCACCATGTTGCAATTTGTCAAGAGCTTCGTCAGCATATCCTGGACGACCCATCCTTCATGTCGAGGTTCATCACTGGGGATGAGAGTTGGGAATACGGTAATGATCCCAAGACTAAGCAACAGTCTTCGCAATGGAAGAGGCCAGGATCCCCAAGACCGAAGAAGATGAAGCAGAGCCGCAGCGCGACCAAGAGCATGCTCATCTTATTTTTCGACATTCGAGGGATTGTGCACCATGAATTTGCCCCCAAAGGCCAGACTGTGAACGCCGGGTCCAACTGCAGTGTTCTTCGCTGTCTGAGGGAGGACATTCGGCGAAAACGACCTGAATTGTGGTGCGTGGGCAATTGGCTGCTCCATGACAATGCACCCTCTCACTGAGCTCTCGTAACTCGTGAGTTTCTCACCCACAGCAACATTATCACACTTCCGCATCCGCCGTACGCACCAGATTTGGCCCCTTGCGACTTCTTCTTCCTCCCGAAGATGAAGCTGCAGCTAAAGGGTCGCCGCCTTGACAGAATGGAGGAGATCCAGCGGGAATCGCAGAATGTTCTTGGTACGCTTCGAGAACAGGACTTCCAGCACACGTTCCAGCAGTGGCAGTGGCGCTAGGATCAATGTGCCATTGCACAAGGGGACTATTTTGAAGGGGATGCTGCCCAAACTTAAATCAAGTAAATACATTCTAGTGTATAGGTCCAGTCTCAGAACTTTTTGATACACCCTTGTATGTTGATTTAATTATATGCAAAACTTGGAACTCAAAGGAATTTAAAAGATGTTGATTCTAATAGTCTAAAGCATCTTGGGCCTGTATAAAATCTAAGAGCATGACTTGTGTTTGATATAGCATGGTGTCACTGAAAGAGTGTGGACACATATGTCTATTCGTCTGGACCTGGTGGATGTGATTCTGAACCTGCAGCTGAACCATGGGATTACTTCTAACAGCTGTAAATCATCTCTGGCCTGTATAAACTTCATAAAGTCACGGCTCATGGTTGAGACATACAGTAACCAGTCTCGTGATATTGATCTTATCTCCCAAGAAATTCTCATCACTGACGCACGTTTTCAGGGTACTGAAATCCAATTGAAATTATAGTGTTTGGAGAAAGCTACCAGTAGGAACCAGTTTTTAGTGTTTGTGTGCATGCATGTGTGTGTACATGTTTTCACACATGTATATGTGTGTGTGTGTGTGAGAGAGAGAGAGAGAGAGAGAGAGAGATCCCTTCACTTCACTTCACTCTTCTTCTTACTCATAGTTTATCTATGAGTAAGAAGAAAGATACACAGAGGAGGGGATTGAAAGATTTATGTTAAAGCTTGTTAGAAGGTGAGAGAACAACATGAACAGTCCTATATCAAAATACAGCACAAACAGTTTTGTTATGTCTGTTTTAACATTTTGTGGGCTGCTGGCAAACAGTATGAGTTCCTGATGAGAAGAATGTTTGAAATATGCATATACATCTGGTTGAACCAAGGTAATGCATCGAGTATAAGCACTGTAAAAACGTCCAGTTCAACCCTGGTCATTTCTGGATCTGGTTACTGGGTCATAGATAATGTTCAGGACTCACCAAACATTTGTAGAGGTGTCTGGAATATGGCTGCATTCTTGCTGTGTCTTTTCAACACATAGTGTTTTGTCACTTATGCATGATGTTTCCATACAATTACACACTTCTGTGCAGGTTAGCAGATTGGACTTCATGAGAGATATGCTGTTCTTTCTGTGAGGTAGGAATTTAGTTTTTGGATGTTATTTAGATGGATGTTATATTTGGAAAACACAGTGGATTGTGTGAAATAGTATGGTACGATGAACAGCTGACAGTCTTTGTGTGATTGTTGCAGCTGAACCTGTGAACAGGCGATCTAATGTATTTACCAACATTCTGCAGCCGATTCACCATTTGGCTGGCACAGAACTAGTTCAAGCAGAAATTCATCACAGGTAAGACAAAATGTGTGTTACTGAAAGGTTCAATATTGTTGTAATTTAACTCATACCATATAGGGTAGTAGTAACCTTTCTTCATATGCAGTTAAGAGTTTTTATCGTTTTAAGGAGGAGTGCTTAGACACACATTATTTCAGGCTTTACCTTATCTTAGACCTGTGTCTCCTATCTAGTCGGTGCTGGGGTCTCTTTCTTAACTGTGTAAAACTAACAGAATGATTCTGATGACTCAGTTTCATTCAAGTGCTGATGGTTAAGAAGAGTGGACAAACCCCAGGCACCAGGTCATATGGGTTACTAAATTGTGTATGGTGGCAATTAAGATTGGTAGTGTCCATAGTATGGAACTTGCCTTGTGTTGCCCTTCTGGCATGTAGAATTTTGAGGTCACTTCTAGATTTTTGGAAAATTTGTGGATCCCTGGTTAAGAAAGACCGGAGCTGTGTGCATAATAGAAGGCCAAGTTTAAGAAGGGCTAGTGTTGGTCTTTTTACAGTCACACTTAAGTGGTAGTTTTAAGTCTTTAATTTTTGAAGTGTGCAGGAGTATGTGAAATTTGTGAGGGTGTTTACCTGGAAAAGTGGTGTAACGGAATAATACAAGCATTAGTACTGATACTGTAGAATACCTCTTGTGGGTTGAAATGTGTATGTCAAGAAACATTCTGCTGACAGAAGTGCATTGACAGCTGCCTGATTTTACAGTCTGCAAGTATTAAAAGCTGCACATTGTGAAAAATTGTAAAGTGATGTCAATACTGCATTTTGTGAGTTTTGGATTTTCTTTATTCTGGACAGGAGGAGGCGAGATTTCTCCAAATTCACTATCTTGTTGAACAACATGCGTCTCATGGCCATCTTGGATTGGTGGGAAGCTGTCAAAGACTTTATTATGGAGAATATTGAGAATCCGTATGGAGGTTAGCTTGAAGGGTATCTTGTATATGAGGACTGCATGTTACAAAATTACACATTTATCGCTATACACTTGTATGCCATTTAAAATCCATGTGACCAGTAAACGTGTGTAAACTACTAACAGTGCTTTTGATTGGAAAGACAAATGCTTGTGCCTGTGTGTGAAATCAGTAGATTTTTCATTCCAAAAAGCATGTGTTACATGACACTTTTGGGGAAACTGGATGATGGCTGTTGCAAAAATGTTTCAGAATTTGTATAAGATGGTATGAGCTGTTGGTTATGGAGAAGGAGCTTGTGCCATTTTCAATTAATGTTTTGATTTGTATACTGTAAATTTTATAACTTAAGCATGTATTCAAACTGACTTCCTTGTTACAAAGTGTATTTTGTCACTGTATTGTCCATTCCTGTAAATACCTGAACTTCTGCATACTGATGTAAAGAGTGGATATTGTTGTGTCTGTTTCAGCTGTAAGCAATCAGAATGGCCATACTAACACTGCAGCTAAATCAAGCATGGCAGCTAATGGGGCGGCTGGTGGTGTGAAGGGTCGGCCAGTTGAGGAGGTTTCTTATGAACTCAAGCTTAATATCACTGACTCTGAAATTGTAGTTGTGGAGGACACATCTCAGTGGGACACAAATGCAGTCATTCTCAAGGTAACTGGAATTCTCTAAGCAAATTTGTTTCATAATGGGATTCTTACTGCACCTCTTCATCGTACCGTTGTAACATGGCATGTAATATATTTGTTGTATTCCTTATGATGCTCGTACACAAGTACACATACACATACACATACACATACACACACAGTTTTGCAGAGATTAAGGTGTACTGCTGCCTGAATGATGCAGTCCAAAGTATAGAAGGTGTATTTCTTAAAACTTTGCCTGTAAAATCTGGGTTTGTCATTTTAACTTGGACTAATTTGTAATGCCTGTACTGTCACTTCCATCATCTTACTATCCCAATTGTCCTTGCCTATAAAATACGCTTATCTTTTCCGGCACAGCTGCTCTTATTGACCAGCTAGAACCTGATGTCATCAGCAGTTCCTCTGAAGTGGTGGTAACTTTACCTGTCAACACTTCATCACATCCCACAGATATGAAATACAAGAACTTCTGTGGGAACCTGGAGTCTCACACATACATGGTTTATTTTCAACATTAGAATGAACCAAGTTAGGAAAATACATACAGTATTTTTGCCTGGAAAATAATGTATTCTCTGTGCTATATTTCATTATATGGGGGAGCAAATAGTGCATTTACCATTTTTGACTGGATTGTTGCATTGTTCATGTTTGTGCACAAAGGCCAGTGTCACATTTTCTGAAAATAAATGCCGTTTTGCCTCACGTTAAAATTTGGCTACCTGTACGATAGTAGCAATGAATGTAAATCCCTCAAATTACCCATTCACTTTAAAGAGGTATGTTCTCTGTAATAACTCTGATTTCTTTATTTGCATTTTACTTTCTCATTTGTTTGTTTAGTAATTAATTTAATTGTGCTTGACTTCATTTGCATTTTTCTTTCAGAGTACAACTGTGGTGTCGTACCGTCCCGTACTGGCTGACAAGCCTCTGTCCTGTAATCTTAATCATTGTGAGATGTTTTCATGCATACTGGGTATGGAGGATGAGACTGCTCTCTCAATCATTGATCCTGTGACTGTGAACATGGAAGTGACATGCCGACCCCATAACGTAACAACCAGGGGTATTGCAGATGCTATTATCTCACCATCTGACAGGGTGCTGGAAGTAAGTTGTTCTTTTAAACTGAATCTGAGTTGGTATATTTCATACCCCTATTACAGATCCTGTTACTCATATTACTTCTGCGTCATCATCATATCGTAGGGGGTATGCCAAAGAGCTTGCCTATTTCTGGTCATTGTGCTTGATTTTTAGCTCAGTATGTCCCGTTACTTTGCCTCCTGCTATGTCCTTGTACATTTTGGTTGTAGCTGTTGATGACCATTATCCACAGCTATACATTACTGTGAGTAGTTCATTGTTTTATGACACTAGGGTATAATATGCGTGTGTTTCTTCTGTATGATGCAGTAGAATCTGAAATGTTGTATAACAAATGTATTGGTGACATATCTTATAGGTACAAATGTCTATAGCATGTGGATGTTGCACACAGGTGCTGAGTAATATCGGAAGGCTTATATTAGAGACATATTCTATTGCTGTAAATCTTCAAGCGTGTAATCATTGCATACTGTTGGGGCTGATCACCAGAGACTGGTCAGTGTGAGGAGGCAGGGCAATGAGGCGGGAAAGGAACCTGGGGTTCCACAGCAGTAGACACTTTTGTTGATGCTATGAGGCTGACACTGAAGCAGTATTTTGGTGAAACAGATACTTAGATATTGCATAAAAATGCTGAGTTGTTTCAAAAGGCTCAGGTGCAAAAATTTTCGGATCAGTTAATGTCCTTCCATAAAATTGTATGCATTGTGTTCCAGATCCAAATTCAGCAGCAACTGAATGTTCGACTGTCTTATCATGATATGAGGATGTTCATCCAGATGCTGAATAGTCTTCCAAAGCAGACACTTTGGGCAAGGAGGCATGGTTCAGATTATGACCGGCAACCGGTGAATGTTCAGAGTAAGCAGACATTTGTCTAATGTGTGCTGGAATATAGGAAACTGTCTGTTGTAATTTTACGTGGGCTGCTCTTCAGTCAGAGGACCTTTAATCAGCATTGACATGTTTGAGGTTTGAGTTTCTCACAGGAATGACCATGAAGATAGTGGATGTGATGCACTGTAGTCTGGTGCTTGTGCTGAGTAGGTTAACCTCTTAAAGATGAAGCGCAGACTGCTTTATTTAAACACTCAAATCATACCGCACAGTAAACACTTTTCATCTGGGTTATAAACAGCAATCAGTTTATGTTACATGGAGCAGAAGTCACTGTTTGTTCTGAGATAAATACATACAGTATGGGCAGAATGTATCATTCTTAAGTGTTAAACCTGTTGGTGCATGTAAACAGTAGGGTTTAAAAGCTTAGAGGAATGCACTTCCTATCTTTGGGGTCAGCAGTATGTTTGTTTAAAATGTCAGTTAATATCTGCCACGTTCTTCAGTAATCTTTATGATTTTCTTAACCATAATGTTCACAAATATTTACTAATGACTTCAAAATTTACAGTTCCGTTGCCTGTAATGAAGAATGTAATTAGGTGGTTGTATCAGCGACAGAAGTTTAGTTGAGTGTTCATGTCCCTTTCCAGATCAAATCCGAAAGCTGTCAGCCCTTGGCTTTCATCCTGATGACTGTAAAGCTGCTCTTGTCCATTGTAATGGACATCTGGATGATGCTGCCCTCTGGCTCACTCACAACGCAGACCTAGCAGATACAGCTGTTCAAGGAAAGGAATATGTGAATGATAATCATTCCATATTGTCGTTCAACACAGTAGAGGTACGTGAATGTCGCATGAGACACGGACGAACGATACACTTGTTCTCAAATTGCATGTGTGCGTACATGTGTGTGCACATTTGTGCATGAGAGCATGTGGGTGTGTGTGTGTGTAATTGTAATTGGAATCAAAATAAGGTCTCTTCTCCACTCTTGTGATGTTCTGGAGGCAGATTTTAGCCTGGAGGTTGGTTTACATGACCCACCATATTTTCTTGTATTTTTGAGTCCTTCTGGACATATGCCTGGTTAGTACATACTTCATAGTAAGCCGTGACGTTTCCATCCACCTTTCCAATTTGTTACTGATTTTGTGAGATCCTTGAATGCTACTTTTATATATTAGGTTATTAGGCAGGGTAATGGTGAAATTTGATTTAAATGTGTATAACGTGTTTATTTTCACATATAATTTTCTGTTTCAGGTTAAAGCATCACACATATGTGTTTGTGTGATAGACGACTGTCGTGATTCAGATGTTCCCCTTCTAGAACTCTCTGTATCGCAGTTAGCCCTAGAACAGGAAGTGGACGGTGGTGGTACAGCCAAGTGCATTGTGGCTAGTGACTACTATAACCGTTTGTTGTCTGGGTGGGAACCCTTCATAGAACCATGGCAGTAAGTGTGTGGTGTGCATCACTCTGTTTTGACACCTTATCCAGTAGGCATAATGTTGTTGCTTTTTTCCTGTATGAATACCATTAACCCCAAGTTTAGATGTGGTGACCTTCACCTTAAAAATGGGGAATTAAACACCATATTGGTGTACATTAACTGTTAGTAAGTTGCTTTTTGTTACATTTCAATATTATGAACAAATTTGGTATTATACATATTCCGTGCAGTGGATGTATGTAAAGATTATTGATTTCCTAGTACTTATACAACATTCAGGCAGTTAGTTGGACATAAGTATATTCTTACATGGGTCTCTTGCACTGAAGATGTATAATATCAAATTTGCAAATGCCCAACCGATGAAAATTAACAGATGTGCAGTTAGTTGGAAATAAAAATAATTATAAGTAGAAACAAAGATGACCTGAAATGTAATTTTGTGTTGCAGTCGTGTTGTTGTTGTTGTGATAGTAAATATGGTAGTGTCATTGTTTATGAAACTAAATCAACACATGTAAGGTTTAAAATAGCACACCTTTAAATGCGTGCACAATGTGGTAAAGTTTGGAGATGCGTCTGTGTTTTTAGGTGTGTTGTAAGCTGGGAGCACAGTTTGAGCACTGACTTAAGTCGCAACCGGCTGCAGGTGCACATTTCTGCGGAGGATATGCTGAATGTCAACATAACAGACACATTGGTGGATCTTTATAAGACTGTAAAGGAGAACTGGACACAGGATTACTACAGTCTTACATCTCGTGACAGGTTCGAATCTTGCCAAATAAGGTAGCGGTGCATGAACTCATTTTACAAAAGGAATGTGTTGTTCCTATGTCATTTGTTGAATAAAATTTCATTAAGTAGAATTTAATGAAGTCTTTTAGGTATGATGAAGTGTGTTAATGTGAAGGGCATTCAGAAATGATTTGGACTGGGGCTGCTGTTGTGGCAAGTAAGCTGTAAAATCACATGACTTATCGTCAGATAGTGTAGTCTTAGTACAATATTCAACCACTAAATGACCCTAGTCTTGCATGCTTGTAAAAAACTGTATCGACATTAGCAAGTCTAGTGGTCGAAGTGCATGGACTAAAGTCGCAAAATGGTAGGTGATTTTCATGGGCAGAGATGGACTGCATGGTTCCTGTGGAAAAAAGACATTACACCATTAGACATTTATCTTCCATTATCTGCAATTTATGGAGAGAAATCACATCCATACAGAACTGTGTTTGCTGGGTACAGTTCTTCGACAGAGGCAATGACTGAACAGGTGGCTGTCTGTGAGTGGTATTGCAACATCCCTGAAGAATGGTTCTGTGAAGCCATCTGGAAGCTCCCAAAGAGATGGCAGTGTTGTACAATCTAGGAATGGAGTATTTTGAGCTAGCAGTGGTTTAGTATTGAGATTAAAGATAATAAAGTTTCTGCAAATTAGTTGAGTCCAAACCATTTCTGAACACCTCTCATACATCCCACTGTAAACAACAGCAGGAGCATGTAACTCAGTACATGTAAGTTGTGACAGTCTTCGTGATAAAATATCAGTGGCTGTTCTTTCATGCTATTTGTCTAACGTGTAACTTCGGCTCTCAAGATTGTACTGAATGATGTGTTGAAGTGGGGGTTTTGATGTGCTCTGCACTTGCTGTCTTCAGGATTGTACTGAATGATGTGATGAAATTGGGGTTTTGACATGCTCTCCACTTGCTGTCTTCAGGTTAAAGATGTTCACTGCACTGTAGGCCAGAACAGAACAAACTAGAACAGAACAGCTTGAACATATTATATGGGAACACCCCTTTTATAATGTCATTATGTTTGTTGTTGTGTCATACAGGTGTGATAATGGAGTGAATAAGCTGATTGGTAGCCCACCTGGGTATAGACGGCGATCTCCTTTTGTCCCCTTTGCAGTACGCAATCACACAGGTTCAAGGATTTGGTTTACCACACTTATCACATCTCCAGACAGGTGAGCATTGTAAAACAGTTTGTGTTTGCCTTGCATCATGTATATCTCTAATGGCTGTAAATAATACAATTAATCATCTTAATAAATGTTGCAGCATTTCTGATCCATTGCTAGGAAAGGGGTCTGCATTGGAGCAGGATGAATACTGGACATTTGTGGCCCCAGATGACACAGTGCCATTTTCATTTGAAGGTCGAGGTGAGTAGGCACATGTACAATTAAGAGAATTAATGTCTGTAGTTGCTGTTGTAATTGAATGTTATCATAGAAATGTAAATATTTAAGTTCTTTGTGTGTGCCCATTACAGTACAACTACAATTTTATGATTTTGTGGGAACTAAATAATAATGGCATAAAATCCAGGAAACATTGTCCTAATGGACATTGAGCAGGATTGTACAAAGAATACATAAAGTCACAGAAAACACAAAATATGGTAACATAAAACGGGGGTTTACTGTGCATTGTAAGTACTTGGAGTTTTCTGAGAAGAACAGAGATAATACTCTCTTCTGTGTTGTGATGCTGTGTAGTATGACAGATGGTTACCATTATGTTTCTCTGAAATGGGGGTTCCTATACACCAAACTGCATGACTTCACATACCAGATTGCAGTTGTCATCTTTACCACTCTGTGAATCTCAAATCCCATGAAGGTACTGACAGTTATCAAACACAGCATATATAAGAGAAATTATTATTACCTCCAGATCAGTTTTGTTTTGACCAGTAGTATTTGGGCAAATCACTGGTACTTCAATTTACTGGTCTTTTATTACAATAATTATTTGTGTTGAACCCACAGATAAACCCGCCTGTGTGGCCTGCTTATTTTTTGCCTTTGCTGTCTTGTTAGATAGGTACCACTTCTGTATATAAAATGTTATTCCAAACTGTAAATGCTATATCATTAATATAATTGAAATAAAAGTTGTATTTTCCTACTTGAGAGGTGATGAGCTGCCCTTGTATGTAGAAGAACTTAAGTTTGAGACTCTCCCTCCCCACAGGTATGCCAGCCCTGTATTGACTAAGATCTCATGTTGTTTTAAATTCTTTGCTTGCAGACAAGGTTCGGCATCGTGACACACACAAGCTGCATATCCATCAGATTGGTGTTCGAGTGGAGGGATGGAAATGTGTTGGTCCTGTGTCAGTAGACAGAGTGGGTGTCTACTTCAGACAAGCGTTGCCAGAACTTTATAGAGCAGTGAGTACAACATTTTGAGAAACAAACTGTTGAAAGGTGATTTGATGTTCCATAACATTGGTTGTAATGTGGAATCACTCAGTTCTATTCTGTAGAGCTAATAAAAGATATGAGAGAACCTAGAGCAAGGTAGTGTAGCAGGTGTTGTAAGGTAGCAGGAAGAGAGGAAAGAACTGGCCAGAAACTGGAAAGGAACATAGTGGGAAGGTATGATACAATTGATGTGTGACTTTTTTGTTTATCACTTTGTATAGAAAGGAAATGTATGTATATAAATTATAGATTATATCTTTCCCTGTAGGAAATGTAATGTTGGAATTTCTGCTAGCCGTTTGAGATGAACAAAAATGAAAAATAACTGTACAGGATTCATATCTCATACAGGATACCTGACTCTAGAGAAATTAATTCTTTGCTGAAAATAAATATTGTACTGCAACTATAAATGGAATGTTTTTCATTTGCAGAATCTGAGTTTTCCTGAAGGGAGAATTGTTTTTGAAGTTACCTTGGAGGGTTCAGCACTGAAACTGGTGACAGTGAGGTCATCTCTCGTCCTGATCAATCAGCTACCAGAAACATTAGAACTGAAGCTAGAAAACACACCAGTACATCCTGGAGGTAACAAATGTTATCACTTTGAGGTGTGACTGCCACATTGATCCACAGAGCCTTTTAAGGAAAACAGTTTTCTGTATGTGTAACAAAATAACCAACTCTGTAGAGCAGAGTCTGTGAGAAGCTGATAGTTATTCAGTTACTAAGTAAATTCTTTGCCTTTTATGGGAACTGTAAGTTATTACTATGTTCGCAAGTGTGCACTACTGGACCCTGTCCTGGGCCTGATGAGTACTATTCACACAATCTCCTCTATTTCTTTAAGACCCTTTTTTGTATTATCCTCCCCTCTGTGTGCACACCTCTCAAAGTGCAGATGTGTGGACAGTTTCATATTCAATCTTCATTCTGTTTAGGTTTGAATTTTGGTTCCGAAATATGAACTCCAACAAAATATAGTGTGCAGTGTGCACCCGTGTTCCATTATTGAAGAAGTGCCCTGCCCTTTTGAGTATGCCCAATGCAAGAGTGTGCCTATCAGCTGTTAGTCACCTGTCCAAGTAACAACTTGAGAACAATTTAACAGATTTCTCATGAAATTTGTTGTTGGAAAATCAAATAAAGTTTGATAGCACATTCGTGAAGAGTCTGTGTCTCCACAAATCTGGAGCATAACTCACAAATTTTTAATATTTGTTTGAATAAAAAATGCTTTGAACAAGAATTTTAGAGGGGAATATGTCACTATTTTGGGCTCATGTTCATGTTTTCCATAAGTTGTACAATTTTTAAATTATCACACGTAGAAGAAAGAGCATGCCAAAATTGTTTCTGTGTGCATACACTTCTACTTATTCACCCAAAACATAGCAGCTAGCATCAGTTTTTATGTCCAGTATGAGTGTGGACAAAAAGTTTACAAGTCCTATTATTCAAGATGCCAAACTCATTGAAATTTCAAATGCTATTCGTATATATGACAGAGAGCTCTAGTGTTCACAGTCTGGTGATTTGAGATGTGTGTATAGAAGCAGCACAGCTGCATCAGTTAAACATGGTGACCCACTAGGAAAACTGACTTTACTTGGAATTTTGATGGGTTAGGTGCTTTTTGTAGGTGTGAAAACTTGCTGGTTGTTATGGCAGTGATCTGATTTTTTTCTGTGACAATGCCCAGCTGCATAGCACACACAGTACTTGCTGCACAAATTAGTTGGGAAAGAGAGATCCCCAGTACTGTTCAAATTTGGCACTTGGGGAATTTTGTCTGTGTCCCACCTTGAAGGACCGCTTATCGGGACATCATTTACCTGCGATGAAGATGACATCTATCATGAGATGGTTGACTCAACAGGGGCATATCTTCTGTGCATCCAGGATGAATATACTTATCATATGCTGTGACAAGAGCCTTAATTGTCATGGAGTCTAAGTTGAAAAATGGCGTATCAGTGACGCCTTCATCATGTATTGTCAGTTTTCTGCTAAAAAATTTTGCCTTCGTTTTATGGGTACAGCAAACTTACTTTCTGGTCCACCTTTGTTAATTGAGTTTTTATATTGCAATTACACATGGGCAGCTTGAATGGAGTGTGGCTGACTGTAGGTATGATTATAAGTACTTCATCTACAGTTTCTACAAACATCTTCATGTTGTATGACATCGTTATACAAAGGACTATACGAAAGGCACCCACCAAGTCGGATGAGGGTTGCTGTCATCTGGAATGTGAAGCTGTGTAGTCTGGTGTAAGCATACACATTTTTCAGGATCCTGATATCTGACTGTCTGGGTAGATATATCTGAGAAGGCAGCATCCTTTATAATGACTGCCAGAGACTTGCACATCTCACTAATTTGGATGAATTAGTAACATTTGTGACTCACCTCCATCTATTGCGGAGATTAGGAGTGAGTAGAGCCATACCTCCACTCTCTCTATGTGCCTTCATGGTTTGGACAGGGAAAACTTCATCTTTTTGTAACATTTGTGACTTGTATTCAGGGGGTTTTCAGTTTCTACCTTGACTGCTTTGTCACCACTTATTTCAAGTTCACTGAACATATTCATGATAGCAGTAAGTACAACATCATTACATAACCTACACTCATTACTCAGGCAGTTTCTTTTCGGTATCTTGAATTTGATTGTTGTAGATTGTTATGTCATTTACAGTATGTTGTCTCATGCACATGACAGATTAGTTATTTTGCTGGCAGATGAGATACCTGTGATTGCTTAATGTATTATGTAAGGAAAACTTGCATATAGCAACATTTTCATTCTAACTTTGTGTAGTTTGTAGTTTATAGCATGTTAATTTGTAGCTCATTGATATCAAGAATATTTTTTGTTGTAGCAGGAACTGACAATAGAGCTATATATATATTTTTAGCTGCACTGATTGGCATATGTGTTGTTACTGTGCAGTGACGGGTACCAAATGTATGAAAGTTGCCCCAGGTGGAGTTTTGCCCATTCCACTCTCTCATGTCATGTCATACTTGTGGGTGAGACCTGTACGTCAGTCAAATCCTGGAGGATATGGCTATGTGTTCTGCAATAAGCCTATCACCTGGAGTCATGTCTCCCGACCTGGAGAAACAATGGCAGATTTAAGGATGTGCATTAGCAATAAGGATCAGTGTTTCAGGTGAGTCTTGTACTTAATGCTCAGTATTATTTCTGTTGACAGTGGGAACAGCATAGTCAGTATAGCGACTTACTATGGGCTGGACTCTCCAGGGTTTGAACCCTGTGGGGGTAAGATTTTCCATACCTGCGCTGACTAGCCCCAATGCCCACCCACTATCCTGTACAATGGGTACCAGTTCTTTCCCTGTTTCCCAGGCATAAAGCAGCTGGAGCATGGCAGCGACCACCCTCCCCATCTAGCTCCAAGAAAATGAATGGGTAGACTTTACATTTAGTTGCCCCCCCCCTTGCCAATGCCATCATGGTGTGTTGTAGGGTGAACACCACCTTATTTATTTCTGTTACGTGAGACTGAAAGTCATATCAGAATTTTTAAAATTGGCAGCTGGGGTGTCTTGTCTGTATGTTTTTTGATAATGTATCAACAGACATGTTTTTTGGCAAAAGAGACACTGCATGGAGTTATATGAGTCAGGGTAATACAGTCTGTGTAGCAACTAGGCTATGGGCTACACAGTCTGGGAGTTTGAATCCCAGCATAGGTAAAGCAATTTTTTTCTTCTCCAAATATCCAGGCTTGGTCAGGGGCCCACCCAGCCTCTTATTCAATGGGTACAGGTTCTTTCCCAGGAGTAAGATGGTCAGGGCGTGAAGTTGACCTCTGACCTCCATCTAGTTCCAAGGTTAAGAATGAATGGTTGTGTACCTCTTCTCCCTATATACCTTCATGGTTTGGACAGGGACAGCTTTACCTCTTATTACATATATGGAGGTATATATACGGGAAGTCTGAGCATATGCGGAAGGATAGTTTCCATGATGGATGTGTTGTGGGGTTATGGCTCAGTTGCATGAAAGTTAAGTAACAGCCTTACAATAAAGTGGAATTGTTCTTTCTAATGTTGCAGGTTCTGTGCTGCCATTCATCGTGAAAACTTTCCTTATGAGCGGGTTACTGATAGTTGGGTGCAACCTGCCCATACCATCACCCTTCTGAGTCCCGTTACCATTGTGAATCTCTTGCCATATGATCTACATTATGCTGTGAAAGATGCAGTGACAAACTCTGCGGGCCATATCAAACCAGGACAGTCTTCATTACTTACACAGGTGCCACTACTAAAATGTGTTGTGTACCCCTCGCCCTTAGAAGGTTTGTCTTTGACAGAGGGATGTATTGTACATGCTTATTGCAGCAGTTCAGTTTCTGGTATTTCTTCTGTTTTCACCTTGTAACAATGTGACCACAATGCAGAAAGTCTAGATTTTTTAATGTAAATATTTTTAATATCATACATTTCATTTTACATATCCATCATAGACTTCTTTGATATTCTGCTGATGCAGGTGTTTTATTTGTGTGTTGGACACACAGGTTTATTTTATGTTTATGGTTCCATGCATCGCTGATCTATATTAATAATTGTCCAATGAGATGCAACACAGCAGTCTATTTATTAATCTGCAAGTTCACTCAACATGTTTCAGGTTTCAACCACACCCATCATCAGGAGTACACAAAACTGTAACTACAGCCTCTGGTACTGTGCAGCTACTTCTCTCCATCGTGGCCAACTTGGCCACGTTGGAGGGAAGTAGCTGCACAAAAAATATGACCAGTACCGGAGGCTGTAGTTACAGTTTTTTGTGCTCCTGGTGATGGGTGTGGTTGACACCCGAATCATGGAGAGTGAACTTGCTTGCAGATTTATAAATAGACTGCTTTGTGTTGCATCTCGTTAGACAATTATTACTATAATACATGTTTATGTTGTTAGACATCAGTTTTTCCAATAAATATTTTCTGAACAATAAAGTAGTTGTGAACTAAGGTACAGATATATTAAATGTATTTGTATGGGAAACATGCTTCATTGTCCCATTATGTACATTTCTCTTATATCAGGTGATGTGACTGGGTTGTAAATTGAAGTAGTGGCTGTGTTACTGTAGTGGACAGGTATTAATGAAAGATATTGTGGTTCAGAGATGAACATAATTGAGATGTTTTATTAAGTTTTTGTGCTGTAGGATGGGTAACAGAACATGTGTAAAGTAGGCTTTGTGATCAGTCAGCATGACCAAAGGTTGAAGTGGCCAATCATCAACAGGCAAAGATGTCTCGTTTTGAGGCTTACCAGAATATGTGAACTGTTTGTGACCTTAACATAAAATGGGCTTGGGTGTGGGTCAAATGACCTAATGTTGGAATTTTTTTAACAACTTTTGGTGGAATTCTGCTGTGTGGAACTTAAAACATCTGTGTGTTCAGGTGCAGATACTAGATAACAGATATGACCTCAATTGTAAGGAATTTCTTTTACTCTGCAAGGATGCCCAGCAGGCATAAAATCAAGTTGATGTGCTGGAATTCTGTAGTTGAAGAAAAATAATTACCGGAATAATTGTGTTAAGAATTTATTTGAACATTGTTAGTGACAGAATGATCATCTGTGACAGGTGGATATCGAGAAAGATGTGGAATTATGTTTTCATCTCGAAAATTTTTCCCATGCGGGCACGCTAGTGATTCCAGCGACAGCAACCACGTTCAGCTCTGTAGTGCGGTTGCATGATGAGCAAAGAAGACGATTGTTTCTTCATGGAAATGTGGTGTGTCAGAGAGGAGCAGGTCTGAAAGTAAGAGTTAATGCACCTTCTAAAGATAGTGAATAAGTAAAATATTTGTATATTTTTAGTGATAATGTCATGTATGATTGTCTCATACATTTTTATCTTCCAAGCATATGTCATTTATGTGTGTTCTTGATGCATTTTAATACTGCTCTGTGATAGTGTAATGCAGTTTTACGCTGTTACATTTATTTAGAAGTATCTTCTCAGTGCCTATGGATTGTTTAACTTGACGTATATTCTGTTTTTCTCTGAAAATGTGCATGATCAAAAAAGGCAAAACATCAGTAACTTGATATCTTATTATCTTCCTGGGTCTGTAGTAAAATGGGCAGCATTCACTGTGCATGCCTTCTTCTTATTTTTTGTTAGTGTTTCACATAGCACACAAAACAGGGTAAAGAGTAAAGCTCACCCTAAGAACAGGCCATGAAGGCCCAGAGTGGGGGTAGAGGTATAGCTCTTCTTTTCCATTAACCTTGGTGCTAGAAGGGGGGGGGGGGGGTTGGGCAGCACTACACCCTGGCTGCTTTACTCCTGGGATGGAGACCTGGTACTGATTGTAAAGGAGGCTGGGTGGGCCTCAGGGTGGGTCTGGACAGGCACGGAAAATCCCACCCTCACCTGTATTTGATCCCCAGACCACCCAGCCCATAGCAATTCAATACACTGACTGCCATCCCAGCTCACAATATAGAACAGAAAAAAGAATTAATTTTTCTTTTCATAAAGATGATGTTTATCTTCCTTTTATGTTTTCAGTTTATGTCAGTTGCCTAGCAGCACCTTCTGTCCTCTTGTCTCTTCCTGCTGCTTCTCAGTTTTGTTCTGTATTTTCCCTTTTGTGTGAAATCTTTCCTACCTACTGTTCCCCTCTTTATCTCTGTCTTCCTCTTGGACACTTTTCTTTCAGTTTCATGTTTCAAAATTTTGAGATTCTGTCCTCATTTACTTTTGAAATATACACTTGACCTCCATATTCTATTATGTGTCTTTCAGGGTGTGATTTTTTATTAAGTGTGCTGAACATTTTAGTTTCTATTTTGTGTTCATTTTCAAAGTTTAGTTGATAGCCCAATTTCATGTATTTTATTCAACAGAGATGTTGCAGCATTCTTTAATCTTCCTTCACTCACCACCTTCAATTTGCCACCTAAGCAGTAATATAATCTGTTTTTTCCCTCAGTTTCTTGTATTGTCTTCAGCATGTACATATTTGTAATTTTTCAAAATGAATACAACATGCATCGGTCACAATAGTTTTTATTTACTGTTGGTTGGCTGTTGGGCTGTATAAACATGCTGTAACAATATATATACATTTTGTTTGTCCCTTCAGGTTTCAGTAACAGCTCCATTCTGGATAATCAATAAGACAGGCCTGCCACTGGTGTTTCGGCAAGAAGGAGTGCCAACAGAGGCAGCAGCTGGGCAATTTGAAGAACATGAAGTTGCTCGTATGGTTGCTCCACTTTTGTTCTCCTTTGCTGATCATGAAGCTAGTCCAACTGTAGTGTCTCGTGTTGGCAGTGGAGTGCATCCAGATGGAATACCACAGGTAAGCTTTCATTAATTTGTCCCAGTTTGTTGCTGGCAAGTGAGTGATCAGTTTACTGTGTTTTGTTACAGACAGCAGGTAACACTGCTTTGATCCTAAAAAAATTAAAAAATAGAAGTGAAAATGGAGGGTAAGATCCAGTACCAATTTCTCCTCAGGTCTTCTAACAGTGGACTCTCAAGGTGTCACTTCATTGTGTTTGTGTCCAAGTTTGGACTTCCAATTTGTTTTGGCTTCTGTTCATCCAGTTTCGTACAGGCCATTTGAGGTGTTTACTTGTGTCCCCAAAAGGATCATTTGTGATGTCATACCTACCTGTGTCTCAGGCTATTAGTTGTCATCCTGTCATTACAGAGACCTGGGTTCAGTCCCAAGCCATTCCATGTTGAATTTGTGATGGACATAGCAGCACTCAAATAGGTCATTATAACTCCAGCAATCGTTTGTATTTGTTTGTTCACCCATTAATTCATTTAGTCATTCCTTCATTCATTTGTTCATTCATTCTTTTATCACCCATGGTGTATTGTCATGGCAGTCGATGATTAAGGCACACCCCAGGGGCATTCAGCCCATGGCACAGTACCTTACACGTTGATGTTTTCTAGGGGGTATGTGGTGGCACAGTTGGTTGAGGCACTGTTCTACAAGGTGGAAGGTTGCAGGTTTGATTCCCATTGAGGTCATTGGAATCTTTCATTGAAGTAATCCTTCTGGCCACACAATGGCCCTGATATTGACACAGCCTCTAACAGAAATGAGTACCAGGTCCATACTGGGGAGTGAATGCAGCCAGTGCAGATCTGCTGACAACCTTACCACCTTCGTGTGCTGATTGTCTAGAAATTTTGGGAGCCTTAACCTCCTGGAGCTCTGAGGGCTTGTCCAGGCCTGTAATGGGATTGCCTTATCTTTAATCAGTTTTCTGGAGATGGGGTCTTCATGAAATGAAAGATAATTGAAAATAAACAAATTCAACAGGGTGTAGAAAAGATCACCCTTTTTTGGACATATGATATTGTAGGCCAACCAGTTACCCTTACTGACATGTGTTTGCTTTCAGTACACAACGCATCAAGTGCCTGTTGCCGTGGATTGGTCACACAGATATAAACCTCCACACGAAGTGAGGGGGAAGTAAGGATGAGTTGTGTATTGCAGAGGTGAAGGCATAGGGAATAAAGTTTGGAATTCTGAGGCATCAAATGGTCAGTGGTAGCTAATGTGAGACACTTCAGCTAAAAATAATGTAATTATGACTTCATTGAAGAGCTGATGCAATACCTACTCTGCTTCTGAGTCTGTACAATGTACTTATATTTTAGAGGGGCAATTTTAGGAAAAAGGGCTGTATTACTTTATACTATAAGATGCATGTGGATTTTAGGCTGAATTTGTATTGTACTGCAGGAAATGCCACAGTTACAAAAATTACTGTTAAAAAGAATGTTCATAGAATGAGTTCAGGTAGTAATAAAAGAATTTTTAAAATAGTCTGGAAGAGCTATAAAGAGAAAAAAGGATTTTGTTTTGTGACATCAGCTGAACATAATACACAAGGATGAATGGTGTTTTCTTCAGTTATTTTAATAGTATCTCGATATTAAACACGACAAGTTAAAGCTGTTTTAATATTGTAGTTTGCCATAAAGGGACCATCATTGGATTAGAATACACAGTATCTCCTTTTCTGTTACAGTGGTGTCAGCATTTCCACTTACACAAGGGTGTACAGGTGCGCCGTCTGCGTGTGTCGTTACGTGATTCCCGCCCAGACATCATGTATGTGATTGGGATCAATGTTCATCCAGGGAGAGGTCGCTACAGATCAACTAATATCGTCACACTGTCACCAAGATTTCAGTTGCATAATAAATCTACATTCCAACTTCAGTTTGCTCAGCGCTGCTTTGCTACAACTTTGGTGAGTTTATCATCTTCAGTCTGTGAAAATTACATTTCCAATGTTAAATGATGAGCAGGGGTAGTTGGCTGACTGAAGCTGACAGTTTAGTGGCTGGAGTACTTAAGTAGCAGCAACTACGCTGTGATGCTGGAACTGACATATGTACAGAGATGGTCAATTTAGCAGCTGGAATCATTGAGCAGGAAATGTGAAGACTGCAGTAGCATGGGTCTTGGACCAAGGACCAAGTGCAAGCTCTGCCAGGTTAAATTAGGCCATGAGTGTTTCCTTTCATATCCTTTTCAATTTGTTACAGTAATACGTGGCTCTTTGGTGCTCTGTCGTCTCATTCATCAACAGTATTGTTACATGAGCATAAACAGTTGTTGACCCGTGTCTTTTATCAGCAATATTTGTTTGGCTATTTTAAACATTTTAACCTATTGTAATTACACAATTTCTTCCTTTTTTTGTCAGTATAGGTGACATTTTTCAGTCAATTTGAGCCACTTCATTGCCTTCTGCTGTGTTTTTGTTGATATTGTTCAGCATATAAAATCAAAAGCATATAAATCATTATGGCATTGTCAAGGTTTTGAGAAGTCAACCTTACTTATTGATTTATGATTATTTGTTAGTTGAAAGTAGCTGTTTTGTGTCTGTTCTGTAATAGGCACTGCAATTGATAATTTACTATCATTTAGAATGATCCAGGTGCACAAGCCACATACCTGAAAGCTGTTCCTGATTGCTGCTTACCATTTCACTGGCCTCGTCTTGACAAGGAGCAGTTATTATGTGTGCGACTATTGGATGTTCCAAACTGTCTGTGGTCTGGCGGCTTTCTGATTGATACTAATGATTCCTTGCACATTAATGTGAGGTCAGTATATTAGCATTTGCATATGTTGGAGACAGTGTAAATTTCTTTTAACTGGCTTCTGTAAATGGAAATAAACACTATATTTGAAATTTAAATGTTATGATTTAAAATCTAAGTGGGAAAGAAACTTCATTTAGTCAAATAACAGTAGACAGAGATTTCAAAATATCATGTGTTCCTGCAAGAGTGTATCACAAGCAGAAGGAAATTGAAGGCCTGTATTAAAAATGTAGTTTTTAGTAGGATTGTTGTAAATACATTATTTGATGCAATACGTCATACCTGACTCAGTGGTGAAATGTGTGTTTCAGCCTCTGGGAATGTTTCCTGAGTGAACGTCCCTGTGTAGTTAACACTGTTTTGCTGTGGGCTGTACAGTGTGTACCATATGTGGAGTGATATCTTTATAGTCAGTGCTATGAAAGCAACCTCAAATCTTGCAGTCAATCAAGGATCTTAATTTTTACTGCCCTGTTCTTAAGATTTTAGAGGTTTGACTCTCTGGCATGTCAGAATTCAGAATTATGCAGGATGTACAATAAGTAAGTTTCCAAAGGTCATGAAATAAATGACCTATATTTAATAATGACTGAGCCTGACACTTTGTCTTGACTAATTTCTGTCTTCTTTATAGGGATATTCATGGCAAGATGTACTTCCTTAGAGTAGAAGTGGTTCTTCAGGATGCAACATACTTCATTGTATTCACTGATGCTGACACCATCCCTCCTACAATACGCCTGGACAACTACTCAGAAGTGCCACTACATTTTCATCAGGCATGTATCAAAGCATACACAGTACTGTGTACAGCTACAGTATGTTTATGGTTTTTATAATGTTTATGATACCATGATAGGTAGGTTCAGCAATAACTGTTGTCTTCATGTCAAGGACTGTGGTGCTTGGAATTAGACAGTGGGTTATTTCATTCATTTTAGATTTAACTTGTGCCTAAATTAGACTGTATTGTGATTTTTCAAATCTTGCAAGGGTTAGTTTAACATGTGGTATGTTGTAATGCTTTGTGTAATGGTGTGTTTTCTTTGGTTTTTATGCAGAGTTGCGTAACGTCTGAGGGTCTGCTGTCGACAGTCCGCCCCCACTCGTCTGTACCATACGCATGGGATGAACCGACGTTACCTCATAGTATTACTCTTGTGGCTCCAGGGGGAGCTGCAGCCACTTATGACATGAAATACTTAAGGGGGGATCATGAGGCACAAGGCCTAACATATGAAAACTTTATCTACATAGCTTTTACTGGAACATTTAAATCGTAAGCATATTTATGGTGGCATTGGATCAAGTATAAGATAACACATGGAATTTTGGGGAGTACTCAGAAAACATCCTCTCCTGTTCCATAGATTTCAAATACAGCACACATTTTATTATATTATAATTGTTTTTTTTATTTGTTTGAGAAACTGAACTAAGTAAGGAGTCTGTATAAGTTATGTTCATTATGTACAAACGTAGAGTTTTACATCATTACTATTTTTATAATTGTTGACTTACATACATCTCCATGGAAAATTCTGTGGCTGTTTTGTGCAAATTGTGTAGCAAGTCTTGTAGTTCATGTCATGGTATCTGAATATCTTACTATAAATTTAGCATGATATTGCAGAACCATACTTCAGAATTGTTTGCAAAGTGGTATTCTAGAATGCCATGCATGATTCTGAAGTTAAACAAGTTTTTTGTGTGTTTTGTGAAAAAGATGATGATGATGATGATTTTTTAGGGGTGCTGCACACAAAATGGGAGCAACAAGTTCTTGTTACAACCCATTAGATGTTGAGAGTCAGCAGTTAGTGTTAGACGTACCTGAAGGAACTAAAGTCATTCTGAACCGAAAGGAGAAAGGAGCTCGGTCACAGTTGTGGAGAATGACAGGAGAAGGACAGCTCCAGCATGAAGGCAGCAGCCCACCAAGAGACCCGCGTTCCAAACACAGTGTACACTATGATGACAGAATATGGGTATGTCACAAATGTTACAGACTCGGCCACTTACAGCAAATATTTCTCCAAGTACTGGTTTGTAGAAAAGCAGTATACATTAAGTGTATGTATGAAATAAGATAGATTTAGTAGAAATACAGGTGGTCAGGAGTGAGACAAATGTCAGTGAGTCAGCAGAGGATTATACACTTTGCTGTGGGAAAGACAATGAAGTTTATCAGTTATGGACTGCATTTTTTGTGCACAAGGTAAGTATGACCCATTAAGTGAAATGAGCCTGCAAGTCTAAGAGGTTGCTGGTGTGATGTTGGAATATGCCATTAGGAAGGTTCAAGAAAACCAGGAAGGACCAGAATTGATTGGGGCATATCATCCTCTGATCTGTGCTGAGATAGTAATTTATTGTACAAAACCATATACCATGGAGAAGAACATAGATGGTGTATTATACTCTTATTGTGGTGGTTGATGTAGAAGTGCAGACAGAGAAAAATCACATGTTGTAGGTCACTGTTTCCTGGGATGTGTCGGTGAGTGGTCTAGTATGTATTCATTGGTTGTTCAGAGGAACCTGCTGTCTCTGTCATCAGGGTAGATGAAGAAGTTGTGTGGCATCATTCACCATGACAGTGGAGGCAGTAAATTACTCTGAAATGACAGTACATCACCAGAATGCAGTGAGCATTGTGGCCCTTTCCACTAGAACCTGGGATCGGTCATAAATATATGTTCATGTCTCATTACCATACTACAGGACAAAATCATGATATGAGGGTAGATAATAAATCCTTTGAAAATATTTGGAAAGGACAGGTAAGTCAGTACATTCCTTAGGAAATGCAGAGCAGATTAAATTTGCAGGGCTCTTGCTACCATCAGTTTCAGAATCTTTCATCTTCCAGGTTGTTCTCTAAGAATATAAGTATATAAGGTGACAGGGTTTTACATAAAATATTTGTATGACATTGGACTCTGTATACTTGTGGGAAATTATAATTGTTAAAACTATATGCCTATTCTCTTAGTTACATTCTTTTTCGTTAGTAATTTTATTTACAGGTCTTTAAAATAACATAACTAAGTTTGTCGTAGTACTGGCTACATAAGGTGTATTGTTTATTTTGGCTGTTTCTGCACTGTGGATAGTGATCCATTTTGAATAGTTGTGTTGCATCTTTGTGACCTGTACGTCACGTGTACCCTGTAAACTATCAACAGATTGCTTTTCAGGTACTTGACATTGCTGGGCCTGCCCCACAACCAACGAAGTATGTCAGTCTTGTTTTACGACGGCCTGATAAACGTCGTAAGTCTACACAAACTTGGCATTTCACAGAAGATGGATGTCTGTGCTGTGCACACAATAACATGTATGTCCAAGCAAAGGATGGTTTCTTTGGCTTACATAAAGGTAAGTATGTTCTCTGAAGGCTGTCAGTTCAGAGCGTACTGCCTCCCAGTATGCGTAGTCACAGTTTTTGGTTTTGTGTCTCAATGTAAGCTTCAAAATTTTTAATTTCTTACAGCAGAAAGTCAAGCCTCATAGTGCACTCCTGTGGGCACCTGATTGTTTTGGGTAAAATTGTGGGCTGTCATTTAGAGGCTTCTGAGTTTCATTCCTCAGATGGATCATCTGTTCACAGATCTAACCCTTCCTCTCTGCAGACATGAACATTTTACATATGTGAAAATAATAAGACCCCTCTAACTCCTTCCCTTCATATTTAGATCTCATGTTAGGCTCTAGTCTCCTTTTGCTGACCATCATCCTCATGATGGCCTGTCATGGCTGGTAACAGAATTTTCGTTATTGGTTTCCTGTCACCTTATTAATGGATTCCATGGGGCCAGAAAGGTCAAACTAATGATAATCTGGAGGCACTAGACAAAGAAACCAGGAAAGTGCCACTTACTTGTTTTCGTACTTCGGATGATTACCATTGCACAATAGAATGGAGCGTTCACTGAAGCCTTTGCCCTCCTGGGATATTATGTAGCATGTGTTGGTACTTGCTTACTGACATTTTGGGACAGCCTGTTGGTGGCATCTTCAAGGGTCAAGCAGTCCAAGAAGAATAACAGACAGCAGGTGGATGAGGTGGATACTTTGTTATATAGGAAACTGTGTAGGTTGTGGTTGGTTCTCAGAGAGTGAAGAAACCACTCAGGTTTGCTGGAGCGTGAAGTAGCCAACAGGACATCAGGTGGGTGGGCATGTGGGGGGTGGGGGGGGGGGGGGGGGGGGGGGGGGAAAAAGAAAAGGAGGAAAGGAAAGGGGGGAAACAAAGGGGGGGGGGGAAACCAAAAATGGCTGGGGAAAAACC